>Ga0208157_1000964_pt1 | contig 14047 bp, 10 predicted proteins | sample 5_EtaG_FD_184077 | JGI IMG/M metagenome (GOLD analysis project Ga0208157, IMG submission 184077) | Marine viral communities from the Subarctic Pacific Ocean - 5_ETSP_OMZ_AT15132 metaG (SPAdes) (version 2) | ecosystem: Environmental > Aquatic > Marine > Oceanic | place: Pacific Ocean | collected...
TGAATTAACTTTTATTGGTCCACCAACCCACTTGCGTAAAGGTTCGAACACTTTTTCAGCTAATAATTTCATAGCTTCTATTTGATTTGGATTAGGCGTATTATCTACACCTTTTCTTTTTGCAGTATTAGAGTGTATTGCCTCCGCATAAGTTATGTGATTACTTATTTTCATATTTCTTTTTCTTTTCACCGTGGTACGAGTATGCATGACCTTCATCAATCAATGTTTGATTAACATTAATTTCCTGCTCTTCACTATCTCTTACAAACAACTCACCAAGCACTCTACCGTACTTACCAACACCGTGTGATTTTAATCTAAAATAATTAGGTTTATCTGTAATTTCTGTTAAAAGCTCTGTAGTTCTAGCTTTAGCCGCTAAACCTTTTACTTTTTCTTCTTTATTTCTTGTTCTACACTCCCAAGTATCTACACCCATAAATCTTATTCTTCTTTTTACCCAAGTGTCAAACCCTAAGTCTATCATAGCATCAACAGTATCACCATCAACAACTCTATCAAGTTTAGCCCTGTATATATATTTTTCCATTACTTCCAAGGTATTATTGTCATACCAATTTTATTAAGTAAATATTCTATTATAATAAAAAATATACCACCAGCTATCAATTGCCAGGCTAACCATCTCCAGCCTGTTAATGATAAAGCCCATTTACGAAGTGATGATTTCATTGCTATATTATATAGATATTTTTTTATTATTTCCATTATTCTATTTACTGAACACAGCGTATACTTTAATGTTTTTATTTCTACCCTTTTTTATTGTAGCTATTAAATCTCTTGTCTCTTTTACCTCTTCTTCTTTTACTGGGTAATATTTAGGATTAGTACTATTTAATTTTCTTTTTTTCATTAGAACTGACTTGCAGTATTTACCTCGTTAACTGCTTCTTGTATTTCTATTAAACTTACCGGTAACATTAAATCTAGTCCTGCTTTAAAAACGGTTTCTTTTATACCGTCTTTAAATATAATTAATGTCGGCGCCATACGTACCTTGTATTTCTTTTTAGCAGCTGGGCACGCGGCTATATCTGCTCTATAATATGTAACATTTTCTAGCTTACTCCAGTCATCAAACTTATTTGCATCGTTAAACTTAGCGTAAAACTCTATAATAACAGGCTTTGTTTGATCATCTCCAAAAACTTGTCTTGAATTTATTTTACTATCAAAATTATCATCAGTAATAAACTCTTGTCCAAAAGTGTTAAACGTAATTAATAGTAAAATTATATTTAAATATCTCATTATCTTTGTTTGCTTTGTATATCGTATAATCTTTGATCTATCTTATCAATTGTCTCTTTAATTTCTTCAACATCTTCTTGTGTATCCATAATTGTTTGACGAATTAATTCATCTTTTAAATCATACTCAATTCTATCGATTACTGGTGCTGGTAGTTCTTTAGCGAGAGCTATATCTGCTTGTAGCGCAAAGTAAAGTGTAGCTATAGAAACTGCACCACCAATTATTAATCCTATTGTTTTTAAATCTAAAGTTACCTTAGTATCTTCACCTATTTGATTTGCCATTTTATCTAAGTGTTATGTTTAATCCTACAGATCCGTTATAAATTTTACTATCCCAAAAACTAGTATATTCTCCTTCTACAAATACACCAATTGATTTATTTAATTTCCATCCAAACATTATACCAGCTTGGTAATCTTCCCATTGTTCCGGCTCAGCATCTTGACGTAATCCACCGAGGCCCCAGTTGTTTCTATTTAAATAACTAAAGTCTTCATCACCAATTACATACTTGTGATATGGTAATAAATAAGATCCATAAGCATGAAGCCAGAAATTATTTTTATAATGATAATAGTCAAAACCGACCACTGGTGATACGACACCAAAAGCATCTATTGTATCCCATATTTCATTATTATATCGATTCATCAGATCAGCAAATACTGTGTCACGAAACTGTAAATCTGTATAAGCTACGGTTTCACCTTCAGGGTTTACCCAAAACCAGTCTGAAACTTCGTTACCACTTTCATCTGTATATGTATAATATACATCATCATATCCATATTGAAAACCAAGTGCGTACCAAGGATTAGCGAGATAATCATATTCTTGACCTGTTAAAGGATCTGTCCATGTTGCAGTTTCATTCAACCAAATTTCAATTGGGTTATATCCATATGGGCGTTCGTGTGTTCTAAAAATAGCGCCTGCACTCAACGAAAACTTTTTACCAATAGGTAATTTAGCTCTAACCTCAGCTGATTGGTAATTAAAATTAATTTTACCCTGTTCTCTACTTTCTAATTTTACCATGTGGTATTTACCACTATGTTTTAGAAAATATCTGTGATTTTCAAATACTTCATCTCTGGATCTTTCTTTTTCCCAATGAAATACATATTCTAAACCTTTAATAGATGAAGTAGGAGCTGTCATAGCTACGTTAGATTCACTACCATCGTAATAATGTTTACCTTTTAATTCATAATCAAACCTAGCAATCTTACGAACACCAAAACCATAACGATAATCAAAGTCATAATAGTTAGTATTATCTACAACAACAGGTGGTGTATATAAGTTACCATCAGGATTAGTTCTTACAAAGTAATCTTTAGGTTCTTCTTTTGGGTTATCAATATTACCAGCTACGTAAAATGTACCGTATTTAAATAACTCTTTATAAATAGATTTAAAAAATCTACCTTTTTCTTTTTCTTGTGAACTAGCAGAAGCTACAATAGCCACCGCAAATAGGACAGATAATATTTTTTTCATTTTTCATGTTTTTTATTTTTTCTTTTTTTTCTTTTTTTCTTTGCTTCGCTACCAAAATTTATTAGATCAATTTTTATTACAAAGCTAACTGATACTCCACCTAATACAGTAGCAGCAACATCATGTTGATCAAACCTGTTTTTTGGCTGAAACGAATCATAAACCTCTTTACCAACACCGGCAACTAAAGATGTTAGTATACCAGCAGCTAAAGCTTGTTTCTTGTCTTTGGTTTTGCTATACACATACTCATATCCGACAGTACTAGCTATTGCGCCTGCTGCAAAATGTAGCTTTTTGTCTTCTTGTATTTGTGCGTTAGTAATACTCAACGTAAAAAATAATACTACCGCTAGTTTTTTCAATTAATTTTTTCTTTTTTTTCTTCTTTTTTTATAAACTCTTTTTTTCCTTGTCTGTCTTGTTTCTCCAAATTTTACTTTTCCTTTTGTTTCTTCAGGTTCATCTTCTATACCAAGCTCCCAATCTTGCCAACCGCCTAATAAAGCTATTCTTTCCCAAAGCTCTAATTGTTGCCCTAAAGCAGTGGCTATATTATTTGTTTTTATAACAACTCTATCAAGAGGAGCGTTTGTAAACGCTGATATAAGTTTTGTAGCAGAAAGTAAAGCAGGATTATCTATACTAAAACCTTTTTCTTTTATTTCTTCTTTTTCCCAATCTAAAGTTGTAAGAGCTGAAACTATTTTTGATATCTTAGAAGATATAGGTGGTGATACTTTTAGTATCTCTAAACCAACCTTTTCGTATTTAGGATTTTTTGATTCAGCTTGTTTTTGATACATTATAGCTGCGTTTTTAACAACAGAAACAGCACCGCCAAAAATACCAGTACCTCTTAACACAGAATCCAACATACTGTTTGAAATTTCTATATATTTTTTCTTAAACTTTTCATCTTCTTCATCTACATCACCAAAATATAAAGCAAATAAAGCTTTCTGAAGACCATTGAATATTAAATTCTGTACAAAAATGTAATAACCTACTTTACTTAATTGTATTTGTCTACTTTTATTTAAACTATGAAAGGTTCCATCAGATTTTAAAACTCTTCTTTTGTTTTTTAAATCTAAAAAGTTTTTCTTAGCAACCCGATTAAATTGCATAGTTACATTTTGAAAAGCTAATAATAACCTACCCATAGGACCAGCTTGTTGTTGTGATACTCTATCAGGTCTACTAGATTGTTGAGTCTCTTCTGCTATTTCTCTAAAATCTTGAAAAGCTTTTGCCTCAGCTTGTTGGTCTGATAATCCTTGTTTTTTATATGTATTTATTCTATTTCTATAAAAACTAGCGCCACCAACTGCAATAGCAAAACTATCAGCAATTTGAGTAGGCAAAAATCCTATTTCTAGCGCTCTAGCTATAACACCTCTTGCTCCATGTTTTTGAGCTATGTTAGCTATATCATTTTCATTTAAACTAAACCTTACACCTCTACGCCTGTCAATTAAAAAATCAGAGTTCATTAAGTTTTTAAAATCTTTCCAGAATTGTTTTTGATTAGCAAAAGCTTTACTTGCAGCAAATATATTATTATCTTCGTAATTTATAAAATTTACAAGAGATATTGTTTGTAGCACTGATGATCTACTATTAAAAAACATTACACCACCAACAGCACCGTTTAAAAAATCAACTGTTTTACCTGTAAGGGTATCACTCTGAAAGCTCCTGTTTTTACCTGTTTTCATACGTTTTATCATACCTGTAAGAGCTTCTCTTAATGGTTGACCGTATAAAGCTTCTATTTTATTTAAATTTTTATCTGAAAATATAATATCAACGTTTTGCTCCCAAACTTGTAAATTTTTAGCTCTTGAACTAACATCTAACCCATTTTGCATGTCTATAGTTATAGTTCCACCTACCCAAGCGCTATCTGCTTTAGGATATCCATCTGCTTTATGTATCGCTATTAATTGATCAGCAAATACTTTAAACTTTTTATTTTCATTAATATATTTAGTTAATTCTTTTAAATCTCTTTTACTTAAACCAGGTACTTCCATACCTTGTTTATTCCAAATATAAACTCTTACAGCGTGTTCATTGGTAAAAATACCTTCACCCATTTTTTTACGTAGATTTTTAGGAACAATACCTATTTGAGCTTTAAGAGCATCATAATCATTCATCAATGCTATTCTTTCTCTTGATAAGTTACCCATAGCTGTAGCAAACGGATCAAGTAAGTTTTTCTTAAACCAAAGCTTTGCGTTATCACCTACCACGCCTTTACCTTGAAATCTTTGTAACATTCCAGCAAAATCATCAGCAGACGCATGTATGAAAAATTCATACTTACCTTTATTACCTCTTAAAAGTTCAGCTTTAACTTTACTATATTCTTTTTCAGAATCAACTCCTGTTGTAGCTTCTAATATATCATTAAAGTCTTTATCTAACTTTTTAATCCTATCAGCATATGCTAATCTAGTTTTTGATTTAACATCTAATACTTCAAGAGCTTCTTGTACAGCTTTTACATTTTTATACACATCATCTGTGAAATAAAAATCATTATAACCATCAGCTGCTTTACTTATAACCCAATTAGCCTTTGCTTGTGGTGTACCGTTTTCTAAACCAGTTATATTTTTTAAAGGTAATTTTATTCCTATACCATCTAAAAATGCTTTTATAGCTGATGCAGAAGCCTGTGGTCTTGCTGTTAATATATATACATCTTTATTACCAAACTTATCTATTTGTTTTTTAATTTTAGCGGCTAATGGACCTGGCTTACCATCTATAACTTTATTAAATTCACTAAAATCAAATTCAGCATCTTGTTTTTCTAAAGCACTATGTTGCTTAGCAAATTCAGCAGGTGTAATCTTTTTAGTTTTACCATCAGGCATAGTAACTATTATCATGCTTTTACTTGTAGCAACTGTATCATCAAAATCAAATATACTAATACCTTTTCTAGGAGCATTCAAATCTCTAGCATTACGTAAAGCTTTGTCATGATTATTGAGATCGTTAAATAAACCACTAGCGCTTTTTGAAAAACTATACTTTTTAACATTAGGTTGTTTTAAGTTTGATTTAAAAGCTTTTTTCTTAGATGTTTCTATGTTTTTATTAGTTGATCTACCAGCGGCATCAACTTCAAAAGTTTCTGAAAAAGTTCTACCATCTAAACCTATTATTGAGCTAGGATCAATACCACCATCTTGAGCATATACAATATCATTAAAATATCTTTGCCACCAATTACCTTCTACTACACTCCAATCATCTGGCATACGTCTTTGTAGGCTATAACCTTTTTTAGTTCTAGCGTTTCTAAGTTTGTCGTCCATAGCTTTGTCTAAAACTATTAACTTGTAATTTTTAATAATTAAATCATAAGAAGTATTAAAGTTAGAGTCTGATAAAGCGCTATCCATTAGATATAGATAAGCCGCGGTAGCAGGCATCGCGTGTTCAAACTCTATAGTGAAAAAACCACCTTTTGGCATTTTTCCTTTATCAGTAGGTTTTCTTTTAGTTAATTCATTAGAATAACCAGTTATTTGAGCGCCAAGTCTATGCCAAGCTTGAGGATCATTTCCAACTAGTTTTAAATATGTTCCAATACCTCCTGAAATTACACCTTTTCTATCTTTAGAAATAGCATCGTTAAAACGTTTCCACATTTCTTTATGTATTATTTCTACATTTTTATTCCACTTTTTTATATCTCCATTTTTAATTCCTTGTTTTATTTTGTCTACAAAACCATCTTTTTTACCAAATATTGTGGTATATTTTTTAGTTAAAGTCCAATCAACATTTGTAACAGTGCCGTCTTCATTTTTAACAGCTTCTATTCCATCACCAAAATTAGTGTTTTTATCATTACCAATAGCAAAAACTTTATTTTTAAAATCATCATATGCTTTAGCTTCATTTGGCTTTTTAAACATGCCTATTCTAGGATCACCTACTTTTAATTTTTTACCATCAATTGTATCACCTAACTTATATGAAGACATTGATAAACCAAAACTAGCGTTAGAATATGTAAATACAGAACTAATCACATCACCATCTTTATTATAGCTAAACCAAAACTCTTTAGGCATTAAAGGTAATAAATTACTTTTAATAAACTTTATAAACTTAGTTCTACCAGTATCGCTTTTAATATCAAATGTAGAATTTTGTCCATATAAATCTAAAAGCTTATCTATACCTTTAGTTTCTAATTCAAGTAAACTTCTTATATTTATTATATCACCTACAGCTTCACTAAACTTAACACGTGGGTCAACAACTAACTTGGCAGATATTTTAGCTATATCTTCTTGCACTATATTAGATCTATTCATAACGCCTGGAGCCATATCTCTAAATAAGCTAAATGCTATAGCGTTAACCAAACCATCTTTTCTTGTTCCTTTAGTACTAGCGCCTACATTAAAGAAAAAGTTTTTAACTTGTTCTATAGTAGGTTTTTTTCTAGGATATTTTGAAGGTCCTTGCTTTTCGTTTTCTACATAAAAATCACCTTCATCAATAGCTTTATCTATTTGTTTTTGTGTGGTTAATCTAGTAGGTTCACCTGTGAATATTCTATCAGCAGCTGGTGTTCTACGCTCCATCGCTACAAGCGTAGCTATAGGTAAGTTTTTACCACCAAATAAAACGTTAATATTATCTTCTAAAAATTGTTCAATATTTTTTAGTTTATTCTTTATAGATTTAAATGATTTTTGCTGAGCAGCATCTTTAACAAACGTTTTAAAATCTTTATCGTTTATTTCAGGCGTAACTCCTTCTATTATTTCAATAGTATTAGCTTCAATTTCACCTTCAAGTTTTTTATCAACAAGTCTTTCGCCGTTAACTATTAAGCCTTGTTTCAACTCAGATCTTGGGGCTTCTGTAGTTTTTATATCTATGTCAACTTCATCGGCAACAGGTGTTCTTATAGAACCAGTTTCACCTATTTGCACATCTAAACTACCAGCTTGCTCTCTTCTATATCTATTTACTACATCACCTATTCTAAACTGTTGTAACTCACTAACAACAAATCCACCTAAATCATCATTTGTTTCAGGATTAAATCTTGTTAAACTTCTTTCAAATAATTGTTGCTTAACATCTTCTACAAAGTTATTTATAGGTTTACCAAACACATTATCACCAGTAACACCAAACTTATTTAATTGACCTCTAATCAAACCATTTAATGTGTTACCAACAACTAAATCAGTATACACGTCGCCAATTACCTGATTATCATATTGTTGTTTAGTTGTGCCTGGCGGTACTAAAGCTTTTATTTGATCACCTACAGGTTTAGATAATTTTACTTCTTCTTGTTCTTCTGGTGCAGATGCTATAACTTGCTGTTTTTCTACTTGTCTTTTAAAATTTTTAGCAAATCTAAACACGTCGTTAGCATCGCTTAAATCAAACATCCAGCTATACTCACCAAATACATCACCAACAAAACCTCTAACAAAATCTTGAAAACCATACATGGTTTCTATATCAGAAATATCTAATAAACCTAAAACTATAGCGTTTTTAATTTGTTCTAATATTTCTTCAGAATCACCTTCATACGCGTTTAATCTTCGCATTAAAGCATTGTAATCATCTTCTTTTATCCTATTTAATTCTTTCTTTTCATTAAGTACTTTTACAGCTTCTTCTACTGCTTTTTTACTTTTTTCAGTCATTTGACCGTCCTTATCAACAAGTCCGTATGCTCTATTTCTTAAATGTGATAATTCTTCTAATGGTGCTATTGCAGCGTATTTAGCATCACCTTTTGAACCTCTTAATATATTATTTATTAAAGCTTTTTCATTAATTATAATGTTATTACCTGCTTGAGCAGCATTAGCGCCTTCACTAAATTTAGCTTTTATTTCATCTATAGCATCTTGATCTATACCTTTTTCTTTTAATTTATTTTCTACAGCTTCAAAATTAGTTAAATCAAAACCAAGACTACCATCTGATTGTTTTACTAGCTCGCCATCTGTATATTCAATATACTCGCCATTTTCTGGCATCATCATTTTAGCAGCATCACCATAAAAATCATATAAACCCAAGTGATATTGAGCGTCAGGTCCAGACTTTAAATCAAACCCTTCATCATCAGCACTCTCTTTAATAAAATTATCAAACCATTTTTTTATTTTATTTTTTTGACTTGATAATAATGTTTCTAGCTTTTGTTGTAAAAATTCATAATCTTGTTGTATTTTTTTAACTTCAACATCTGTATTAGCACCTTTTTTACCAGCGCCACCTATTCTATTAGCGAGCTTATCTAGCTCTCTCATCTGCCTCTTTATATCAGCTGCTTCCTCTATTTGATCACCAGTCATTGAATTTAACTTTTGAATAGAAGTTGCGCCCGCTAGTGCTAACTCTTGTAGTATTTCGTTTTTTCTTTTTCTTTTATCAAGAAGATCTTGCCCTTCAGAGTTTTTAATGTCTATTCTTATATTATCTAACTCTAATCTTAGTTTTCTTATATTTAAAACTTCATCTCTTGTAGAAAATTCATGAGCAAAAGCTTGTTGCATATTCATTGCAACCTTAGGACTTGTAATAGCTCCAATAGTCACGAAGTTGTTAGCAATAAAATCTTTATCTAAACCACTTGTTATACTTTTATTTTCATCTAAAACAAATATATCTAAAGCGTTGTGAGCTATTTGAGTACCAACCTCTTCAAGTTGCTCTATAGTCGCACCTTTTAATAATACTTTACCGCCTTCATAACCTACTTTACCTAATAAATTTTTAGTAAAATTAGGTATTTTATTATAAACTTCTTTTTTAAATTTATTTTTACCATACTTTAAACTGTAATCACTGGCTTCTTGTAAAAACTTTAAAGGTAGTCTTTCAAAAAAAGCAGCTGAACCACCATATCCATAAGCTGTAAAAGCTTTATGAGCTAATGAATAACTACTGATTCTTTCTAAATCTTTTATTTGTTGACTTATATTTTTTGCTTCAAAACTATTAGGGTCTAGGTTTTTTAATTGTTCTTTTTTTTCTGGTAATATTTTTAAAGCTTTTCTTTGTTTAAGCTCCATATCTGTTGCTTTATCACCAGTCTCACCAACAAAAAAAGCACCTATTGTAGTGTCCATTGAAGCTCTATTATACTTTAAAGCATCTTTTTTTGCTTTATCAATAAGTTTTTTTCCACCTTTTTTTACAGCTTTAGCCACCATAACCCTACCAGCAATAGCAGTTCCTCCACCTACAGTACCTATTAATATAGAAGGACTATTGTTAGCAAAAGCTTCTCCAAACCAATCACCATAACCCACATTGTTATTACCAATATCATCTAAAGTTATAGGTGCTGGTAAATTAATCTCTCTTTTTTCAGCTAATTTTTGATTATAATTAGTAGCATTATTCAACACGTAGTTGCCAACCGTATCAAACATTTTATCAACTTCACCCTCAGTTAAAGTATCTATATAATCTAATCCTTTGGTTATTATTTGACCAGGTATACTACCACCACCTGTTTTCCTAGCAAGCTTTGTTAAAACCTTACTTGTTAAACCAACAAACTCAGCTCCTGATCCTAAAAAAAACTCTTCAAAAGATTGAGCCGCTCTAGCTCTCCATCTATAGTCTTTACCCAATGCTTTTGATATTATAGCAGCGTCGTTTAACTGACTATTTTTGTCTTTAATATTCTTAAGCATAAAATCCAAAGATTCATTTTCTAATTTTATATCATCAAATACAGCTTTTAAACTTGGTTGGTTTTCAGATATAATTTGATTACGTTGGTTTATTAATTCGTTGAATCTTTCTATTTCTTTAGGTGAATCAAGCGCGTCCATTTTAAAATCACCTCTAGATATTTTTTTTAACTCAGCATCTATATTGTTTATTTTATCAGAAAAAACTTTAAAATTATTTTTATATGTTAAATAATTTTTATTATTTTCTTCTACAGATTTTTTATATAAATTAACTTGATCTTCAATAAATTTACCACCTTGCTCAAAACTACTAAAACCAGTTAAATCATCAATACCAATTTCATCACGTATATCTTTAGGTATATTTCTAAATATTTGTTCAGAGTTTTTTGACTTTTGCGCGTCAATAAAAGTTTTACTTAACGAATCTGTTGTTTTGTTTTTAACAACTTCACCACTTTCTTTAAACAAAACATAGTCATCATACCTATCTCTATAAAAACTTTTTAAATAATCGTCATATTCTTCATCTGATTTATATTTAGATTCAAACTTACCATCAAACCTTGTTTCACCAGTTTTAAGAGTTCTATAAACTTTTACAGATTCATCTCTACTTTCTAAATTATTTAAATCAAAATACTCACTAGCAACGCTAGATTTAATTTGTTCTTTGTCTATTTTATTAATATTAACAAGAACATCTTTAGCTACAACACTAGCTTGCTCGCTTATCTTTTTTCTATCTAGTTCAGCAATTTCTTCTTGCTTAGCAATATATCTAGGATCTCTCTGCACTTGAGAAGTACTAAGATTTTCTTCAGATCTTAATTTATTAGCAAGATCTCTTAGCTCGTTTCCGTTTGCCATGCTATTCAATATTAGTTATCTGTGATAAATTATCATAATCAGCTATTATCGCGTTAATATTATCTCTACCGCTTTTATCATTACCAAATTCTCCAAAACCATTTGTTAAACGCATTAGCCTAGCAAAATCATCTTTATCACCTAAATCAAACGTTGGTGCTTTTTCACCTTCTGTTAAACCCATATGATCTATTGATATAACTGGTCCTTTTAAATCCGACGATCCTACAAAACCTGGTGAGAATTCAGTTTTTACTTCTAGTATTCTATTACTACCACCACCAAGATTTATCGTAGTTCCTATTAGTTTTTTCAAACCGCTTTCTGTTTTAACAGCTTTATTAACTTTGTTGTAAAAATCTTCAGAGCTGGAACTACTTTCTTCACCTTCAGGTACAGTATATTTAGTACTACTTAATCTAAATTTACCTATTTTCTCTTTTAAATCCTTTGTTAGCTTTTTTCTAATTTTCTCTTTTTGCTCATCACTTCCAGTATAAGGACCTACAAAACTTTTCTCATCATCTTCAGTGTCAACCCATATAGATTCACCATAGTCGTTTATAATAGCATTAATTCCAGGTGTAAAGTTTATATTTGGATCTTCAAACAATTTTTCTGTATCAATAACTTCATATATTCTACCATTAATATTATCTTCACTCATTCTAATATCTTGCTTAACATAATCTAATGATAAATTTTTTAAACTATCTTCATTAGCTAACATATATTTTTCATCAGTTAAAACATTATCATTATATTTAGGTGTTAATTTATGGTTAAAAATAGACATTATATCTACTTCTCTTTCAGTTGGTTGTCCAACAAACTGTTGCCCAGGTTGTTTAGTTTTATCGATTTTAAATGTTTTTGAGTAATCAGGTGAGTAATCAGGTAAAAAATATTTCATACTCGGAGGATTAGTAGATTTATCTGTTCTAACTATTAAAGCTCCGTTTTTAATTGCGTTTTTATCGTATATATTTTGTAAATCTACCGAGCTTAAATTAGCTATCATTGTTTTATCAGTGTAATCAATACCATCATTATCAAGTTTGTCTATTAAATTACCAACATTTAATAAATTTTCTCTATTAATTTTTTTCTGAAATTTCATATCAACACTGTCCTCATCATAAGTTATATTGTCTTTCATAAACTCACTAAAGCTATAAGCGTTTTCTTTACCATAAACTTCATAATAAGATGGAGCGTTTTCTTCTATAAATTTATTTTCAGTAGCTAATCTATCTCTAGTGTCTTGTGCTTCTTTTAATTTATCAAGTTTTTGTTTTTTAATGAAAGCTCCAGCAACTTGCCCTACTGCTTTACCAACAGTTTCACCTAAACTTGCGCCAAACTCTTGTTTAAATCTAACTTGTTGTGGATTTGCGTACGATCCGTAGTTGTATGTTTTTGCTTTTATAACTGGTAATGCCATATTTATATTTTTTTAAATTCAACGTCGATTTTAGAATAATCTACACCGTCATATTCGCTAATAAAGTTTTTAACAATAGCTTCTCTTGGTATTTCATCCGACATAACACCCTGCCATTTTCCTTCGCCTAATAATTTATTTATATATTCAAAAACGTATATATTTAAACCGCTTGGAGATTTACCTATTAATTTAATTTTTTTTTTCAATTTTTTATCTGAAGCCATAACAGCAGCTGCTCCTACTTCACCACCCGCGCTTATTAAACTTTTTGCTAATCCACCTAAAAATCCTCCACTTGCTCTTGCGTCCATGTATTGCTGGCTAGCTCCCTGCAGCATTGCTGATGTTCTAGATAAATCAGCAACTGTTCTACCTTCTTGTGCTTCAAACTGATAAGCAGCTCCCATTGCTTGCGCGGATTGTAATCTTTGCTGCTCAGCCATTCTAGCTTGTTGCGCTTGTTGCTCGCCTTGAGCTCTTAATCTTTCGTTTTGAGCTTCTTGTTGCTCTATACTAGCAGCAACACCTCTTTTTGATCTTGCAGCTTCTTGTGCTAAAGCAGTAGCACCACCAGCACCAGCGCCTGTAGCTCTTAATGTATCCAACGTGCTAGCTAGTGATAAATCTGCTTCTTCTGCTTGAAACTCTGCGGCTTCTGTAGCAACTTGCAGATTAGCAAATGGATTGCTAATTAAACCACTTAAATCTGTAACACCAGCATAAGGATTAATTATAGCCTGTCTACTTGCTAACGCGTCGTTTAAGTTATTTTGAGCATCGCTCATTAATTTTTCTGCTTTTTTAGCAGCATTGTTAGTAAATAATCCCATTTTAATTATTAATTTGATGAAAACACTACCTCGTGTGATACTGAAAATAATTCAGCTGCAGTTGTTTTATTGTTTTCTAATTGTACTTTTGTAAAAAATCCTTTTATACCAGATACATCTATACCAACTACTTGTCCAGTTGTATTCGTACTAGTATTGTTTCTTAAATGACCGTAGTATTTATTCTCTTTTTTAACAAAGTTAACTGGTATACTAGAAGCTACGGTCGTATCTTCATTTGATAATACAGTGTAAGCAGAATGTAACGAATCTGTTACAGAAGAATTCATTTTCCAACCAGTTGTTCCTTCATAATTTATTGTATGAAAGTTTTTAACAACCGATGGGTTTTGATTAGCTATTAAATCTATAGTACTTACATAAGCGTT
>Ga0208157_1000966_pt1 | contig 14016 bp, 8 predicted proteins | sample 5_EtaG_FD_184077 | JGI IMG/M metagenome (GOLD analysis project Ga0208157, IMG submission 184077) | Marine viral communities from the Subarctic Pacific Ocean - 5_ETSP_OMZ_AT15132 metaG (SPAdes) (version 2) | ecosystem: Environmental > Aquatic > Marine > Oceanic | place: Pacific Ocean | collected...
TAAAAATCATGGTGTAAAACTGAAGTTAAAACAGTTGAAGTTGCAGTAAATAAATTGGCAGTATTAGTAAGATCTTGCAGCCTAAACTGACCTGCATTACATAAGATTCCAAAATCAGGATTTGCATCTGTCTCTGTAAATTTCACAACAGCATTTGTCCCAGATATTTCGACCTCACCAGCGACATCTAAACCATCAGCAACTAAGGTTCCCGTAATCGTGGCTCCTGTAACGCTCGTCGCAATCTTTACTCCGTTGTTAAATCTTAGTGTGCAACCAGCATCTTCAGTAAATTCAGCAAGTGACTCATTTCCTGCTGTATTTGAGAATAAAACAGCACTTCCTGAAAGCCATAGTTTCCCTTGTCCAGTATCTTCAATTTTTGAGTGACTACCTGTGTGGTATATAGCTAAATCTCCTGAAGCACCGAAGGTAGCCTTAGCATTATCCGCAAATTCAAGAGCCGAATCGCTCTTATCCCAAACCATATCTTTATTAGATGTTCCAATAAATGAGACATCACCAGCCGAGTAAGAAATATTATCTCCACTTGTTACCCATCCACCTGTAGGATCTTCTGTCCAAGAAAGAACACCGCCTGTTGTACTTGCTAAGACTTGACCGCTTGCAGTTGGTAAGGCAGATGGCAAGGTGTAACTGGTATCAGCCGCTAACGTATCTGGAGCTTGTAGAGAAATATAGTTTGCACCTGAGGAAGTTAGCTCTGAAAATCTGACTTGCTTTGCATTTCCGAGGATAAGATTGCCACTCATTGTATCCCCGACTTTTTCAACCGCTGCATTGGCTACTGAAGTAGTAGTTGTTAGTGCATCATTTACTGTCTTGATTGCGCTTGCAGTGGCAGCTAATGAAGTTGAGGCAGATGAAACACTTGAAGATAATTGGAGAACACCAGCAACAGTTGTTGAACCACTTTGAACTTTTGAACTTGCAATAGTTGTTGAACCACTAATCATTGAATCAACAATCACCCCTGCCTGGATAGTCGTTAAACCAGATGAATTAATTCCAATATTCCCTGTCATGTTGACAGCCGTTGGAATATTAGAAGCTGAACCAACAATGATATGAGCTGAATTTACGTTTTCTAATTGGGTTAGTTGTATCCCTGCTGTTGCTGAAATATCACCAGAAACAATAGTTCCATTCAATATCATTCCACTCGTAACAGTCCCAGAATCTTGATTAGTGATCAAAGTTCCTGAAATATCTGGTAGCAGTAAAGTCCTATCAGCAGTGGGATCAACTACATTTAAAACACTCTCAAAATTATCTGGTGTTGCACCTTCAAAGATAAGTGTTGAGTTTTCATTAAGTGTTATTGAACCAGTTAAAACTCCACCAGCTTTATTTAGTTTCTCTGAATCTAATTCTTCTAAAACTGATTGAACATTTGTATTGTTAATACCACCGCCTGAACCTGTGTTTGGAGTTACAGAAATATTAGAAGCTGTTTGACCAGCAATAAAATTACTTATATCAAGTTTTTCCCAAGATGATCCATTACTTAGAATCATATCTGGAGGGTTTATTGTTTCTGTTGGAGCTGGAGAAGTTCCTGTTCCAGAGGCATCACATACGAAATAGTATCTATTATTCGCATCACTCGCTGCCACAAGAGCAGAACCAAGTGTAAACCCTTGTGCAGTACCAGCGCTGCTCAAACTGGTAATGGTGTTATTTTGAGCCGAATATGTTCCCGAAAATATAATTTCACCTGAAGTTATAGAACATGGTTGCCATGCATTTCCATCAAAAACGTATAAATCATCGTTGCTTAAATCGAAGAAAAATTGACCTGTCGAGTCTCCACCATTACTTGGAAATTGAACAACTCCAGTAGTAGAAGTTGCTCCACTAAATTTACATATTGCCTGATCTTGTAATTTATTTCCAGCAATAGAACTAGCTGCAAATCTACCTCCATCAAGGGTTCCTGAGGTTATTTGTGTTGCAGAAAGGTCTGGGATTTGAGCAGCAGTTAATCCAGATCCGCTAGTTACAACACCTTTATTATTTACAACAACTGATTGATAAGTTCCAGAACTAACTCCACTCGCTGCCGTTGATAAATTTCCTGTATTATCTACTTCTAAACCTCCTCCTGTTTGAATAATAACAGCTCCTTTATCGCTATTAGTTGCAGTAACTAAGTCTGAACTTTGAAGAGCAGATATAGATACAATTTGTCCAAATGAATTATATTCTATCCCTCTAACTGTGGCTGCTGTTGTTGTTGCTGCAATACTTAATTCACCTGTTCCACTAACACTTAATCCACCAGATGATGGAACAGAAACAACACCAATGGCACTACTTGTTGCAATTACTGAACTTAAGTCTGAGGCAGTTAATGCACTAGATCCAGTAATCAATCCTTGGGCATTATAATTTACTTTTAATGCTCCATTTACAGCACTAACTGTATTATTTATACCTAAATTTCCAGTTCCAGAAATATTTAAACTTCTATCAATATTAGATGAATTTAATGCAGTAGCTGGAATAGTATTCGTTGTAATTTTTGTTCCTGATACATCAGATATTTTTGAATTATTAACAGCAGAATCAATAATTGCACTAGTATCTACGCTTGAATCTCCTAGCTCAGAACTTCCAATTGCATCAGAAGAAATACTAAGAACGCCTCCAGAAGTAACTGATAAACCGCTGCCTACTTGAACAACACCTAAAGCAGATGTGGATGCTTTGGCATTGATTAAATCAGAATTGCTTAAATCAGAAACAGAAGTTATAAGCCCTTCACTATTAAATGAGATTCCATTTTTTGTTGATGCCCCACCTGAAACAGCATTATTAATTCCAAGATTTCCACTTCCACTTACGTTGATACTTCGATCTAAATTACTTGGATTTATTGCCGCTGGTAAAAGAGTTCCTGTTGCAACTTTTGTTCCACTAACTCCTGAAATTTTAGAATCATTAACAGCAGAATTTAAAATTCGATCTGTCGTAATAGCATTATTACCAATTCGATCTGCTGGTATTTCTCCACTGGTTAAAAGAGTTGCACTATGGCTAGGAATATCAGATCCAGAAATATTTGTTGCTGCTGTAATTATTCCCTTTGTAGAAATTGAAACCTTTGTGTAATCACCAGCAGTCAATCCAGATTGAGCTTCAATTGATATATTTCCACTAGCGTCTACATCTAACCCAGAATCACTTGGAACAATTACACCACCTTTAACAGTTGTAGTTGCTGTTGATATTGCAGAAGAAGGAACAGTTGTTGTTCCTGAAGTGACTTGGCCTTTTGCGTTAACCGTTACTGAAACATAAGTTCCAGCCGATAAACCAGAAACATCTGCAAGTGATATTTCACTATTACTATCAATCGCCAACGCTCCAGCAGTAGGAACAGAAACAGCTCCTAATGCAGTTGTTGTTGCACCAGCTTGGCTTAGATCAGATGCTGTTAAATCAGCAACTGAAACGATTAATCCTTCTACTGAATATGTAATTCCATTTTTTGTTCCAGCTCCACCAGTTACAACATTTGTGATTCCTAGCTTTGAACTAACAACACTTAAACCTCTATCAAATTTAGAAGCATCAAATTTATCAACAGTAACTGTTCCATCTCGGAGCTTGGTTCCTCCATCAATCCCCGTAGTGGCTGAACTAGAAGTCTCAATCTTTTCATTAGTAATAGCCAAATTCTGGATGGCTATTGTTGGAACTTGATTAGTCGTTAATGTTCCAACCTTAATAGCAGGAATATCACCATCATCAATAACAGCTACACCACCAGCAATGAATGCTTTAACAGTTAGCTGCTTTGTCTCATTGGCACTTTTGTCTGCGACTACAGCAGCATCATCTGGTTGAACAGAACCCTCCAACAGTATGGGCAAGCCTGTAATCTCTAAATCTGGCATAACCTCAAACTAAAAAACCTTAGATCTATATTATCCCTAAGGATGCAGATCTGCTTGAAGCTTTTTATTGTTGTTCTAAAAGAATTGGACTTCCATCTTCTTGGAGAATCTTGTAAGTATCCTCTTGCAATAGATAGCTTGGTGCTGATCCAGTATTTAACTTGATTTCTCCATTGGTCACAAATTCAATTCTTGATGTGATTTGCTCAGTTGCTGGAACACTTATTACAACATTAGTTACAACACAATCTGCCTGATACCAAACACTATTTGAAGTATTTGAATTATCTCTATAAATATAGAATCTAGATTTAAAATCAGCACCTTGGGTAAGCCTTACAATTAACTGAGCAAGATAAAAAGGAAATTCTCCATCATCTCCACATTCTTGATTTACTTTTGCTTGATTATGCTCCCATAAACATTCAATAGTTCCTTGACCACTAATCAATCCAGCCTCGTATTGCCTTTTAAATTGATCTCCTAGAGAAGTCAAATCAACCGAGTCTCTCATAGTACTAATTTCAAAGCTCGTAATATTTGCAAGATGCCTAAATCTTGAATTTCTGGTTTTAATTTTGATCTGTTTACTAGAGCTGGGAGTAGACAAAGCAACAGCGGCTGTTACTCCACCCGAAATTGAAGCTTCAAATGTCGTATATAATCTCAACCCTCCTAAAGGATCAACATGAACAAACCAAGCTCCATCTGGGTAGTTATGGCCTGTTACTAATTCAAGGTTTGATTTATCTACAGTTTCAATATCTATATAATCTCCTGTAATCAATGCCCCAGATGCACCCTTAACAGAGAATCTTTTTAGTGTTGTATTTACGTCACTAGGATCTAATTGAGTTCCTAAAAAAGAATTTAAGGAATCTCTTTGCAGCTCAATATCACCATATTGTCCAAGATAAATTCCTTTCACAATTAGTTAATTAAAGTTGTATTTGTGTAAGGTGCTCCATTTGCTTCCCATGTAAATTCAACATTAGTTATTTCACCAACAGAGACTCCCATTGAAACACCAGTAATATAAACTTCAAATTGAATATCTCTAGCGTTTGAATCTCCTGTTCCCTCAGATAATCGCAATTTCAAAACTACCTTGTCAGAAGAAGCATTAACACCATCACCCTCAGAAGAGCCAGTTTTCATTGCAGCATCTAATAATGCTTTTACATTAGAAGTTCCACCAGCTTGGGCTGTGTAATAAGACGCTGTAGCACTGCCTGAATAAGATCTAAGACCATCTGTGATCAATCGGTCAGTATCACCCAAACTTGTAGTCTCTAAGACTGCCATTGACATGGAATAATTCCAGCTCTTTATTTGGCCTACAGCAGATGAAGAGGTTCCTATGAAAAGCTCCCCATCTTTGCCTGTGTAAAAATTAGCCACTTCCCCTAGTCAAAAGTTGAATCTATTCTATATGAATATCATTCCTTAGGCAGAATCAAAGGCTAAGAATCTAAACAAGCAACAAAATTACAATTCACATTGCTAATACCAGGGAACACACTTGTCACAGTTGGAGGGCTTGAATATCTCCATCTGAGAGATGTTCCAGATTCATTTAAAAAGGTTTTTAAAGAATTAGAGGCAATGCCATCTGTGATTTTGGAATTATCAAAACTCACATAATCCCAATCAGAATTAACACTTTCATAATTGGATAAAATCAAAGCTGCATCACTATCTGAAATATTGGCAAAACCTAGTTGCAAAGTTGCATCTACCCTTTTATTTGAATATCTAATATGTGTCTTTGTGCCATCAAGACTCTTAAAGCTAGTACTGGGATAAATCCCTGGGTTATAGCTTCTTGTTGAAACTTTTATTGAGGGAGGAAAAGGAACAGAATTTGCCATTAGTCTCCTATTACCTCAAAATCAAAATCCCAGTTTTGCATGACAGCTAATTTACCATTTCCATCAACTGGAGCATAGCTACCAGATACCTCTATTAAACCCTCTTCCCCATAAGAAATAGTTTCACATTTATAAATTTTATTTTCTGTCGTTGTGTTTTTAACAGAAAAAACAGATCCATAAAGACTCTCATCAACATTTGTTGTATCTAGAGTTGCTTCACTAACTCCAACAGTTCCAGGCTTCCAATAATAAATAGAAATATTGCTTGGATAACCAACAGAATCTTTTAAGCCATCCATACTTACAATCTCACCATTAGCCGAGATAGCACCATTTCTAAACCTAGAAGTATGAGTCACCTCACTAACTAATTTAAAATATGAACCAGGACTGATATTTTCCAGATACTGAGGAGCCGTTGTAAAAGTAATTCCATGATCAACTAAACGCCTTGTATTAATGGCATAACAGGCAAAGGTTTTTGCTTGCTGGTAAGAGGTGCAAAATCCAGACAAATCAAAGCTCTCTGTGGGGTCTTGTTCAGAACCATAATTGGGAGAAACAAGAATAGATTTTGTCTCTGGAAACCCATTCTCAGTTTCGCTTCTATACATAACTGCTGCTGAGAACACCTGTCTCTCTTCTGGACTCAGAAAGCTCACCTGTAGATCTTTGACATTGCCATCAGTAAAAAGCCCCATGACTTTTGGCGGCTCATTTTTATCTATAACATTTTGACCATTAACAGGAACGGAAGGTTTAAGACTAAATTTACCTCCAATAATTGTGAAATCTAATAAGCAATATCCAGCCTGTTCAAAAATAAAGTCTCTTAGATTTATCTTGCTTGAAATTGTTCCATCCCAGAAGAAATTATTTTTCTTACAAAAATCCGCTGCATCTTTCATATTTCTAAAATCAACAGATTTAACTCCAACGAGTTTTCCAGCTCCAAAATCTGGGTTACAAAGCAATGAATAAGCTATCTCAGGAAATAAATTAGAAGCTTTATCACTTGCCCATGTAATTTCATCATTATCATTTATAGAAGAATTTAAAAGATCATAAATTTTGATTCCTTTTTTAAAGTATGCAGAAAACTGACTAAAGTTTGTCCATTCTTTTGAACTATTTATTCTTATTCCACTAAATGCAAGATCACTATATTTAGCCGCTGCACCATCTCTATTTCCAACAGGTTTTAGAATCTCATTTACATAAACCACCTCATGACTTGGCTCATTTCTATTACTATTTTGATCTCCCTCGTATACATTCCAATCAGAAACAACATCATAAGGGTTTAGATTTTTTTCATCAATTTTTATTCGTCTTGATCCAACTTCTAACTGAATTTGTATTCGATCAGGAAGACCAATACCAGCAATATCTGAATCATTAGGCAAGTGCGCAATTTCACCATTTTTAAACCCAATTCCTTGATAGTTACTATTAATACTCCATAAGGCATAGTAATAATATTGAGTAACATTTTGCCCATCTGTATAAGCCTGTTTGTAGACAGTTAAATTAACCCTCAAACTATTAACAACACCACTTCCACCAATAACAGGAACAAGCCCTGAAAAATGAGGCGATGGTGTAATAGTTCTTAGCTGTTGAATATCAATGTAGAAGTGCCAATATTTATTGTCTGGATGACCTCCACCAGTGTTTTGACTAGGAACATATCTTTTAGGATCATTGGGCAATTTAAAGATGACATCTCTCCATCCACCAACACCTGGGCCAGGATCAAAACCACCATTTTCTTTTGCACTTTGACCGCCATTACCATCCCAATACATTTCCCACAAATATTTTCCAACTGGGAAACCTGGGGTTGTTGTTGAATCTCTATATCTAATTGTTCTATGAACTGTGTTTATATCCTCAGTAGTTGTTACCCATTCTTGGAATGTTGGAACACCGTTAAATTGATCATTATTTTGCCAATTCGTTCTCCCATCATTAACTGCCTTTTTTACTACTCCAGATATTGTTTGTTCAGTTGCTCCAATTTGCCATTCTGGATTGCTTAAAACCTCAGTATCTTTATTTAGATAATATGCCTCATCACCTGAAAAACTTATATTAAAACCACCATAAGGATTAATGGAACTGAAATGATGAACAGTTTTATTTCCTCCAGATGCTGTACTTAAGAGATTGACTCTCTTATTCCAGTTGTTTCCTCTTGTAATAAAATTCCCAGGATAAGGTTTAAATCTATATTCATATTGCTTTGTATCATCAGGATGATGAATACTTATATAATTATATTGAAATTCTGGTGTATTTCCTTTTACAGCAAATAAACCAAGATGATTACTTAATCCATTTTTTAAATCATACCAAGTATCAGATCCAAGCTCTCTTACTTGAAGCATGAAGAACTCAATCCTTGAAATATATCTATCAATTTGGCCTAAAGTAATTTGGGATCTTTCGTTAAAAGCTCTTGCCAATGCATCTTCATCTGGCTGACTATCAATATTTGCAAATCTAATCTGTTTATAAACTCTACTTTTTAAACCAATCTCAGTAACATCACACTTTCTATTATTACTTATGGTTGCAATTGCAACTCTTTGGCCTGTGTAAATATCCCATCCATAATATAAATCATTTTTTCCTCTTGGATAGCCTTGAATAGTTCCACTTATTTCCTGTTGATAAAGAATTGGAGTCGTATCACTCAGGCTAAAAGTTGGGTTTTTATCTGCACCTGATCCTGGGGGATCATACCATTTAGGGTTTTGGCAATGATCCCATAAGCTTTGATTGTTAACTGGAACATCTAATTCTCCAGCTTCTGTAATTTCAAAGAAATATGCTTTTGTCTTGTCTATTGTCCACGGATCAGGATTAGGGATTCTTATGCATTTTGCAATCGCTGTTCCTATTAAATATTGTTCACCAACAGCAAATAAATTATCAGTATTTTCTCTAATTGATGTTGTCATGCTGTCTACATCATCAACTCCATGAGGTCGATAATTGAAGGCATCAGCATTTTTATCTTCATGATCATAAACTCGTTGTAAACCTGCACTTTGACCTGAAGCTGTTCCAACTATTTGATAACTTAATTGGCTTCCTTTATTACCTCCATTACTTGCAGATAAGAAACCGCATCTTGTAGGCCATTTAGCAAACTCAACCTTTTTTCTCTTTCTATGTGTATCCCATCCAGCCTCCTTAGTTGCTCCCCTAGCGTCCCTTTGTAATTCATAAGGCAATCTACAAATTTGGGCATTTGGAAATGGTGAATAAGCTCCAAATCTTGTTTGAGTTGTTGGGTTTCTTGCTCCACTAAATGCCTTGCTTGTAATCGTAGGAATTGATCCACCCCCTTGATTGTCTGGAACACCTACTTCAAAAGGATCATTCCCATCATCAAAAGTAAGTTTAGAAAAACGGTTAAGATCACCCCTTCTTATTCTGTTATTACCTGAATTACTACCATCTCTAAAATAAAGCCCAACCTTGTGGGAATTATAAGCATTTAAAAGAGTATCTCCGATTGCATAACCTTGATAATCAGGTTCTCCATCAATCGCACCTAAAGAAAATAAATTTAATGCTTTTAACTGTTGATATTTGCCAAGACTGACAAACTGACTCCATAACAATTGACTATTAACTCTTACACCTCCATACCCACTTTTTTCTGCTGAATTAGCAAATACCAAATTAATAATATCTCCTACATTTGCTAGCGTTTGGATACTGTCAAAAGAAGATTGTGGAGCAAACTTAGAATTACCAATTGCATCTGCTGTTCTTTGACTAGATCCAGGCTTTTGTTCTCTTGGCTTGGGAGTTAATAAATAAGAAACAGTTGCAGCAGCAACAGCAATTCCAACCTGTACTAATATCTTATTTGCTAGAAGAGTACTAACTATTTCAGCTCTTATATCAGGAATTAATTCATAGCCTTCTTTTCTTTTGCCGTTGTATAAAGCTTGTTGATCTAAAAAATAAAAATATTGTTCTTTGCTACAACCTAAAAGCTCACAAAATTCTATTTCCGCTGGTAGTAACAGCCTTTGACCATGAGGGCGTTTATAGGACACCACATCACCACCTGGCTTCTTAATGTCTTCCGAAAACTCAGCCATCCTTCCTCATAAAAAACTGCCATACCCAAACAATTCACATTGCTTAGGCATAATCCAATTGTTCCTAGTTTAGGGGATGAATCAACACCCCACAGTTTTAGTTCATCTTCAAATACTGAATAATCTTTTTTTCTTAGTCTTCTATACCAATCACGCTTCCCATAAGGGACAGTAAAACCATAATTAGCTAAAACAACACGACATAAACTTAAACAGTCTCCAGCTCCATGTTTTTCTGGATCAGCTCCTAAACGATAAGGAAGCCCAATTAATTGATGAGGCTTCACCTGTTTTGTAATGATCCAGTTACAGGCAAAGAGCCACAGAGATTTTTAGTTAGGACTTTTGTGGGGCATTGCGCCCCAACAGCATCTATTGCTGAACTCAAAATTAGTTCTATCGTCTCTGGATCATATGACATTGAAGAAGCTAACCAAGTTTCACAGGTTAATATTCTTGGATCATTATTATTATCTAATTGCTTTTCAAAATCTTTTGTCATCAAACAAGTTTCGACCTTTACATGATATTTATTTAAAACCATCTGTTGTGCATAGTTCATACTCAACTCACTATTAGCCAATATCAAAGAAGAGGTCATGTTGTCACCTGTCCTATTTCTTGTTGCACCTTGATAAATAAAACTCAGGTAATCATGCCCACTAATTGAAGGTTGTTTGCCATTCTGGAACTTGTCAGGAATATTCTGAACAGAACCATTTGGGTTGGTAATGGTGATGAAATTAGTTAAAGCAACAAAAGTCATAATCCTAAAGTAGACCTCCTTGATCTTGAGTTTTTAAGGCTTGATATTGTCCTAGCCTCTCCAGCTCTAGCTCCTCTAGAAGCTGCACTATTAATAATTTCTCCTATTGCTGATTTAGGAACAAACTCTTCTGAATTAAAGTTAAGCACTGGGCCATTATATGAAACTACTGTTGCTCCACCAGAGCCACCTGAATAATTAGATGATCCTCCACCTCTTGGAATTACACTTTCACCTCTTTGCCCTGAGTTATATCTAGAAGTAGCTTCTGCCATACGACCAGCAGGAATTACATATTCTGGCTCTCCTTTTTCTGCCAAAGTTGAAACCATAGGACTAGAGGCATATCTACCTTCTGCACTAGCTGGTAAGCCAGGAAGAAAACTTGTAATGGCTGATTTTAAATACATACTTGCAATTGATTTTGCAATACCAGCTAATGATTCTCCTAATGATTGTGTTCCAGAAATTAACCCTTCAATTGCACTTGTTAAGCCACTTGCAATGGTTTCTCTTATCGACTCCCATTTAACTAAAACTTTATCTGTTGCATTATTTAAATTGTTTGTATCTTCAGTTGTTTTTTTTATGTCCAATTTTGGAAGATCTGGAGTAGTTGGAGTAATTCCAGCAGCTTTATAATTAATAGCCGTAAATCTTTCAAGTTCTTTTTTAAACCACTCTTTGGCTTCTTTGCTGTTATGCCATTGATTTCCAGCCTGTCCAAATTTACTTTGAGTTGACTCAATAGCACTAAATCGTGCTTGTGCATCAGCAGCAAAACCTTCTCTTCCTCTTGATATTCTTGCAAATACTCTTTCAGCAAAATTTAAAATTACTGTTAGTGAATCTAAGAACCATTTAAAGACAGGCTTAAAAGCATCTCCCAATGCAGCCGATGCTCTAAAGAAAGCATCTTTCATATTGCTTAATTTTGTATCTAAGGAATCAGCCGTATTTTCAAATGCTTTTCCAAATTTTCCAGTTTCAGATGTCATATTTGTAATTGCCTGAGTCAACGCACTAGAACTTATTTTCCCTTTCCTCATTGCATCATCAAACTTTTCTCCAGTTAAGCCAGTAAGTCTTTCTAACTCTTCTCTAACAGGCACTGATTGGTTAATAAACTGTCTTAATTCCTCTCCCATTAATTTTCCTTTTGCCAACGCTTGACCATAAGCCATTGCAATTCCACCAATATCTCCACTTGTACCAGCCGAAATTTTTCCTAGCCTTTCAGTCATATCTACTAAATTTTCTGTTCTTACTCCATATGCTTTTAATGTTGTTGAAGCCTTAATTAGTTGAGGCAATTCAAAAGGAGATTTTAAATTAACTTTTTGCAATCCTTCCATTACCTCTCTTGCTTTACCTGCTGATCCCGTCAAAGTAGTTAATTGCAATTCAAATCTTTCCATCGTTGCTGATGCTGTAAATATTTGCCTAACAAATAACCCAATACCTAAACCAGTTAAAACGCCTCGAAGACTTAACAAAGACTTTTTCATCTTTGCAGTAGCAACTTGAAGCCTTCTTCTTGCATTCCTTGCATGATTTCCAAATCTTTCCCATGCAGATTTAGAAACTCTTGCCATTCGGTTTAATGATCCTTGCAGTGTTCCAACTGAACGATCAAACGCCACCATCTTGTTATGTATTCTGGCAATCTGTTGTTGAACGCCTGAAGCCTTAAGTTTTAATAGAAGCGTTGATTCAGCCATCCCATTCCTTAACCGTATTGTTTTAATTCTATCGTTGCATTCTGGTTTTATTGATTAATCTTTGCTCTTCATCTTTTTGTAGAGAGAAAAACGAATGCCAAAGCAATAATTCTTCTGGTGTCATTCTTTCCCTTAGTTCAACCAACGTATACCCAAGTTCTTTAGCAACAATCAATTCTGCTAATAGTCCACTATCTTTTTTTAGTTTTTGTCCTAGTGCTTTTCAACTTTGTTTCTTCTTGCACCTCCTCTAATTCTTCTCCCATTAAAGAAAGACATATCTTTTCAACTACTGCTGCTGGTAATTGATTCTTTAACCCTGGCAAATGACCAACATTAAAAAGCAGCTCATTATTTTCATCTTTTGCCTTTGAAATTAACAACCTTAAAGCAAAATCTGTTGGATCTTTTGATCTTGCATTTGCTTCTGCTTTTGATCTTTCTGCCAGCGTCATTGGTGTAATAAAAAAATCAAAAGTAGTTCCATCAGGCAATGGTATTTCTTTTTTTACTGCTGCCATTGAACAGGCAGCTTTTAATTTTTCTAATGCATCCATAAATAAAATTGTCGCTTAAAGAAATTATATAGCCCTCCTTAAGCAGATGACATTGAAAAGGGGGAGTATTGTGTGAGTCTCCCCCAATCGTGCAGAAGGCGACAATCTACACTCCTAAATTTTAAACAATAAAAAACCCTGTTAATAAAAACAGGGTTGGATGATGGGGTTAGCTACATTTAAACATTTATGTCAATGAAGTGCTAAACATATGTCTTGGATTATTGAGGTTAAATGAAACCTCTCCTGTTGTTGGATCATCAGGATTCACATTTAAACTAATCCCTGTAATGGTTACATCTGTGTCAACAAAAATGCTACTCGCATCATCAACACCACCTGAACCATTATCAACGCAATCAACATAAAGTTTGACGGCTGCACCTTCTTGAGATTTCAAAAGGACGTTACCAAGTAAACGATTTGCAAGGCTTGTTTGACTGTCTGTAAAATAAACAGTCATAGAGCCAGAAGCTGTAGCAAAACCTCCTTGTTGGTTTCTAAATGGTGCATACTTTGACACACCAGAAACACCGCCAGGAAGCGTTGTTACATCTAGCAATTCTCTTTCTATATCAATAGAAAATTCTCTTACTTGGGCAACTGCTGCTGCCTCAGAATACTGAACATTTATATGTCCAGTTTTATCAGCAGAACCAGTACCACCATCACCATTTAAAGCAATGTTGGTTCCTCCAGCCGCTGTAGCTACTTTTATTGTCGTTGCAGTGGTAGCAATAACGTAATAAGTAGTTCCAGCAGTTAAGGCAGTGTCTAAGGTTGCTGTATTTACAACAGAAAATTTAACAGGATCATTAACCCTGAAATCATGGCTAGATGGAACAGTTACTCCATTAGCTCCAGATGGAAAATCTGTGTAATCCTTTAAACACCACTTAGTTCCTCCTGGGGAGAAATAAATTGCCCCTTCTTGCCCAGTTAAAGCAGAAGAGGAACATGCAATTGGCAAAATAATTACCTCATAAACAACAAATTGGAGGCGTTAGGGGCGTTAGTTAGGGGCATAACTGTTTTTATTATATTCCCCTTA
>Ga0208157_1000967_pt1 | contig 14015 bp, 8 predicted proteins | sample 5_EtaG_FD_184077 | JGI IMG/M metagenome (GOLD analysis project Ga0208157, IMG submission 184077) | Marine viral communities from the Subarctic Pacific Ocean - 5_ETSP_OMZ_AT15132 metaG (SPAdes) (version 2) | ecosystem: Environmental > Aquatic > Marine > Oceanic | place: Pacific Ocean | collected...
AAGCAAAACTTAAATATCGTGGCATCACATATTACAAATCATACAAATCTAATTAAATGAAAACAATTGCACTTGCTCTCGCAGCAACCACCCTAGCGTCTGCACCTGCAACCGCTGGAGTATATGTCAACACAGAATTGAACCAAGGTTACACAGGTTCAGACTATTTCGGTAGAGCTATAGATTTCCACGTTGGTTACGAAGGAGGCACAGATAAAGTTGCCTACTATGTACAAGGTGGTCCATCAGTATTAGCTACTGACGGTGTTAACGGTACTGAGACTGAGATCTCTGGTAAGATCGGAACTAACATTAGTGCTACTGACAAGTTAGCTTTCTATGGTGAGTTCTCTGGTATTACAGCTGGCGACTTCGATAATGTTTACAACGTGAAAGCTGGAGCTAAGTATAGTTTCTAATGTCACAACAAAGCGATAAGGCACGGGCTTCAGTTACTTCACTGACTCCCGAACCTGAACTTAAAGAAGAAAAGAAAGAGACTTTTGATGAGGATATCTCATTAGAAGAAGCTCTATCTACCTTATGAAAAAGTTCAATGAACCATGGCTAGTAGTCTTTTTGGCTCTAGCCTTCTTCATTCACGTGGAAGTACTACACGTTAACTTCCATAGCAGAGAGACACCTCAGTGTCGGACCTCTCTGTAATTTGGCTCTTGGCCTGTTACGACAGATACCCATTAGCCGTCTAGACGGTGAGGATAGACCCACAAAAATGATCACAAAAATTTCAGCTGAGAAACGTATATAACAAATTAGTTTTTAACAATGGCACAACAGTCAACAGCACATCAGGCTTCGGTAACCGTACCTGGTGCTAGTAATGGAGGCGCAGATAGACGCGCCCTCTATTTAAAATTGTTCAGTGGCGAGATGTTCAAAGGCTTCCAGCATAATGCTATAGCTAGAGATCTTGTCATGAAGAGAACTCTTAAAAATGGTAAGAGTTTACAGTTCATCTACACAGGACGCACCAAGGCGGAATTTCATACACCTGGCAACAGTATACTAGGAAACTCAGACGGCGCACCACCGGTAGCTGAAAAGACTATTACAGTAGACGATCTACTTATTAGTTCAGCTTTCCTTTACGAATTGGATGAGACATTGGCTCATTACGATTTGAGATCTGAGGTATCTAGAAAGATTGGATACGCTCTTGCTCAAAAGTATGACCGTTTAACTTTCCGTTCAATCATTCGTGGAGCGCGTAAGGCATCACCTATTACTAAATCTGGATTCTTAGAACCAGGTGGTACACAGATTCAAGTAGGTTCCACATCTCCGGATGCTAATGATGCTTACGATCCAACTAAATTAGTCAATGCATTCTATGATGCAGCGGCAGCTATGGATGAAAAGGGGGTCAGTACTGACGGGAGATTCGGGATTTTGAACCCTCGTCAATATTATGAATTGATCCAACAAGTTGGTGATAATGGTCTAGTTAACAGAGACTCACAAGGTACATCCCGTCAGAAGGGTAATGGAATTGTAGAGATCGCTGGTATCAAGATCTACAAGTCAATGAATATTCCATTCTTAAGTAAGTACGGTACTAAATACACACCTGCTTCAGGTAATGATAATACCGTAGATACTAACGTTGCAGATCCAGGAAATACAGGTACTTTCGTGTCTGAAGGAATGGAAGATGCTCGTAACTCTGTTACTGGTATCAACAACGAATATGGTCAAGCATCTAACTTTGCTAACTCATGTGGCATCATCGGACAGCGTGAAGCTGCTGGTGTTGTTGAAGCAATCGGACCTCAAGTTCAAGTAACTAAGGGAGATGTTTCCGTGATTTATCAGGGTGATGTAATACTTGGGCGTTTAGCCATGGGTACAGATTATGTAAACCCTGCAGCTTGCGTCGAGCTTTTCGCTGGTACAGCTACAAAACCAGCAGCATTCTAAATATGCTTATACAAGGGAGTCATTACGGCTCCCTTTTTTTTATTTATATAACTTAATTATGGCATTCCCTACCACTAACGCTGCTCAAGAATTACCAGCTATCAATCAAATACTGATGTCTTGTGGTCAGGCTCCAGTAACCACTTTAGATGAAACCAACCCAGACGTTGCGATTGCTTATCAAACACTTTTAGAAGTTAGTAGAGAAATCCAAAGTGAAGGCTGGACCTTTAATAAGGAGCCGCATTATGTGATGACACCAGATACAAATAACCACATAGTAATACCAAATAATGTTTTACAGATAGATCTTTCTAACAATGGAACTAATGCTTCTAAGAATGCAATTAGGAGAGGCGGTAAACTTTATGACAAAGAGAACCATACAAATGAATGGACAGATGGTCCAGTAGATTGTGACATACTTTGGCTGTTTGATTGGGTAGACTTACCCCGTCCAATCCAAGACTACATAACTGCTAGAGCCGCTGCTGTTACATGCAGCAGAATCGTGGGAGAAGAGAATTTATATACAATGCTCCAACAGAAGGAGTCATACATGAGGGCAATGGCTCTTGAATATGAATGTAACCAAGGTGATTACTCTTACTTTGGTAAGCCCGATGGTGCAGAACCATACATAAGCTATGAACCTTACAAAGCACTTTCAAGATAATGGTCGCAATTACTCAAAAAGTTAGTAATTATTTAGGAGGAGTATCTAGTCAATCAGATGATAAGAAACTTCCAGGACAGGTTAGAGAATGTTTAAATGGTTATCCTGACCCAACATTTGGTTTAACAAAAAGACCTGGATTTAAGTTTACTAGTCAGCTAAAGAATACAAGTGGAACTGTTTTCACTAACCAACTAGATAACGCTAAATGGTTCTATATCCACAGAGATGGATCAGAAAAATACATAGGATGTATCACACCGTATGCAAACTCAACACTGGGTAACCTTTATGTTTGGAATGCAGACACAGGAGTAGCTTGTACAATCACATATGGCAGTAATGCTCAGAATTATTTAACTGGGATACGTACTAATTATGATGTTTTAACAGTACAAGATACAACAATAATAACTAATAATTCTAAGACAGTTGCTGCTCAAGCAGCCCCAACATTTATTCCAAAAACTAGAGCTACTTTAATTTTAAATGGAGAACCATCTTCTGGAGAAGTTTATACAGTAGTCATTAATGATGGATCAACTGATCATACAATCACAGCTACTGCTGGTGCTTCAGAAACCTACGATACATTACTTACAACTCTAAAAACTAATATTCAAAATAAAGGTATTAGTGGTATCACTTCAAATGATGTACGTATTTATGATAACTCAATACAGATAGATCGTATTGTCAGTGGAACTAGAACAGCATTTTCAATAACCTCAAAAGGTGGTCTACAAAATAGTGAATTATTTGTATTCCAAGATTGGGCTGAGAATGTTTCTAGCTTACCTCCTCAATCATTCCATAACCATGTTGTACAGATCATCAACACAGCTTCCATCGCTGAAGATAATTACTTTGCTAAGTTTGTAGCTGATGATGGAGTACTTGGTAGAGGGTATTGGGAAGAAAGTATTGACCCACAGGTTTCGCCTGGACTAGATGCGGCAACAATGCCCCATGAGCTAGTTAACACAGGGACTAATGCTTTTACTTTAAAACAAATTACATGGACTAACAGACTAGCTGGAGATGATTTAACTAATCCTCAACCTAGCTTTGTTACTAAGAAGATTGAGCAATCTTTCTTCCATAATAACCGTCTTGGATTCTTATCAGGAGACAGCGTTATTATGAGTCAGTCTGGTGAGTACTATAACTTCTATCATATAACTGCAAGAACAATAAGTTCAGCTGACCCTATTGATTTAAGTTGTTCAACTATACGTCCAGCTGCATTACATAGTGTCTTACCTACTACTCAGGGTTTAGTTCTATTTGCAAGTAACCAACAGTTTATGTTGTATGCAGAGGGAGGTATACTTACCCCTCAAACTGCACTGATTAAGACCATTTCTAACATGGAAATGGATACAACTATTGACCCAGTAGATATAGGAACACACATTAACTTCATAAGCAAGACTCCAAACTATACCAGAGTCTTTTCTTACCTAACTAGAGGACAGGAAGAGAACCCACAGGTCTTAGATATAGGAAGGATAGTTAATGAGTGGGTTCCAGCAAACATTGATACTTTAATAGCAAGTCCACAGAACCAGTTCTTGGCTATGTCTAGTCAGAGTTCAGACTATATCTATATATTCCGTACCTACAATGATGGTAAAGAGCAGTTAATGCAGTCATGGTTTAACTGGAAATTAGCTGGCACAGTCCAGACGATTGCTGTTGACTCTGATGATATGTTTGCTGTTACCAAACAGGGAAGCAACTATACTTTATCTATTGCTAACTTATCTCAAAGCCCAGAACAGGCTATTATTGTTAACAACCAAGGTCAACGAGTTAACCCCTGCATAGATTTATATTCAACTGCTACCAACGGTTTAACAGGTAACAACTTAAAAACAGTAGTTTATGATGCTACTAATGATTTATCTAAATGTTATCTACCATATACCGACGTAACTACATTGACACCTGTCCTTGTAATCGCCGGTAGTACGGCTGCAGGTAACTTTGTTGAGTCTGGATTTACAATCACACCTGAGAGAGGTTCCGACTCCTCTGGAGCCTATTTTATAGTGCCTAGAAAGAACCTTGAGAGTCAGGCTAGTAACGTAATTGTAGGCTTCAAGTATGACTTAAATGTTGAACTACCTAAAACCTATTTCTACTTAGATGAGAAGGGGGTTTCTACTGACTATACAGCTACTTTAACTGTAGCCCGTATGAAGTTTGCAGTAGGTCTATCTGGAGTTATGTCCTTTAAATTAAAAACTACTGGACGTTTAGCTTACAGTAAAACCTTTACTGGAGATGACTCAACTACAAACTTTGAATGGCTACAATCAGAATTAGATTATATAGATAAGGATCAGGTTAAAGTCAAAGTAAATAATGTACTTAAAACACTTGGTACTGATTACACATTTCCAACTGCTACTAAAATAACATTCAACTCTGCTCCAGATATTGGAGATACTATTCTTGTCTATATTGATGAATGGTATAACTTAAACCCAACGTCAGACGCTAATAATTATCTAGCTAATGATGTGCCGTTAAACGAAGATAGAGTTTTTACAATACCAATCCATCAGAAAACTAAAAACTTTAGCTTACGAGTCTTTAATGACTCACCATTTCCCGTCTCTCTCAACTCGATGATGTGGGAAGGAAACTACTCACCGAGATATTATAGGAGGACTTAAATATGAGTGCAGAATTAGCCGTAGCCTATGGTGTTAGTCAACTAGTAGGCGGCTTCTTTGGACGTAAATCAGCTAATAAAGCCAAAAAAGAAGAAGATAAGTTTCTTGATGAAAAAGAAGCTATTGATAATCTATCTAGAGACTATAGGATAGATAGCCTTAAGGCTGGTAGAGCAGAAAGTATCCGAAAAATTGACCATCAAAAACGGAATGCTAGAAGTGCTGCTCTCTTTCAAGATAAGTTAAATAAGCAGAAGTATGACTACTCATTAAAAATACGTGATCATCAAATCCGTCAAAATGAAAGGAAGTACGAAAAGTCAGAGAAGCTATATGGACAAGCTATTGACCTTAATGCAAGGGAAGCTGCTTCTGCTAAACGCTCACAGATGCGTGAGTTGTCAGAGGCAGTTAAAGAAAAAGCCTTTGCTAATGAGAATAGGATTATTGAAAGCCTAATTGCACGTGGTGAATCCCGTGTTAAATCGGGTAATTCAAATAATAATAAGATTGGTCAAGCACAGCTATTTGCACTAGGACAGAACATGGCTGTAGATGCTGAGTCGTTGTTCAGTGCAAAGATTAATACAGGTGAAGCAATAAGAGATATTGATCGTAATTGGGAACAGGCAGATGTGAACGCTGATGCACGAAGAATGCTGAAGCCAGAAGATCCTCCTATGCCTCCCTCACCACTAATAACACAACTACCCGACTTCTTATACCCACCTGAACTAGAAGAATTTCACTTTGGACCTCCTGTTTTAAGGGGTCATAACTCCGTCCAAGTCCCATCATGGGGAAGTATCTTTGCTGACGCTGCTACAAGTGGTATCAGTATGTATGCAAATAACTATCAAGGAACTTCATCTACAGACTTTGGGAGTACACGAGACGCAGGTTTTAAACAAGGCTACTAATAACACATTATGGCAAAAGCAAAATACCGAGGGTACGCCCGTGGTAAAGGCTTCCAGCAACGAGACCCTGGATACGCTGCCTTAGAGCAGATGAACAAAAGAGATGATGAAGTTATACGTAACTTAAAAGAAAACAAATCTGACATTGAAAGTCAGGGTCTACAAGCTTTAAGCAACTTAAAAGACAGACAAAGAATTGAAGAAAAAAATGTTGAAGACATCAATATGGAGCCGGAGATTACGGCTCTTAAGCAAAGTTCTTTACAACAAAACAGACAGACCATAGATCAGCGTCAAGATGCTGCTTACAAAAAGTTCCAACAAGAACAAAAGAATATTGAAAAACTAGGTCAATTTAGCGAGACAATTGCTAGTAGTTTATTAGATATAAAAAAGAAAGACTTAGATGCAACTATTGAAGCTGGTTATAACTATTACATTTCCAAACCAATACCCAGCGATCAACGGGATTCATTCTTACTTGAAGAAATCCAGAAGGTAAAGAATCCTGGTGCATTGATTGAACAATATGCAGCAGATCTAAAAAAGAGAGGCGCACATCCAGAAGAAATAGAGCATGTTCGTAAATGGAATAATGGACCTGACTACTCACGTTTAAAAGCACAGGCAAAAAATGCTGGAGCTAACTATGGAGGTTGGGCTAGACAGCAACTACAAGGAATAGGTGCATTAAGTCTTGATCAGACTGAAGCAGCCTTGGAGATTTTACAACTTGAATATTTAAAGATTAATAATCTCTATGGGTTAAACGCTGATTTCTTAGGTGACATGTTTGACACCATGCGTGCCTCTAGAAATACCATACTTAGTGATACTAGAAATACAGATGCAACTGCTAAAGCTGAAGGTACGGTTCGTAAACTAGAAGAAGCTGTTCTCAGTACACTGAGTGGTGAGGATATGCAAGCGTTAGCTGAAGCCTATTCTATGGTTTCAGAAAATGGTAAGTACAGGAGGACCATAGCTGATGGCTGGAGACATGTTTTTACCCTGATTGAAGATGATAAACTCACAAACAGAGAACAGAAAAATAGTATTATTGGGACTTTAAAGACATTAAAATCTACAGATCAAAACTCAACTATTTATGATCGATATAAAAGAGATATCTTTGAGTCAGAAAGAAAAAGAGGTAGAACATCAAAAGCTAATGCTGATCTAGAATTAATAGAGAATCAGGTGAACGGTATAAAGGCACAGGCCATTGGTGAAGATTGGGTTAAAAGTGGTAAATGGGATATGAAAGATGGATCAATAGATGAAGTAATGAAGTATGTAAAGGCTGCAGGTGGTGATATATCACTACTACAAGCACATAAAGCTTTAAGCCGTTCTAGTCAAAAAGAGAACGTTTGGAATACTTATTTAGAGGGCTTAGGAAATCGTTTAGGACGTGAGCATTTAACAGATCCAAACATTCCAGCTTCTGTCAAAAAAGAATGGGGACCAAAAGCTGATAATCTTGATCAAGGTAGACAAGGTGGTTTTACTGATAAAAAGTTATCAGAAATGTTTTTAAAGCAATTAAAGTCTAATCTCAAAATAACAACTACATTTGAGACATACCATTACAGTGCAGATGTAGCAGCCAACAAAGCTATTGATCTTTATAACGATAAATTAGTAGAGCTAAATAAAGCTGGTAGTGACCCAGCATTGAACCATGAAAAAGCGTTTAAGTATGTCATGGATGATATCAATAATGTAAAAACAGGAGAGTTTCAGATTTTAAATAGCGGTGATGATAACAACCCATTTAAAGGACAGTCAGTCTATGCTGGTTTCACATTTGTACCTAGCAAGAAACAAATAGATACAGCTAATGATCAAAATGAATTAGCTTTTGGAAATCCAATAACGTTAGATAAAAACATCCAACTCATCAATCAAGATATAAAAGCTATAAACGAAACACAATTTTTAAATGGTCGTTATTTAGACATTCAAGCAGCAAGAATAAAGAAAGGACTACCTTACAGAATCCCTAAAGAATTAAGAGATCTTTCACGTTTTGTAGACATACCAGTTCATGAACTACTGAACGCTCAACTAAAGTTAGCTGGTCATGAAGGTTTTACGGAAGAAGATTTTAGAATACCACTGTCCAAAGATGTCACTGATGATGCACTCAAACAAGCCATCAAAAATATTAGAACTGTTGGTGATCTACTAAATATTGAAAAGTTAAAAAGAAACCCTAGAGATCCTGAAGGCATGACAGTTGAAATCAGAGCCTACAAACCCTTTTCAGGTGAAAGTTTTGATAAATTAACACCTAATAACTCTATGGCTTTAGGTCGTGTCATTGAGACTTCAAGAGGAAAAGTTGCAATAGACGAAATTAAAGTAATCAATGAAAACGAATTTACATTAGACGGTGAATCCCGTACATGGCTACTAGACAACATAGACGATTTCAATATTCATTATTCTTTTAAAGAAGGTGAGGCTGGTAAATTCAAATTTGGAGGTAATTAATGGACCCGATTGACAATAAACAAAAAGAGTACGAAACCTTTTTACGTGAAAACTTAGAACAACGATACGACGCAGCAGAAGAAGCACAAGCTCAAGAGAGTCAACCTTCAACTAACCAATCTCCTACAACCACTCAAGCACAGCCGCAAACTCAACAAGATAAGCCGGAAGAAGAAGAAAAAGAAGAATCTGAAAGTGGTTGGGATACTCCAGGGAATTACCTAAAAGCTACGGCAGCAGCTACGCTTGATGTCCCAATGGATATTATTGGTAAAATTCCAGGGTTACAGAAGTTAGATGAATCATGGGATGAAGCTACTAAGTTTGAAAATGAAACAACTCAAGGTATTAGACGTGCTGCTTCAGTCATTATCCCCAACATTATTGCTGCTAGATACTTTGGTAAGAAATTAGATGCTACCCAATTAATGGGTATTCAAAAAGCAGTCGCCAATATTGGTGGTAATGCGTTGATAAGTTCAGGCATTATGGGTGTCAGTGATTACGGTGAAACAGAGGATAATTCCTTCCGAGCAATGGCTGATGCCTTACCTGATGTCTTTGGTCCTCAAGGTCAATTTCCAATACCAGAAGATTGGAAAACATTAGATGGAGATAATGTAGCTGTAAGGCGACAAAAGAATATGTTAGATGAAACTGTTCTTAGTGGCTTTGGAGATATTATTGGTTACATGTTAAATGCAGGTAAACCAGTACTTCATTGGTTTAAACCCATTAGTAAAGAGGCTAAAGAGTTTAAAGCAAAGACGATTGCTCAATATGCAGATACAGATACACAACGCGGTATAGCTAATCTTGATCAAGCCATAGCTGATTCCAGTATTGGACCTGATGAAACAAAGAAGCTTACAAAGTTAAAGTCTGACATCATCAAGCAATTAGAAGAAAAAGGTTTTACTGATTTTACTGGTAATGATTTTGATGCTGCATTAAAGCAAGCTCAGAAATCTAGACGTATTCAGATTGAGAATGAAGCTTTTGCAAAATTAGAATCTGAAATGCAAACGCTTGGTAAAAACTTAGACGAACTAGAAGCCAAGATAAAAGATGCTGATGGTGGGTTTGATCCAAATATTACTCCAAACCTAGCTGATGAAACTCTCACAGCTGGAAAGGCAGCTATCCCACCAGGGAATGTCATGCTTAATGCTGCAGACCATGCTTATCAATTAAAAACAGGAATTGAAGGTACTCCTAATACGATTACCGAAAACATGACTAAGAAGTTCTTTAACGTACCAGATAAAGAAGGTAGAGAAATTATTGCTGAACTAGGTGAAAAAGCAAAGGCTGTAGGTGACCATGAGATTATGATAAATAAGCTACGGTTTACTCAGAGAAATATGTCTAACGCTGCATGGCGTTACTACAGAGATATAATGGACCCTGAAAAATCAGTTGATGATATACGTTCTTTGTTTGAAGAGAATAAACAATTCATTGAAGTATTAACTGATGAGGGTGGTAATACTACCGATCAAGTTCGTTATATCGGTGAAGTCAAGGCTGAAGCTAGTGCTTATGCACTGAATGATTTAGTAAGACTTTATTTAGGTAGAGATGTAACTGAACAATCAGCAAGAGTGATGAATACTCTTGGTAAAGAGATCTCAGATAAAGCAGCTGCAGTTACATCCTACACAGGATTAACTAACCCAACTAAAGTCATGAAAGATATCTTAGATAAACAAGGATATCTAATGCATGAGTATGGGATGAATAAATATATATCTGGTTGGCAACTACAAAATAAAAACAAATGGAAGCACCTCTCTAGAAGTAAGAAACATGGAGAAGCTTATGTAGGTCTAACACGTGAACAGTTTAAGAAAGCTTCCAAGATGAAAGAGGAGCAATGGGTAGCTTTTAGAGATGAGATTCTAGCCTTTGAAAAAACTAATCCTCAGATCATTAAACCTTTAATGGAAGCATGGGTCTATGCAGATGGAAGTGTAGATACACTTAATAAACTCTATAAATTTATGGAGAAGCAAGTAAGTGTAGGTGGTTTCCTTGTAAGCCCAGATCCTCACAGTATGAACTTGTTTGCAAAAGGTATGTGGGGTGTGATCTATAACAACACATTGTCAGGTTTATCAGGTTTAAGAGCGTTAACTGGTAACACAACCATGATGATTCTTAAACCACTATCAGCAATATTAGGTGCTGGTGGAGAAGCACTCTTAAAAGGTGATATGGAACCAGTTAATCGTGCTTTATATCTCCATGCGGATGTATTTAATACAGTTAATCGCGCTGTTAAAGATGGTATGACTCGTATGAAACGAGTTCATAACGATGCTGACTTTATGAAAACTGTTTTACGTAAAGATTATGTAGTAGAAGACGATAAGCTTTGGGACATTTTAGATCAGATGGTTCCTACATGGGAGAAGGAAGGCAATCAAGGTATGTTATTTCAGTATGGTTGGGCTAATTGGAATAGAAAAATATCCAAGATGTCATTTATGCGTACTGGTACAACAATGATGGCTGGTGTTGACGGTATGACCGATACCTTTATGGGTACATTGCATTCAAGAATGAAAGCTTATGATGAAGTCTTCACGAAATCTGGAAGAACATTAGATAAGAAAAAGTTTTGGAATCAAGTTAGAGATGCAGAGAAACAAAACTATAAAACTTTCTTTAATCACGAGGGTGTTTTAACGGATGAAGCTGCCAAGATGGCATCTGGTGAGGTTGCTTTAAACCTCGATACAGATATATCAGATTACGTAAATACCTTTACAACTAGATACCCACTTTTAAAGAACTTCTTCATGTTCCCTAGAACTGGAGTTAATATGTTCAACCTTGCTGTCTCCTATACACCCTTAGCTAAGATTCCTGGCCTTACAAAACAGGGCAGACTATTGGCTGCAGGTAATGATATAGATAAAATCAAGGCTGCATTAGCTGAACACGGTATTAAGAGTATTGAAGATACGCCTAATGCAATGGCTATCTATCAAAACTTGAGGAATGAATATCATGGAAGAATCATGATGAGTAGTGGAACAGCTATCCTCGGCTACTGGTATGCAATGGCTGGAAATATACGTGGTAATGGACCTACTAATAACTCAGATAGACAGAAACTAAGAGCATTAAATTGGAAACCAAAGACAATTAACATTGGTGGCAAATGGGTTAGCTATGAAGGTATCCCTATGCTTGATTCGATGTTGACTTTAATGGGAGATTTAGCCTATTACCAAAAAGATCTTGGCTCAACACTTACTGAAGATTTCCTCAGAAAAACAGCTTGGACATTATCAGCAACATACGTTAATAACACACCGTTATACGGTCTAGAACCATTACAAGCAGCTATGAATGGTGATCAATCAGCTTGGAATAGAATTGCAGCAAACATGGCTAGAGGATTTATACCTCTATCAGGTGCAGTAGGTGTGACAAGTAATATGATTACCCAATCACAAAAAGATATATACAACGATTTACTTGGGTATGTATACAATAGAGTACCCATTGCTTCCAGCACGCTTCCAGAACAAATTGATTTCTGGACAGGTAAGGAAATTAATGAAATAGATAATCCTGTTTTGAGAATATTAAATGCTATTAGTCCGATCAAAGTTAGCCAAGGTGATGAAGATTGGCGTAGATGGTTAATAGATATTGGTTACGATGGTCCTTCACGGATTAGTAAATCACATCGCGGTGATTTTGAATATACACCAGAGATGAGAGAAGAGATTGGTAGGATTATGGGTCGTATGGAGTTACATAAAGAAGTTAAACGTATGATGGGTTATAAATCATTCCAAGAGGAAGTTAAAGAACTTAAAAAAATACGTGACATGGGTGTAGGTCATGAGGAGTTAAAGCGACAGATTGAGAACTCTAATATTTATGATGAATTAAATCGAATAGTTAGGAATGCTCAGAAGTTAGCTGAAGATGAATTAATGAATGACCCTAAATATACAGCGATTGGAGACATTATTAATAGTAGACGAAATACTAAAAACCTTATTAAAGCTGGAGATTACAAAGGGGCATCTAATGCTTCGGAAAAAACCAAAGCTTTACAAGATTTACTGAAATACACCCAACAATAATTATGCATACATGCAATGGCCGCTACAGAAACAAACATAAACTCAACGGGTGCAACATCGTACCCGTTTACATTTGAATATTTAAAGACCAGTGACGTAAAAATCAGCGTTAATGGCACGGCTACTACAGAGTTCATTATTCCTAATGGATCTCCTACAACCGTACAATTTAATACAGGACACGTACCAGCTAGCGGTGCAGCAATTAGGGTTTATCGTGATACAGCAGATGACAACTTAGTTGCCACCTTTTACCCTGGATCAGCAATAAGATCACAAGACTTAAACGATAACTTCCAACAAAATTTATTTGTAACACAAGAATCATCAAACGAAGCTGCTAGTGCTACAACTACGGCTAACTCTGCTACAACAACAGCTAATGCTGCGACAGCTACTGCTAACTCTGCTACCGCTACATCTAATACAGCAGCCACAAATGCTTCAGCAGCGGTCACCACAGCCAACACAGCTTCATCTAACGCCTCAGCAGCAGTAACGACAGCTAACACAGCCTCTACTAATGCTACTAATGCAGTATCTACGGCTAATACAGCTTCAACTAATGCTACGAATGCAGTTAATACTGCTAACACAGCTAATGCAACTGCGAACACAGCGAACACAACAGCTGGTAACGCAGTCACTACTGCTAATGGAGCTGTAACAACAGCCAACGGAGCTGTAACGACTGCTAACGCTGCAACTACTACAGCTAACTCAGCCGTTACTACAGCTAACTCAGCCGTTACTACAGCCAACGCTGCTACAACCACAGCCAACACAGCGTCTACAAACGCCTCAGCTGCTATAACTACTGCTAACTCTGCATCTGCTACTGCGACAGCCTCAGCTAACACTGTTGCTAACTCAGCTATCTATCAGGTTGTAGCTAACTATGCTGCACTACCTGCACTTAACAGTGTTGATAATGGTAAGTTCTATCAAGTCTCTGACTCTACAAGTATAGAGAATAGCTTTAGTGATATAACTGGTGAACCATCTGGCTTCACAGGTCATAGTGGATTATCAGTTAAGCTTAAATCAAACACCACAGCTTCTCCGAAGGTATGGGAGTGGCAAGAATACTATGCGAATGATCCTGAGATACGGTATCGCAAAAAGTTAATCGTAGAGAATCTACATACGATTGACGAAAACTATACGATTGGTACAAATAACAACGCAT
>Ga0208157_1000968_pt1 | contig 14003 bp, 18 predicted proteins | sample 5_EtaG_FD_184077 | JGI IMG/M metagenome (GOLD analysis project Ga0208157, IMG submission 184077) | Marine viral communities from the Subarctic Pacific Ocean - 5_ETSP_OMZ_AT15132 metaG (SPAdes) (version 2) | ecosystem: Environmental > Aquatic > Marine > Oceanic | place: Pacific Ocean | collected...
TAATATTTCTAAAAGATGCTACATCTTTGTTTGAATCTACTGTTACAACTTTACTTGCAACCACTGTTCCAACTGATGCTCCGGTATCACTATAATTAATTTCTGCTGTTGTTGCGGTAACACCATCTAATAGATTTAATTCTGTGGCGTCTGCGGTAACACCATCTAATATGTTAAGTTCTGCTGCTGTTGATGTAACTGCGGTGCTAGCTATTGAAAGTGCATCTGTTTCTAAAGTTCCGTCAACATCAACATCACCAGAAATGTCTAAGTTAGTAAATACAGAAGTGCCTACGGCAGTTATTTTATCATTAAATGTAACAGCTCCTGCTGCCGACATGTCAATTGTTAAAGCCGTGATCCCCGATCCACCATCATCTCCCTTGATGATAAAGTCTTTGTCCTGAACTCCTGTTGTAATTACAAAGTCACTTGATGTGTTTGATAGCGTAGCAATAGTCGTGCCACCGTCTTTGAAAAATACATCACCACCGTCTGCATCTAAAATAATGTCAGTTGTAGCATCTACAGTAAAATTACCAGGAGCAGAAAGAGTCATGTCTCCAGAACCAGGAGTTACCACAGCTTTCTCAGCTGGTAGTGTGCAGAATACAGTTTTTGTACCTGATGAAAAACTTACAGCACTATCACTGTTAGAACTTTCAAGTATTGTGTCTCTAGATAAGGTGTCTGTGCCCGAGTCAGTAACTGTGCCTATACCAACTTCAAACTCTGTGCCTGTTTCATTTACGATCGCATAGTAAGTTGTATTTCCGTCACCTATCCCTGCAACAAAAGTTTGAAAACCTGAAACCGCTCCGCCTAAATTAAGCGTGCCTGTTCCTGTTGTTGTTGAGGTTTCTTTAACTCGATCGTTTATTGCAAACGCCATTTAACCTCCTACGCTAATCTTAATACCGCTGTGCTTGTTCCGCCTGCTGGAAACTGAATTGTAAATGTTCCATTAGTTGCTGTGAAGTCACCACCAAAATCTAAAACTAAAACTGAATTGTTAGTTGGTGCACTGCCGTCTGATCTGTATATTTGAGCATACCTAGCAGTGAATGATGCACTTGTCCAAGAAGTGTCATCAAAATCAACATAAGCAGTTGATGCACTTGAACCACCAACAACTTGTGCTCCAGTTAAAGTGTTACCAGTTGTGGTGTAACCATTGCCATTTGCAACTTGGTTTGTAGTGTTATATGCAGTCGGGTCTGACGCAGAAACAGTTTTTGATGATGTGTAAAGAGCAATCTTATAAGTAGCACCACCATCAAAGTCATGATTACCTTTCAACAACTCCTCTTTAAAAACATTTGATATTACGTTTGCCATTTATATTCTCCTTATGGGTTTTTTGATTGAATAGATATCCTAGGGACTCCATCCATATATTCATCTCTTCTTCTTCGACCCATTTGCTCTCCAGCGAACGGCTGTAGAGACTGTTGATAATATTGTTCATATATCTGAAGCATGTTATCTGGGCCTTTTAAAAATTTAAAAGCTTCGACTAAGCAGGCGTAAAGCAACATTTGAGGTGCGTTTGTACTAACCCAAGTCGTCGTGTTGCTTGACGATAATCCTGTTGGTAGCGCATTATACGCTAACTCGATAGTATATGCGGCATTTGGTGCTGGAGCAAGAAGTATTGTGTCGTTGTCCCAGTTCGCATAGTATTTTGGAATACCTGTTGATGTTCTATTAGGGCTATATTCGTTGATAAAAGATGTGTCTTTTTTCTCTAAATATATTCTTTCATTGTCTGTTAAACCACCTAAAGAGCCAGATGCACTATAAATACTAACTGTTCTAATAAAAGCGAACGTTGTAGGAGTGGCACCGGGCATTGCAACAAAAGGGTCACTTGCCGTTAAATTAGCTGTTTTGTATTGTCTAAATACGTCTAAATCAATGTCCCTAAATATTCTAAGTTCGGCGTGTTCTATAAAATCATTTATAACTGTGGTTGTTAAAACATTACTATCTGTTTCACAATAATCTCTAATTTGGGTTACTAATTCAGAATATGTTGTCATGGTGTTATGCTTGTAGGTCCCGCAAAGGCTTGACCTCCCCCTCCTCTTAAATTACCACTCACGGCAGTGTCAGTAGCTACAGTGAATGTATAAGTATTATCATCTACTTTAGTAATTGTATACCCAGCAGATCTTGTAATATTTGCAGCTGTTATGCCATCAAAAGTTGATGCACTATAAAACCTAACGGTATCAGAACTAGATCTGCCGTGATTAGGTTCTGTAACAGTAATTACACTGGTGCTAGCACTAGCTGTTTTAAACGCATTCAAGGGTAATAAATTAGGAACTGAACTTTCATCTCTGTCTGATCTCGCATTTTGTAAAGCTTGTCTGTCGCCCTGGTGTGTTTTTAATTCAATCTGTGGATGCTTTGCCTCAAACTCAGATATGTGAACTAAAGAACCATTCCATTCTTTAACCATTTCGTTGTATGGAAAAGCCATGCCACTTCTATCAGATATTGCCTTCGCTTTTCTACCAGTTGCAAAATTAGACATTTGGATAATACGCTTTCGGTGTTAAATAAGTGCTAGTCGAAGAACCATCTTCTGTTAGTGCACGGTTTAATTCGTCTTCATAATACAGTTTCATTTGTTGTGTTAAGTCTGGTCTATATTTTTGTGCTAAATAAAAACTTAAACCTGATGTCATGCAGGGAACAAAACGATAAGGCACGTCAGTTGCGTTTGTAAAATCACCAACATCTTGTATTCTTTTTACGTAATACAAATGCATGTCAGCTGAAGCTGCTGTGCTGTCTGGTGTAGGGTAAACAAAAAGTGTAACACGATCTATTAGTCTTTGTACATAGTATTGTGTAGGTTGCCCTTTAGACAATTTATTAGATAAACCAGAATACGTGGATCTATTGATTTTAGTCATAGCCACATCTTGTTGAGATGTCTGTGTTCTGTTTGTTCGATAAGTTGCCTCTAGTATATCGTCCATTCCAAAAATAGAAGATGCAACTTGATTAGTTGTAGCTTGAGCTCTGTTGCTATCTGAAGTGTCATCAGCTGAGCTTCTAAAGAAATGATACTCTGATTGTCCTTCAACAAGATCAATATTAGTTTCATCTATTTCCCAATAGTGCAAACCTCTGTTGCCCCATTCTTGAAACATAATATTTAAAGACCTTCTAGCAGACTTCATTTGATAACCTGTAAGATTATCAAAACCTATTCTATTAAAAGCCTCTTCTATTATCTCATCGATAGCAAAAGTTTTATCGAACGTTGCTGTTCCTGAAGTAGTGTTTGGCATATCTACTCCCTATTAATAATTTTTAATCCACTCACATGTAATGGTTGCGCTATCATTAGCTGTGCAAGCTGGCATTACAAATACAACATCTCCAGTAAAGTTTGTAGCTTGGTTATTTTTAATACCACCTATAGAGCTATAATCTAAATGCCCATCTCCCTCTACTGTTAAAAAAGTTGCATCAGTGTCTGCGTCCCACATTAATTTAACAGCATCTACTTTTGCTGTCATAGAAACGCTGTACCATACTTTATTTAAAGTAACAGTTGCTGGTGTTGATCCATCTGGTCTTGCTGTCAAAGCTGAAACATCAACAATTTTCGTGGTTCCACCTGTGCTATCAGATACATTGTTGTAATGAGTTATAAGTTTTTTATCACCCTCAAAAAGTGTTTGGTTTAATACTACGTCTGCCATTTTGTTTTCCTCCTACTAAAGAGTAGGGGCCATTACGCCCCTACTCAGAGTTTTAGTTATTATTGATCTGCAAATGCAGGTACATCTGCGCCTTCTGCGTAACCCCAAATGTAGTAATTGGTGCTATCTTTAGCAACAATATTAATCTCAAACAAACCACTGTCTGTAAGAGTTAAACTTGAGTTAGAGTTTCCGTCAGAGTAAACAGATACGTTATCTGCATTAGAGTCTAAGTGTACGATACCACCTAAGAAAAAATTACTATTTCCTGGTGTTACAATAATTAGGTTCTCTGTTTCTTCTGCAGCTCCAGCGTAGATAAACTTGTAAGTTTGTCCAGCAACTGGTGCAGGTAGAGTGATAGTTCTATTGGCTCCGATTGCAGGAACCGCAAGAGTTCTTCCACTGTGCGTTGCAGCATCAAGAGTTTTATCTTCGTCGCCTAACGCTACAGGTGCATCACCCATAGTTATAATTTCAGTAATTGCTCCCGTAGTTGCATTTTTACTAACAGTTTTTACTGTGCTTTCAGATCTTAAAGGACCTGAGAAAGTTGAATTTGCCATAATTGGTCTCCTTTTCCGCCAACATAGTCTGAGACATTGTCTACTGCATGAGTCTATGCTGACTGTTTTATATATGCAGTGTTTTAAATATACGCTTTTAAAAGAGTGATTGCAAATAAAAAGGGGCCCGAAGGCCCCTTTAAATTAGTTCTTTTGCTTAGTTATTAAGCACCTGGTGAACCAAAAATACCACGCCAGTCAGAGAAGCCGAAGCTGTATCTTTCTCTAGCTTTGTATCTTACATTACCAGTTTCGAAATCGCCTTCCATAGAAGTCTTAATAGCTGCTCTTTCGAACATTTTAAGACCATTAGGAACATCAGTTTTGATGAAGAATGCGTCATCGTCAGTTAAGTAGTTGTTCACTACATAACCTTGAGGAATCATTCCTTTTGATGCGATTGCGTTTAGATCATTGTCAGAAGTACCAACTCTTGCTGGTGATTTCATGATTCTTTCAGCTGTAAATTGTAAAGCAGAAGGAATAATCATTTTCACTCCTCTTGCAGCAATTTTTAAGCCTCTTTCATCAGTGAAAGCAGCAATGTCGATTAGAGCTTGTTCTATAGAAGTTTCTGATAAGTCAGAAGCTGTAGACAACTCGTTTCTTTGATTCCCAGATTGTGAAGGGTGATCAGTAGCACAAAGCTCCTTATCATCTCCACCAAGGAAAGAAGAACTGAACGCGTTGTTTAGAACGTTTGCTCCTTTAATTTGCTTCGTATTCGCCATAGATCTTGCTAATGCCTTTGTATAACGAGTCGCGATCGTGTCATACAAGTTGTCTTCAATTGCTTCCTCAGTAATTGCGAAAGCAAGAGCAACTGTTTCGTGTGTATAACGAGATGTGAACGATTCGTTTGCAGTGTCAAAAGCAACTCCGGAACCTTCAGCTTTCACTGAAGCATTTGCGAAGCCTGATAACATCACTTCTTCTTCAAAAGCTCTGTCACTGTTTTCAACGTCGAAAATCTCCAAATGTTGATTTTCATAACCTTGATACTCAAGTCCAAATAAAGCATTTAGACCTGGCTCTAGCTCTTTAGCGAGCTGTTGTCTTGATATAGCCATAATATAATCCTCCTGCTATTATAGTTCTTTTTTATAAGTGTGCTCATTGAAAATTACGATGTAATTCATGTGCTCAGCACCTATTTCATTGTTTTCTGGATCATTAGAGAAACCAACCACTTTTAACTGACCGTCTGTAGCCGCTAAATCACTCATATCGAGTTCCATAGCAGATACTCCGTTAGCTGATTCTGTGCCAATGTTTACAACATCAGCTACTTTAAATCTATCAGTTACAGCAGAGTTAGTGTCTGAATCACCTTGTATTTCAAACTTCATATACGGATCATCGAATACAAAAGCTCTAATAGAACCAGTTGTAACGTTAGTCTGTGTATAAAAGTTTTGGAAAGTAGGCTTACCAGTCGTTGGATGATCGTCAATCAAAACACCATTTAAAACACCAATTCCAACTTCATCTCCAGCTGCTCCAATGTCAATAAAGCCAGTGTTACTAGCTTGTTGTATGACGATGTCGCCTTGAAACATAGAAGAAGCTTCATTGTCAGCAATGAAGTGTTCATTAGTTTGCAGGTTGTTTTGTCCGCTCAACGTACCGATAGGTCTCATCCCAAATGCGGCGTTTTTATTTGCCATATTGTTTTCCTCCTTAAAGGTTTGTTTGTTAGCGGTGGATAGGAATTACTAAATAATTAGTTTTTCTTTGTACCACCAAAAGTTACACGAGTCTGCCTCTCTTGATTGATTGGCATACTTGGGTGCTGTTCCTTTAAGACATCGTTATCTAAAGCTTCATTACGATCGGCAGTCTTTTGATTATAATATGCCTCACGTTGCTTTGCGAGCTCTTCGGGTATCCTTGCCAGCACAAGGCCACCAACCCCAATCACTCCTGCGTATCGACCTTCGTCTACAGTTGGAAATGTTTCTGCTGGGTATTCATCAGCTCTTACGAGCTCCCATCCAGATCTCATTTTGCCAGACATGTTCTTTGTATCGTCAAATCCCATGCTTTCTGCGCGTATCCATCTGTGTCTGTAACCGTCTGGCGCAGGCGGTGCATCTAGTGATGATGGAGGAGTCCATACTTTAGGTTTTTCTTCTTTAACCCTAGTTTGACTCGCGCGAGAAGTTTTTATCTTTTTATCTTGTTCCATATGCTTATCCCTCCTTCGCGGCTAATTGTTTCGCATACTCTTCGAGTGGCACACCTAATCTTTTAGAAATTGCTACCTGTGATGGTGTGAGTTTCACAGTTTTTCTGCGTCCTTTTCCGGCCGGACGTTTTGCACTTGCTACGTTCTGAACTGGTTGTTCTTTAGTAGGTTGTTCCACATTATCAAATTTGTGTGGGAATTCAAGTCTTATTCGTTTATCCACCTCAGAATAATACTCATCTGATTGTGGGTCGAACCCTTCTTCCTCTACAAGTTTTCTGTGAATATCAAAAGCAGTGTAGGTCATGGCATTATCTGTGCCAAACCAAGAGTTTTTAGCTGCCCATTGATTAGCTTTTGGATCAATTTTTTGCTGAGCTTGAGCATAAGGATCTGCTTGTTGAGGCACGATTTGTTCTTTTTGTGTCTCAATTTGTTGTGATCTTTGATCTTGAGCTTGCTTTAATTGATTAAGTCTAGCTTCTTCCATAGCCATTTGAGCTATAGCTTTTTGAGCTTCGACCTGTCCATCAACATCTTGTGATTCCACAGCTGATCTGTATGCTAATTTAGCAGCATCCATGCCCGTATTTACTTTTGCCTCCAACTCTTTCGTGTAGCTGTTGCCGAGAGTGTCATACTTGCCTTTTATCTGTTCAGCTTGTGTTTTGACTTGTTGTGCGTATTGAATAGCTTCTTCTTTTTGCCTTTCAGCTTCTCGCATTTTACGAGTTAGTTTTGCTATTCTTTTTTGAACGCCGTCGCTGTATTCATTAAGTTCACTTTTTTGAACATCAGACTGCTCAACAGGTTCCTCAACTGAGTCAGCGGACTTATTACTGTCTTCACTAACTTGTTCAACTTCAATCTCCTCTTCTAAAGATTGCTCTGGTGCTGGTGCATCAAGATCAATCTCTTGTTCTTGTTCATCGGTATCGCCGACATCGACTTTTTCGTCTAGCATAGATTATCCTCCTCTATGATTACATTGCGTGCAAGATGTCTTCGGGATTATCTATTGTCCCAAGCACCTCGTCATCGTTTAACATTCTTATCTCACCACCATCAATCTCCATGCGTGATCCTGCATACCTTGCAAATATCACCCAATCTTTCTCCTTGCACCATGGACCTGTTGCAAACTTTTCTTCGTCCTTGTAACACAGATCACCCATCTTCAATACGTATCCAACTTGCGTTGCTACACGTGCGCGATCTAATGTTTCTTGTGCAATAATAATACCGCCTTTTGTTTCTTCTTTAACTTTAAAAGGCATAACTAACAAACGCCAACCTGTTGGGTTTGGTAATTTCTCTAAACTTGTGGATTGTGTTTCTTTTTTTGTTTCTTTTTTTGCTTCGTTTTTTGCAATCTTTTTTGCATCTTCTTCAGCGTTATACTTATCTTCTAATGCGTGTGATGTTGTTCGGGTCATCTTCATTTGGCTCCTTTGGTTCTAGCAGGTTAGAGAGTTCCTGATTTATTGAATCCACTGCGTGGATCTTACCTATTATATATTTGTATTCGTCCATGCTGTCAATCCCCCCGTTTGCGAGAGTTTGAACTAGACTGTCCATCTGTTCCTGCATGTTCCTTTTCAGTTTGTATATCACGTTTACGGGGTCTATAACTTCTGACATTTAGTTTCTCCTTGTCTCCTAATTTTTCCCAAAATGCGTCAAGCGCATTTCGCGACTTGTCCTCCCCCATTTTTTCTCCCCGAAAATTTTATTATTTGCTTTTGAACTTGTTTAAAGTTGTAACTCCGAAGCTACCACCAACTATTGTAAGGATGACAATCCAAAAGTAGTCATTTACATCTTTTAAGATTTCCCATCCTGCAGCCATCCAGGGTTGTGTCCATGGTGTAAAATGTCCCAAAATAATCAGGCTCCAGAAAACGACCAAGTATTCGTCTTTCCATGAATTTTCAGTCTGTCTGACTTGTTCCATTTGAACACCAATTTTTGCTACGTCCACTTTTGCAGCCGCTTCTATCTCCTTTGCTTTGATAATTTTGTCCTTCTCAAGTTTGTGAGAAATTGCGCCCACGGTCTTTTCAGTGATAAGTTTTGCAACGGGATTATTTAATAATCCTCCTCCAAGACCTAAAAGTGGTTTAATAAGTAGCAGTGGGTTCATTAATTAGTGATGATTGCCGCGATTACGATTATAATGCCAACAGCAATTATAATTTTTGTTTTCTTAGTGGTTTCGTCCCACCATTCTTGTAGTTTCCATTTGATGTCGTCTATCATTTGGTCCTCCTTTTTTGTTTTATGCCAGCTTCGTTTAATGCGATAGCTATAGCTTGCTTTCTATTCTTAACTTTTTTCTTACTTTTTCCAATATTTAATTTACCTTTTTTATATTCACGCATTACCTTCTTGACTTTACCACGTTTTTTTTCAGTTGTTTTAGATAATTGTGATCTAGATATTGCCATTAATTTCTTCCTAATGCTTCTATCTGTTCTGGTGTTAATCTTCGTCCCAGTGAATCAAAGTTCACAGATATTGGACCAGTGCCACTATAACCAACATAACCGCCCTGCATAATGTCAACAGGACTAGTTCCATAAGTAACAGGGAGACCATCACCGTAGGTAACAACATCAAGACGACTTTGTGGGGTGACTGTAATAGGGCTCATTAAATCGCCTATGCCATAATTAGGAGTGGCGCCATAATTAGGAGTGGTGCCAAATGTTTGTCCTCCCGTTAAATCATAAATACTTCTTCGCGGATTAAATTGATAATCTAATTGGTCAATGCTTCCTGTTAATGCACGGTTGATTTCGTCAATACCTTCTTCAATATTACTTGTTTGATAAGGGTTCTCATATGCTACAGGACCAGGACTAATACCTAATTCTTTAGCATCCTCATCTGTGAGTCTTGTTCCAAAATCACTTTCTAAAAAGCTAGGATCAATTGTTTGTGGTTGAGGAGGTCTTCTCATTGGCATAAGGGTTGTTGGTTGAGGAGGTCTTCTCATTGGCATAATGCTAGATATTGTTTCCTCTGTTTCATCAGAAGTCGGGTTTAAAAAATCAAGTGTATTTGTAAGATCTGTTTTTAAGTTGCTTCCAATTGTCCCAAAAAAATTATTAGTAGAATCATCATCTCCGTATGTTCCACCTATAAGTCCTCCAAGAATTCCACCAAAGCCAGGCATAAGCGCATTACCTATTATAGATCCTAGAACTCTTTGTGGTGTTAGTTGAGAAGTTAAACCTGTTATGCCTTTTCCAAACTTGTTTAAACCCTCACCAAAGCCCGCAGTATTAAATTTCATACTGTCCATAAAACCTAATCCATCGGTAGGAGTTAATCCTCCCATTGTAGAAGGACTGTAGTCTGCCATGCTTAAACTTGGAGTGCCTTTTATAGCATTAAGTTGTAATTGATTTAAACTTCTTGCAAGTTGTCTATCTAATTTATTTTGAGCTGTTTGTTTATTAACTTTGTCTATAGCTTTTGACAAACTATCGCTGTATGAAGTTCCTTTTTTATTTTTTAAACCTTTTCCGCCGTCGCCTGTATTTGGTCCTCTACTAGGAGCGTTAGGTCTATTACCTACTGAACCATATCCTCCCTGTACATCTTTATCTATTGGCATTAGTTTATCTCCTTAACCGTCGCTTTCATTTCGTTGATGCCCTGTTTGGCCAACGACACACTTGCACGTAGTTTAGCATGTTTATCATCTTGTTCCAACTTTTCGTTTGCAAGATCTTTGTTTTGCATTAGCTTCATCATGTCCATATTAGCTTTCTGTTGACCCTCTTCTTCTTTTCTTTGCTCTTCACGAGCTTTTAAATCAAGGTCTCTGTCTTTTAATTTAAGAACTGGGTCGTTTTCTATTTGATTAAGAACTTCTTTTTCTGCTTTTACGTAATCTTCAGTGAATTCTGCTATTAATTGTGACTTTCTTGACTCCGATGCCACTTGAATTGATTGAATTTGTTGTTGCATTTGCAAAAACTGCGGGTTTTGCTGCGCTTGTGGGCCCATTTGTTGCATCATAGCTTGTAATTGTTGTCCTAATTGTTGCATTTGCTGCATTTCTTCTACAAATTCTATCTGAACTTGCTCTGTTGCCATTAATTGTATGTGTTCCATGCAGTTTTGTTGCAATCTTGCAAGTGCTTTTGGATTATTTCTCACCATCATAGTCCCCATGAACTGAATATGTGATCTCATGTGTGCTTGGTGGTCTTGTTTTGGAAAAGCTTGAAACTTTTTGTTGTTTAAAGCCATAATATTTTCACTTGCAGGGTCCATTGGTTGCATTGGAGCAGGCGGTGGTAATAAAAGATCAATGTCTTTTACACCAAGTGCCTCATACATGTGTCTGTAAGCTTGGTAAATGTTGTGCAAGTCTGGATTTGACATTGCCATTTGTAATTCTGTTTGTGCAACTGTAATTCTTTGCGTTTGAGAAAATATATTTGGATCTGCAACAGGTATAATATCTATTCGATTGTCAAAGTCAGATGCAAAAACTTGTCTTTGTCCACCAACAATATCGTATGGATACATCTTTGGTAGGTACGTTGCAAAGTTATCAGCAAGCAACATAAACTCGCACTTCATTGATTGATATAATCTTTTATGTATCGCTGACATAACCCGCGATCCACGTTCCAATAATGCAACAGTCGTGCCTACTGCTGCGCTTTGATTGCCATCGCCAACTTGCATATCAGCAATCGATGCAAATCTTTGTCCTGCTGCAACAACCACGCCCATTAGTTGAAGGAGCGTGCCTGACGGTTCTTTAAATGGTAACGGCATGAACGCGTCACGTAGATTTCCACCAGGAGCATCAACGTCACGGAACTCGCCCGGCTGCAACGGTTGAGCCTCGTCACGAACTCTGATGCCTCTTTGCTTAAATCCGGACGGTAAGTTTGACAAGGTGCCGGCATCAAGAAGTTGTCTCAATGCTGCAGTTGCAGTTCGAGACAATCCGCCGATCATGTGAATTAGTCCAAATCCATAGAAGCCTAGTCCTGGTAAAAACTTAAAGTGTACAAAATATTCTTTTTTCTTTTTTGTTTGGTCTGTGGCTGCGTAGTTTCTACGAATAGAAAGCACGTTCCCCGTTTCGTCATGAATGGTTACAATGTATGGAAGTTTGATACCTGTATCTTCACCGGTCTGCATATTTTTATCTTCATAGCCTTCTAGATCCAACTCTACATGACACTCAAGAAGTGTATGCATCTCAGCAGATACACCACGACTTAATCCTTCGATCTTATCTTTTTTATCTTGGATATCGCTTGTATCAAAAGAAGGTTCACCAATGTCAACGTCTTTATAAAAACCAGAAACTTGTTGCTTTCGTAAATCATTACCTGACATTTTTACAACGTGAATAATTGATTCTGCATCCTCTAGAGACGTTGCGCTGTACGGCACAACCAAATCTTCTGCAGGTACAAACTTAGAAACTGTTCTACCAACGACAGCATCAAAATAAACTTTTTTAAATGTAGAACCAGCTAGTGGTAAATTAAATAACATCTGATCAAACTCTGGCTCATACTCTTTCATGTTAACCATCAACTGGTAGTTCATAAAATCTTTTACACGCTGTGATTGTTTTTCTTTTTCAGAATCTACCTTACCTATAATCTGTGTTCTAACTGGTCCGTTAGCTGGTAGTAATTCTTTGTACGCTAGTGCTTGAAACTGTGTGACAGCTTCTGCAAGAACTGGGTGAGTTGCACCTGATGCACCTTGAAATGGCTCTGATCTATTTTCATACTTAAAACCTAAAAGGTCTAAACCTTTCATGTATCCGTCTTCCCAATCTGATCTTGAGCTTTTATATTCGTTATAACTTTCTTGTAATTCTGATGCGAGAATAGTTAAGTCCTCGTCTTCCATAAACTCTGCAAGATTAGCATCGTGAAACTGACCGCCCTCCATGGATTCTGCTTGTGGATCAAAATCTATTTCTGCTCCACCGTCCTCCATAATTTCTATATTGACATCACCGCCCTCTTGAAACTCTTGTGGAATTTCTACAGGGACATCATCTTCTAAAATTATATCTTGCTTTGGAATCGTATCGATATCTTTTTCTATTGCCATTAATAGTACGTCCTTTGTTGATGTGGTAGTGCCTCATCTTCGTAGTCGTCTGGATGTTCTACAAAACCACCTTGTCTAAATCTCATAACGGCTTGAGTTGTGCTATCCACTAAGTCATCGTGTTCACCAAGTGGGAATGCAGCGCACTCCTCTATAACCTCTTCTGCAAACTTTGTGTCTGGTGCCCAAACTTGCCCCGCTTCGAAAAGCGGAGCTACAGAGTTCACTCTAGTATGTTTATCATTTCCACGGCTAGGTGTAAAGTTAATAACTGGTATACCTAATTTGCGCATTTCATAAGTTAAAGGAAGTCCTGATGCTTTACCTTCAATTATCACAGTTTCTGGTTTCCAATAATCATACTGCTCTTTAGCCACTCTTCGTAGTTCAGGAAACTCGTATCTGTCTTTTACAGCATCTACAAGAATAAGCGCCGGTCCACTGTCCTCGCTTGGATAAAACACGCCCCAGGTTGTAATAGCAGAATAGTCTGATGTTTCTTTTTTCATGAATGCTGTATCGTAAGACTGTATTACGTGGTGCAGTGGCGGTAAACTATCTTTCTCCCACACTTGCCACCATTCACGTTTTATAATACTGCCTTCTTCTGCTGTCGGATTTTGTTGATATTGAGCATTCCATTTGGTAATAGCTACAGATGCTTTTACCGCTTCCAACTCTTCGAGCTTCCAATAACCAGGCCAAAGAGGCTTCCCGCTTGGAAGTATGGCTGGGAATTCTATCACTTCCCATTGATCTGCTTTTGGTTCTTTTTGTGCTCTTTGCAGTTTTCCAGTTAGGTCAGCAACATTCCAACGAGTCATCACAACAATTATCCTGCCTCCAGGTTGCAAACGCTGCCGCGGTCCAGAAGTATACCACTCATACACTCGATCGTAACTGGCCATGTTCATTGCGTCCTGTTCCGAGTGGGGATCATCAATGATCAAAAGGTCTGCACCCCGACCAGTAATTGATCCCCCGACACCAGCAGCATAGTATTCCCCGCCCTGGTCCGTTTCCCATTTACCAGCGGCTTTTGAATCTTCTTTTAGTCTAGTCTGAAATATTTCTTGATACTCTTGCTGTTCCATAAGACCCTTAGCCTTACGACCAAACCTCACGGCTAACTCAGCGTTGTTCGTGGCTTGGATTATTTTTAATTTTGGATTGTTGCCAATCATCCATGCAGGCAAGAAGTTGGATGCAAATTCACTCTTCGTGTGCCGCGGCGCCATGTTAATGATTAAACGTTTTATGTCACCGTTAGCAACTTTGTTAAATTTGTCTGCCATAATTTTATGATGTTTGCCTTCTATAAAATCTGGCCACATGTGTTTTACAAAACTTAAGAAGTCATCGCGGATCTTTTGCTCACCCTTCTTTTCTTCAAGGAGAAGCATTGTCTTTAAATAT
>Ga0208157_1000977_pt1 | contig 13904 bp, 4 predicted proteins | sample 5_EtaG_FD_184077 | JGI IMG/M metagenome (GOLD analysis project Ga0208157, IMG submission 184077) | Marine viral communities from the Subarctic Pacific Ocean - 5_ETSP_OMZ_AT15132 metaG (SPAdes) (version 2) | ecosystem: Environmental > Aquatic > Marine > Oceanic | place: Pacific Ocean | collected...
ATGAACATTGGATTTGGTTCTAGTGAATATACAAAAATGTTTATTCCTGATGAGTGTAAATTTAGTATTCAAAGAGAAACAGATATTGGAGTTGACACCGTAAGAATTGGTAGAAATTTTCCAAACTGGACAAATAATAGTTCAGGATATGATTTTGGTCCTTACAAAGGAATTGTAAAATCTACGCATAGCAGCTCTAATCTTGACTCAAGTCTCGTGGCTAAATTACACGTGGGAAGAACTGTTGCTACTGTTGATAGCGGAACATTACTAGAAAGTTTTTCAACACCTTATTACGATGAAGATGACACAACAGCTATTAAGTTCCGCGGACCAAATATTGGTATTGGTGATAATATAATATTCCATCATAATAACGGAACAGAAACATCTTCTAAAATAATAAACTTTTTTAAAGACCCTCAAACAAACGAAGAAGACAACTCCAATAGCATGCTTGTTCCTCAAGACAGAATAAAAGGTAGAACTTTGACTTGGAATAATAATCCTCAAGACGTTAATGACCCTAGTCCAATTAATGAGGTTACAATAGCCGGGGGTGATAATCCTATAATTGGTATAGAAAGTGATTTTCAAGTTGTACCAAGCGATGAATGTGAAGGCCCTTGTTCCCCTGGAATACCAAAAGGTGTTTTTGTAAGAAACTATAGTGGTGTTGCTAGTGAACTTTTATTAACAAATTACGAGTGGATGGCTGCTGATACTGAGTACACCGTTGAACTAGTAAAACCATCTAGTTATTACGAAATAGATGGCGAAGTTTGGAAATACCCAGTTAAATTAGGTTGGCACAATTGTTACGCTTATGGTAATGGTTTAGAATCAGATAGAATTAGAGATGATTTCAATGCTCCACAAATAGATAATGGAGTTAAAGTTTCTACAACATTAATTGATTACGGTAAAGAAGAAAGAAAAAATGGATTAATATATTCTGGAATATACAATTCAACTTCTAGCGTGAATGATTTGAATGAATTTAACATGTCAGAGAAGATAACTAAGGATTTAAATCCTTCTTATGGTTCTATTCAAAGAATTAAAACTAGAAACAATGATGTAGTAGTATTTACAGAAGACAAGGTGTTAAAAGTGCTAGCTAGTAAAGACGCGTTGTTTAATGCCGATGGTAATCCTCAATTGGTTTCAACTGATAGAGTGCTAGGTCAATCAATACCATTTGTTGGTGATTATGGAATATCTAAAAATCCAGAATCATTGGCTGTGGATCAATACAGAATGTATTTTACAGACAAACAAAGAGGAGCTGTTTTAAGACTATCTGGAGACGGTTTGACACCTATATCTAATGTTGGTATGAAAACTTGGTTTAGAGAGAATCTAAGAGCAAGTAACAGACATCTTGGTACATTTGATAAAATAAACGGAGAGTATAATTTAACACTAACAGAAGGTAGAAACACTACTTTATCTTTCAATGAAGCATCTAAAGGTTGGGTTAGTTTTAAGTCTTTTATAGCAGACTCTGGTGTATCAATTTCTGGTAAATATATTACTACTAAAAATAATCATATATACGAACATTATGTAGATATATTAGAATCAGATACAAATGGTTCTAGTTCTGGTTATGGATCAAGTGGTAGTAAAGTTATAAATAGAAATGTATTTTATCCTCCAGTACCTGAAGATGGAAAATATATTTACGGTGGAACAAATGATAATTTAAGTAGTTACTTTACTGCTTCTAGTATAAACATTGTATTTAACGATATTCCTGGTTCTGTTAAATCATTTAAATCCGTTAATTATGAAGGATCACAATCTAAAGTAGATTATAGCGACCTTGTTACAGCTAATTTATTTGGATACAACGTCATAGATGCCGCAGGAAATCCTATTGCAAATCCATATGACAATGAATACTATAATAATGAAGCTAAAAAAGGTTGGTATGCTGAATCTTTTGAAACAGATTTACAAAGTGGATTTATTCCTGAATTTAAAAATAAAGAAGGAAAATGGTTTAATAAGATATCGGGAGTATCAACTGAGTTTATAAATTTAGACGAAGCTGAGTTTACTGTTCAAGGACTTGGTATGTCTACTGATACGAACACTACAAATCCTCCACCACAATATCTAAGTTTTAGTTTTGATCAAAGCACTGTTTATGTTCCTAATTATATAGATACAGTAAACGGAATTTCAGGTGGCCCAAATGGTGCGTTGAATGCTGACAATCCAAGTACTACCGCTATAACTTTAAGTCTTAAAACGCAAAACGTTCCAGATGGAACTGTGTTTAGATTTTGGCAAAAATATTATTTAGATACAGGAGAGGTTCCAGTTACACTTTCTATATTTGCAGGTAACTTAGATGTTGAACTTCAACAAGGTGACAGTCAAGATAATCCTCAGATACCAATAGGTTCTGATCAACCGCTATCTGAGTCAGAACTAATTAGCAATTTTGGCAATACTATTTTTGGAACTGAGACGGGAGGTTTTATAAGTGGATATGATTCAACACCAGATGATGGAGCTAGATATAGAACGCCAGCATATAAAGATACTAATCAATATATAGGAGAAGGCACTGATAATCCAAATCCAGATTTTGGAAAAATATTTGGTTTACACGGATGTAAAGGTGTTATTAGAAATAATAGTTGGTCACGTAGGTTTATTATTAAAAATGGAACTGGTGGAACTGGACCTGCTCAAACCACTATGTCTTTAGCGTTTTACATACATCCTTTTGATGAATCAGACAATCCTACAACTAATATACCTGGAGCTGTTAATGATTTAAATGTCGGTACAGGTGGTAATTCTTACGATGCTAGTATAGTAGATATTAATGATAATCTTGTTCCAATAAAATTAGCTGAATGTATAATATATAATGAAGATATAGATTTAGCTGAAATTAACACAGATCCAGAAGTTGATGAAGACGAAATATTCACAATAGAAGTTGATGAAGTTGACGAAGAATGTGATTGTGGAAATGGAACTTTCTCAATTGATTGTTGTGATGAGCCGCCAAGTGGACCATATAGTTTCAACGTTCAAGATTTAGGTGATGATGATAATTAAAATAAAATAATATGGCGAATAATTATTACATAGTAGGACACGGAAGTTTAGAATACCAAGGAGATAGTGCAGGTACTAGTAATCTACCCGGTGGGTTTGGTGCTGGTGTCACTAATATGACTATTGCTCCAAATGATGGATACATGGTAAGAGCGCAGTCTTTTACTATAGCTGGCAATGCCGCAGAAGATCAAGAGGGAAATCAATATTTTTTTAATGGTGTCACTCAATTCGCAACGCACCGATTTACTACGGAACAAATAGAGTCTATTTTAGCTAACAATCCAGACGCCATACAAGTAAGTGGTGTTTCTCAAGAGCAACTAAATATAAATAATGGTAACATTATTTATGATATAGTTATGATGGATACAATGACTTTAGCTTTTGCAGGTCAAGAGCTAAATGGTTATAATTACACTGCTAATACGATAAATGTAGAAGTTACATTTAAAGATTCATTTGTGTTTCCTAGTAATAATGTTACCGTAAAAATAGATTTTGACGGTGATGCGACTCTATGGGTGGAACCAGTTCCAGAAGGATCTTTTAGATGGATATTAACAAATAAAATATGGCCTAATAGTAATATTGGTGGAACAGACAATGCTACTGCACTAACAGCTTTTCCAAACCGTGAAAGTACATATACTGATTCTAGTGGAAACACAAATTTAATAGATCAAAGCATATATGACGCTAACAATGCACTTTCAGCGTTTGTTGCTAATGGTGGCCGCTCTACTAGCTGGAGCGCTCAAGATATTGTAAGTTGGAACGAACACGAAGCGCTAGGAGCTCAAGATTCATTTTGTATAGAAAATGCTGTTATAAGACCAGTTAGGCAATGGTATAGTCATCCTCTAGGTTATCGCGATCCTAATATAGGTAGTGATTACTACACAAACTCTTTATATCCTAAATTGTCAAACACTTCTAGTCCAGCTGGTCCAAAAGCATACACTTGGAATAGCAGTGAACTTGGGTATAACACTGGTATTATTGGTGACCAAAGTGGTCTACCGACTCTTAATCAAGGCGATAATGTAGTTGAAAAATTACTACAAACTCAATATAATACAGATAATAACGTTGTGGGCCTAGGTATTTCCAAGGTAAAAGAATTTACACCTACTAATTATTCAATAAATAACGATGGAACTGTAAATTATAATCAAACATCTGGACAACCAGAGTCTTTTCAAATTAGATTCGCTATACATGGCCAAGAGGGTTATGAGTGTTTAGTTGAAAACTTTGGAGTAATGATGCATGGGTTCAAAATGGCATCTCCACTAGGTTCTTCTTCAGAAACTTTTACCGATAATTATTACACTCATAATAATTCAGCTATTTATTATTATAAAAATAGCTTTGCAAGTGGAGGAAACATGTTAGCTAATCAATCAGCTGTTCCTACTTATGAATTTTTAACTGGTTCAAATAATGCAGGTATAGATACTGGGCTCGCAAGTGTTGGCACTTCACCTTGGTTATTAGAATACGCTGTTAATGGATATCTAGATGGTTCACTTGGCGGTGGTAATGGAGAAGCTTTAGTTGGAACTTGGTTGGATCAACGTCAATATTGGAGCCCTGCTGTATTTTTTAATCCAAAAAGTGTTTCTTTATCAGATTTTACTCAAATAACTCAAACTGTTAACGATGGAGGAGTTATAGACGATTTAGGCTTCACAAGCGAAGCTGGTAGATATACTATTCCTAATTCTTATGATTTTTTACTTAACTATGGTAACATAGCGATTACTCCTCTTAGTGCGGATGATATTCCTGAAAATGTAAATTCTGGAACTCCTTTTTGCTCTTCATATATTGGCAGACGAGATAGGTTAAGTAGTCGTTTAGATATGAGTGGAAATATAGTTGAACCCTATCACCCTATTGGCTCTAGTAATACCGCGGCTGAACTTGATTCAACTGGAAATAATTTTCCGTCTTATGGAGAAGATGGAAATCTTACTTCTTCACCACCTAGTGGCACGCCAAAGTTTTGGTTACAGAATTATAGTTTAGCGCAAGAATCATTTAGTGAAGGTTATAACCCAGTGCAAGATCCTGTTAAATATATTATATTAAAACAATGCGATCATAGTCAGATATTAAATGGTTCCTTAGGTCCCACGCAAGGCTCTACAGGTATTGATAGCAAGTATATTTTTCAATATAACAACACAGGAAGTGGTACAGCTAGTTATGAATACGCTCAAGAATCAGGTGATAAATTTATAGAAGTATCTATTGTGCTTAAAGACGATTGGACTTGGAATTCTAGTTTATATAACAACGCTGATGGAAGTCCAACTGCTTTTCTTACAAATATATTTGGTAAAGCAACTCCAATACAAACACCATCTGCACTTCCAATGCCTTTTAATGTAGAGTTAATTGACAACTTGCCTGATAATAACTCAGGAACAATAACTGTGACCAATGAGATTGGACAGAATATTATTCCAATAATAAAAAACAGTGGATTTAAAAATCAACAAACTGTATATTCAATATCCGGTTCATCTATTAAAAATAAACCTAAAAAAATAGCTACAGTTAAAATTGAAGCTGGTGATAAAAAATACTTTACAAGAGTTGCTAACTTAAAGGTTGATACTTTAAATGGCGGAAATTTAAAAATGATTCCACAAAAAAATACTGATAGTATAGTTTCAAGTGCTGGTAGAGTAACTACTCAAATATTTGATGTTATTTATACAAATGAAAACCAAGCAAAAAAGAAATTTAGAGCAGCTGTAAAAAACAAAGGCAATAAAACAAAAGCGTTTTTAAACTTCAAAGAAACAGCTTTAGTAAATAGAACTAGAACTATAAAAGACGTTTCAATTGGTGGTAGCACTTTAAATCCAAATGGAGAAATTAGAGATATAGTTTTACATGGAAGCCCTAATACTTCTTTTGTAATAACATTAACTGATAAAAATGAAGACTCAATAATATCACGTAGTAACTCTACTATAGTTAATAGCAAAGGAGTAACAATACCTACTTTAAGTGATGTTATTAATAGAAGAGGTGTTTATAAGTTTAAGCAAAGATTTCCAGGTTTAGAGTTAATAAGAAGAACAGCTATAAATGGTAGCATGGCAGCGAGTGGCGCGACAAGAATAATATTTGATAATTTATCAGGAGTTGAAGTTGGTGATAGAGTTCTGATGTCTAGTATTGGTGCCACTGAAACTACAACTGTTACAGTTTTAAATCCAACTGGAAGCAATGCTAATGAGTGCGATGTATCTAGATCGATCACAGCAGCTGATAATACATTAGCTAGATTTAAAAGACCTAGACAATATGATTTAAATATTACTCCTGGTTCTTCTTTAGGACCTAATATGCCAACTAGTGATCCTACTTACACACTTAGACACTACAATGATATAGTGTTAACACTCAAGGCTTCAGCTGGAACAACTTATGACATAACACATGTTAATAGCGTGGCTACAGGATTTAGTGGAACAGGAGAAGATCACAGTTCAAGTTATATAGGTAAACCAAATAAAACAGCTGCTGAATTAGAAAACGTATCTTACGTTAAAAAAGATGTTACACTTGTATACACGCTGAATGGTAAAGGCACAAACGCGTTTTCAGTTAGAACACCTTTCTTTTCAAACCAAGCTGCATTTGTAAAAGCAGGAGAGCCATATGCTAGTACACCTACTTATTTTGGCGGAGGTAGTGATTGGACCAATACTATTCCTTCAGAAAACGGTGGAACAATAGTATCAGTACGTGAACTACATACAGCTCTGTCAGCAGATGGTGGAACAGCAAATGGAATTTGCACTATAACGGTTAAGTTTGAAATAGAGAAGTGGGGCTTGGAAAACGTTACAATGGATTTAGATTTAGATAGAGTATTAACAGCGAGCTAAATAATTAATTATGGCAACAACAAACATTACATTTGATGGCGTATTAAGCAAGATGAACCAATCATTGCAAATTGGAGATACCGCATATTACGGTATATTACAGAATCCAACTGGTGGATATGGTGGGGCTTCTCAGTTTCAAACCTCTAACTCTGTATTTGAAATAGGAACTGTTAAAAGTATATTACTTGATCAAGAAAATAATAAAACTGTTTTGTTAGCAGAAAAACCTGGTTATATAAATCCACCACCAACTAATTCATTTATATTTTTTAGTAAAGATAATGTTGTAAATGTCAGCGCGTTAAAAGGATATTACGGTGAGATGACGTTTGTTAACAACTCTAATGAGCCAGCTGAACTATATGCTGTATCTTGTGAAGTAACAGAAAGCAGTAAATAAACAGTAAAAAATGTAACTATATAATAGTAATAAAAGAAGAATAATATGGAACCAATGACAATGATGGCTATTTCAGCTGGTGTGCAAGGACTTGGTACGCTAATAAGCGGCATGGGTGCTCGTAGAGCTGAAAGAGCAGCAAGAAGAAAAGAAAGAGACTCTAGACGAGAAATGCGTAGATTAAAAGATGTCTATGCCAATCTCGATACTAGTAATCCTTATTTAAATATGGAGAACGTATATGAAGATTTAACCATAAATCAACAACAAGCTCAATTCCAAAGACAACAATTCCAACAAAGTCAAGCTAATATATTGGATTCATTAAGAGGTGCAGCTGGTGGATCTGGTGTGGCGGCGTTAGCTCAATCACTAGCTCAACAAGGACAAATTGCAGCACAAAGATCATCGGCTACTATAGGTGCGCAAGAAGCAGCTAATCAAAGGATGAGACAACAAGAGGCTGCTAGATTGCAAACATTAGAAAGACAAGGTGATATATATTCTAGAGGTTTAGAGAGACAACAAGTTGGAACATTACTAGGTATGTCACAAGCAGAAGCTGCGGCATATGGACAAGCTCGTGGTCAAGCTACTCAAGCTAAGTTCGATGCTATAAGTGGTGGATTTACTAATATTGCGAATATAGGTATAGCTGGTTTTGAAGCTGGTGCATTTGACGGTAAAAAGACTTTTGGTGATATTTCACATTTGAGACAAGATCCAGTAACATTAGATTCTCGCGACGACTCCTTTTCTGAGTTTCTAGCTAACCGAAGAAGACAACAAGATCAATTACCACTTAGACGATAAAAATATTAAACTATGGCAGATCAATCATTAATACAAGGAGCTGGAGCAGCAGCTAAATCTAAATTTGCTGGTAAACTTGCTGGATCAAAAATGGTGGCAGGTATAACCAAAGGTTTAGGTGATATTTCAACTGGCTATTTTCAAGAAAAAGCTTTTCAACAAAAGCAATATGACGTTATGGCTCAAAGAGTTTTAGATGAAGCTGGAGATTTATCATCAGAATTAAAATCAGAAATATACGATGAACTTCAACAGGGAAGATATGATTATGTTTATGGAGACAAGAAAAGTAAAATGCTTTCAATAGAAAATCTAAATAAAAAAGCTAGAACTTATGCAGAGTTTATGGATACTAGATTAGAGTTAGCTGAACTAATGGAAGATGAAGATGCTTTAAATAATTATTTTAAAAACTCTGGTGACTACGACGATTATCTTGATTTATTAAAACCAGGCGCTAGACTTGTTAATAACGAAGATGGTGAAGCTGGTTATAAAATAGGTGGTGAATGGAAATCATTATCACAGATTAAAAGCACTATAAAAAAAGAAGGCATAAGAGACGACGCATTTGAAGAAAAGTTAGGAAAATTACTAGACAACTACACGCAAATGTCTGCTCAAGTTTCAGACGGGCAAGATATGCTATTTCCACAACAAGCAGCGTTTAACATGGTTAAAAAGAATCTTATAGGTACTTCATCAAATTTAAATTCTATAGCTTACGACGATTTCTTTGGTGGAACTTCTTTTTATGAAGATTTAGTAGAGGGTTTACAAGGTACAAAATATAAAAACTTAGGAATAGAAGATCCAACACCTGATACTAGTATAACAGCTGAAGACGCAAATGTAATAGCTAAAGAATTAATTAATAATTCTGACAATAGAGATTTATTCGTTAATGAAATATCAAAATACTATACAGAGTTTTTGAAACAAAACTGGAACGACGGGAAACAATTTAGAATGAAAGCTAAAGAAGGTCATGTGTACACAAATGATCCATTTCCACTATTTGAAGTAAATACTGATGAAAATGAACTTAACAAGTGCCCAGAAGGTCAAGAACCAGATGAAAATGGAGTGTGTAGAGATATACCACCTCCACCACCTAATCCGTTTGAAAACGTAAACATAGACTTAGTAAACGAAGTTACAGCTGGAAACGCTGAGCTTCCAGTGATAACTACAGAAAGAATTTCTAAAAGCAAGAAAAAAGTTGCTGAAAAATTAAACGAAACACTAGGTGCTTATGGATTTTTCGTAGAAACAGGCGGAGCAAACGAAATAATAATTAGCCATGTTGGTAGCGATATGATAGGTACTTTTAAAGTTGGTGGAAAAGAGTTTGGTCTTGGAAATGAAACTAAAAAAGCAAGGCAAGTAGAAGATATAAATGAATTTATAAACAGAGTATCTCAAATACAAGTTAATTGGGATGAGTACAACAAAACATATGGTTTAGAAACACAAGAGTAAACAAATTAATAACGGGTAGCTAACGAAACAGTAATGAATAAAAGATATAAATTTATAGCAGGTGGTAAAACATACTTTAAAAATGTTTCGCCAAATAATGAACAAAAGTTTTTCGACTTATACGGAAAATATAATCCTATCTCAATAGAGACAGATCAGTCTCAACAAAATCAAAAGACAGATAAAAAAACAGAACATCCACTTGGTAAAGCTTTTGGCGAAACAGAGTTTGCAAAAGCTAACTCTATTTTAGCTCAAGGTATTAAAGATGAAAGCCAAAGAGAAGAAGCGAAAAGATACTTATCAAACGCTATGTATAACGTGGCACCTGGGTTTCATAGAAGTTTTTTAACAACCTTAGCTAGTCTTAAAAAAACATTTAAACTTGGCACAACAATTGGTTTGAGTGGAGGTTCGTTTAGATATACTAATCCTTTTAGTGAAGAAAATATAAAACGTAGAGAAAAAACGGACGAAAAAATAGTAGAACTTTTAAACCAAGCTGGTAAAATAAAATTTAAAGATACTGGGCCTGGTGTTGTAGCAGGTATTGAAGAAGGCAACGCAGCAGCTATAATAGGTGGTTTATTTAATAATATAACTAACTCAGTTAGTCAAGTTATTCCAGCGATGGCTGCTAATTATCTCGTGCCTGGTAGTGGAATAGGTGTTATAGCTACTCAATTATATGGACCAGCATATTATGATTTTAACAGAGAAAGAGCCATTGCTATATACGGTAAAAATGATCCAGATGCTTTAAAAAAGCTTTTTGAAAATGGAGAGGATAAACTTATAGAGCCCATGATAAACGCAACCGCGCAAGTTGGGTTAGAGTACATTGGATTTAAAGGAATAGACGATGCTATCAAGATGGTTCCTGGAGCTAAAAGCTCTTTAGGTAAAATTACTATAGCTGGTGGTAGAGAAGGTTTTACAGAGTGGGGTCAATATGGTTTAGAAACACTTAATACGTTTAGAGGTCAAGGTGATAGTGTAGCTGAGTCAACACGTAAAGGTGTCAATGCTATGTTTAGCAAGCAAGGAATAGAGATGTGGATTGCTGGTTTTACTGGTGGTGGATTTGTTAGTGGTAGTGGTAGAGTTATAAATGCTGCTCTTAGAAGTGATAAAAATAGTCAAAAAAAATTCAACGACTACGTAGATGCTCTTTATGATTTAAAAACAAAAAAGCTATTAACTAAAGATGAAGACGTACAAGATGCTTTTGATATACAAATAAAAAAAGTTGAAAATAGTTTTAAAGACTTTTTAAATAACACTACTAATCTAAGTCAATTTTTAACTAAAGATCAAGGAATTGATTTAACAAATATACTTGAAGAAAAAAATAATATAACAGATAAAATACAAAAACTAAAAACAAAGTTAGATAATAATGCTATAAGTCAAGGTCAATATGATGAAGCTGTTTCTGTATTAGAAGGCGCTAATCAAACATTAGATGAAAATTTAAAACTTATTAAAAAACAAGCTTTAGAAGCTGCATCAAAAAGACAAGTTGAAACTATTAAAAAACAAATAGAAGATGAAGGGCTAGAAGGTAAAGTTATAGAGGCAACAGCAGATGAAATATCTAAAATGGATTTAGGTAAAACAGATGCTAAGAAAGCTGCAGGAGAATATGGTTTTATAAAACAATTTAAAGATGGTAGTTTTGAAATAGTAATAAATACAGATAAACCAGCGTTAGGAACGGCAGCTCACGAGTTTTTACACGCTGTGTTATATAAAACCCTGGGTAACGATAATAATGTTTCAAAAGAATTATCTAGCGAGCTAATAGACCATGTGTCTAAGTTAAAAGGTAAAGGTGTTGAGAATCTATTAAGAAAACTACAGAGCTACGAAAGCGATCCTGATTTTAACGAAGAGATAATAACCGTTATGTCTGAATCTATAGTGGACGGTAGTTTAGAATTTAACGATGGACTTTTTACTAGAATCGGTGATATACTAAGAAGGTTTTTTGCTAGAAGAGGTAAAATTGAATACAAATTTGATACAGGTAGAGATGTTTATAACTTTATAAAAGACTTTAACAATAGTGTTGAAACAAATAAAGTAAATAAAGCTATAATTAAAGTTGCTAAAGAAGGAGCTAAAGGAAAACTAGTTGACAAAGCTAAAACAAGAACTGATGCTGATATAGAAGCTGATAGAATAAAGTTCTCTAGAGATGCTAAACCACAAGTTGATGAACTTGGTAAAATGGGTTGGACAGCTGAAACGTGGAAAACACAGGGATCTGATTTTGCAATAAGTGAAATGAAACAAAACAATATGCTAGATAGGTTAATAGCTAGTAAGCTTAAAGTACCTATGAGTGTTGATAAAACAAAAGAGTTTGTTTCAAAAGTCTACGCCGAACTAACTTCACATGCTAAAAACTTTAATCCAGAAGTTAATGATAGTTTCTTTGGTTGGATTAATTCTCAGATAGCTAATAAAGCTGGTAATGTTTATAATAGAGAATATAAAGTAGAACAAAGAACTCAAGACATAGATGCTCGTACAGAAGAAGGAGCACCAGCAATACAAGTAGAAGCTGATATAACTACAGAGCAAGAGTTTATAGATCAAATAGGTTTAACAGAAAAACAAGGCGAACGTTATTCTAAACTAAGAAGAAAATTAGGTTTAAACAAAGAAATGATGGACAAAGTTCGTCAAGCTGTAATTAAAACATTTGGTACTAAACTACCAGATGTTAATTCTAAAAAATTTAGAACTGAATTACAAAAAAGATTTAGAACTGAACTTAAAAAACCTATTCAAGATATGATAGGTACTAGAGATAATTATACTGATTTTTTAAACGAAAACTTTGAAGCAGTATTTAAAGCTCTTCCAGTTGAAACATTAATTCAAATAGAAAGAAATATAAGTCCTGAACAAAGAATATTTACAGAGTCAAGACGAATAACAAAACCTACAGAAGTTGATAAACTAATTAGTGATGGATTACTACCTAAAGATACTAGTAGAACTTCTGGTCCACAATTGCACACTAAAAAAAGATATCCTGGTAAAAACAAAGTCATGGCCTTTTTTAGAGGTGTTGACATGCAGGGTCAACTAGGTTACGAGACTAGCGCATCAACTCTTGGTACTAGAAAAGATAAGTTAGCTATGGAGATAGGCGTTGAGCTTGCGTTTGATGCTACCATGGAAACTATACAACAACCTGAGATAGCAGCTAAAAGAGCAGCTATATTAGAGTTGGAAGGTAAAACACAAGAACGAAATGAAGCTGCTATTATAGCTAAACAAATCGATAGAGATCCAGCTGTTAAGTTTAGTAAACAAGCAAAAGAGTATAAAGATAACGCGAATTTAAATGTTAAAAAACTACTATCAAAACTTAATATAAAAAATCTAGAAGTAGTATATACTGTAGAAGAGTATGTTGGTGGTAAAAGTAAAGATATACTAAAGAAAAGATCGGTAGTAGACTTTATAAAAAATTCTAAATTATCTAAAAATATAAAAGAACATTTAGGTGGATTTTTGCTTAAACATCCTGAGTACACTCCTTATTTTCAATCTTCAATGGCAACTGGATATGGCAATAGTTTATTTGGAGTTAAAGATGTTTTTTATAATATAATAGGTATAAAAGACGAGTCTATAAAAAAAGACTTGCTAAGATTAAAGTTTACTAAAACTGGAGAAGTATTAGATAATACTAAAATAATTAAAACGAAAAACAAAATACTAGTAAAAAAAGGTAGAAAGTTTATTGATAAAAAAGAGTTTTTAAAAGATAACAAAGCTAGATTAAATCTTTTAGAAAACATGTTTACTGATATACGGAACTATATTCAAAGCAATAAAGATTCTGCTCCTGTGTTTGCTTTATTTGCTCAAGAAGGAGCTAATACTCAAAATCACGTTGTTAAAATAGTGTCTCCATTATCTGCAGTTCCAGTTGATAAAAATAAAAAAATAAAATACATACCAGTTAGAGAAGAGCATGGGTATCCTCAAAATGATGTGATGACTATTCTTTTAGCTGAAGCCGTGAAGCCTGATGGAAACATTAAAGATGCTATGAAAGTTATTAGAGCTTCATACTCTCAGTTTGCTTTAGATCTTGTTCATGATGATATGGTAGCTGATGCTGGTTTTACATCTAAGATGCCAGATGTGTTTTACGATCTAATAGTACCTAGAATAATAAATGG
>Ga0208157_1000978_pt1 | contig 13897 bp, 28 predicted proteins | sample 5_EtaG_FD_184077 | JGI IMG/M metagenome (GOLD analysis project Ga0208157, IMG submission 184077) | Marine viral communities from the Subarctic Pacific Ocean - 5_ETSP_OMZ_AT15132 metaG (SPAdes) (version 2) | ecosystem: Environmental > Aquatic > Marine > Oceanic | place: Pacific Ocean | collected...
TGAGACGAGCGTTAACAAAAGAAGCAGCTGAATCTCTTGATCCACTTGTTGGTCCTTATTTACCAACACCTGTGGAGAAGAAAATAACGCAGCAAGTTGAATCAACTCCGCCAGCTATTTATTCAAAAGATAGAAGAAGAATGGCAGGCAGATTAGCAGAACTATTAATACCTTTAATCACTGGTGCTAGTGGTTCTTATCTGCTAATTGATGCGTTAGATGGTCCCGATAAAGCCAGAGCAGATGCTGAATTATTGGCCCAATTAACACGGTAAAACTATCGAAAAACAACACCGCAAATTATTAAAAATAGCTGCCAAGGCTGAGACCTGTACATCTAGAAAAGAAGCCAAAAAGTTATTAAAAAAGGAATTAAAAGCTCAAAAGAAATTATCCAACAGACTAAAACAAAATGTATGATTTAGCCGATCAAAGTACAATTCAACTTGCCATCATCTTCCCTTTCATACCTCTTATTGCGGTGGCGATAGTTACATATATACTTGGGTATGATGTCAGGAATGACGATGATGATGACGATGACCGGGGTACACTTCAGCCCATCTACGGCTGGTTGTAACAATTCTGGTTTGTCCGATCACCAAAAAAAGCGTTGTCCGGTGAGGTTTCACAGCCTAGTCATACCAAGGGATCTCACGGAATGTCGTCGGGCTCATAACCCGAAGGTCGCAAGTTCAAATCTTGCCCCCGCCACCAATAACTTTAAGCTCGGTTGATACCGGGCTTTTTTAGTGTTAGAAAGGGTTCTCAGGTATCGAGGGCCAATGAAAAAAGTTGATTCAAGCGGTCTAGTGCGGTGGAGAATTGGGTCGTTTTTTGTCCGCTTTTTTTGTCCGGTTGGGGTCAATTGTCCGCTTTTTACCGGTCAAGTTGTCCGCTTTTCGGGTAGGTTTTTTGTCCGATGAAGTATCCAATTGATAAATTTATTCTTTTTCAGAAAGATATGAAGTATCGGTGGAAGCTCCAAAAGAAGAGCGGAAGCCCCAGTATTTTTGTTCGTGATTCTTGGGAATCTTCAAATAGGATTTCACTTAAGCCGTTAAGGATAGATTCTTTAGATGATTGTCAAAAAGTATGGGATCAGGTCCAATTAATCGGAGATCAAGTTTGGTGTTCTAATTATGGACAAAAAGAGAAACATAATCCTTGGAAGCATGAGTCAGAAAAGCTGCGTAAATATTTAAATCAGAGAAATAAACAATCAACAAATAAAAATTATTTTGCTTGTTTGAATGAACTTGAAAGGAGGAATATTGCTCAAAGTAAAAAGGCAATTAAGGATTGGCTTTATGAGAGGGAGGTTGGAACAAAACCATTCCTTACACGACTTGAATTTCTAAGACAGCTGCAAAATTATTATTGCTCTATAGCGGGTAATTTCCCTTCTTGGTTTACCAACGATGAATACCATTTATATAGAAGATTCCATAATAATGATTCCAAGAAACTGACTAAGAATTTAAAAGATCAGCAAGGTATTCAAGCCAGAGCAATCGTGACGAAAGAAACGATGGAGGAATATTTAGATCAAAATATCGAAGAATTTCCGTGGCAGTGCTGGTGTCTTGCCATGATGATGGCTTACGGCTTGAGGAACCACGAGCTTTGGTATATACAGAAAAGACGAAATTCATTTATTTCAGTCCCTGGGATATTAACCAAATCACCTGTGGACCATTTGGTTTGGCCTGCCTTCCAGCTTTGGCTTGAAAAATACAAGCTATTTGAAAATTTTGAAACTAATCAAAAATACTTAAGAAGCAAAATAAAACCCATTATTACTAGCGCAACGAAACCATCTGTTTTTTACGAGGTCACAGAGAAAGCCGCTGGTTGGGATGGCATCGGACAAAACAATGACAAACTGGGAGAATTTATAACTAGGAGAACATTAGGAAATGTCAGAGGCAAGCCTGGTCCAATGCCTCCTCTCCTTGCGGATTCGACTGTTACACGAGGCAAGAAAATCCAAGCTCGTCCATACGATCTAAGACATACATGGGCAGTCACCATGATGAGCGACCCTGGATTCGGCCATCTAAGTGATGAAAAATGTGCCAAAGCAATGGGACATGGGGTGGATGTCCATCGCAAGAGATATCAGTTATGGGCTAATAAGAAAAAAATAGATGAGGATTTTACAGATTCTTTCACTCATCCATATGCTGCTTAAAGAGCGCAGTTATGGGTTCCGCAACAACCTCTCCAGTCCTCTTCTTCCAGTAGTTCAATTCTCTTTTCCGCTGGATTCGAGTCTGTGACAAAGTAACTCGCTTGGTACTTACGGTCTATAACCTCACCAACAGCTTCTTCTGTTGGCTGAGTAATACGAGTGCAGGCATGACCTAAAACGCCAGAGACTTCTGCCTCGATGTTTCCGTTTGGCAAGATTTTGTATGTAACTGTACTTAAGCCCATTGGTAATTAATAAAAAGGATGTTCGTTTTGAAGACCTATTTCTTCTGGTGAAGTAGAGCCCATGTGAATCTGCATTTCTTTTGCTGTTTTCATGTACTCGTTGTAATAAAACAATCTGAGCAGCAATTTAAAAACAGGATTTTTTTGATTATCAATTGTGCGTCTGATTCTTTCTGAGGTCCAAATCAAAGACCAGATTTTAAATTCTTCATGAAGCTCCATTTTCTTCCTCCGGTAAAGGGATGTCTTCGGGATGTTCCATTGCGTATTCCATGTATTGAATGTCGTCTAGCTGGTGAAGAGGTATTCCAGACCTTGAAAATCGCAGCTTTCGTTTACTGCTTTTCTTGTGATCTTCGAAATTCGAACTGGTCATACTTTTTTTGCCCTTCTCTTAAGAACATTGGTTGGCTGAGAAAGTAATTGATCTACCGAACTCAACCTCCAAACTTTGTGGCTATTCGGATTCAAAGGATCTTTGCGTCGCCAATGAACTCCCTCTGAAAAATATTTGTGCAGCCTCCAAAGAGTTTTCCTGCTTACTCCTAGATGCTTATGCATCTCTGTATTTGAAACCCAAGCCTCCATTGACCCAATCTGACTATGTTGAATAGTGTATGCCTTATCTTGCACATTGCAACCCACTTAAGATATAGATACATGCAAATAGAAAATGGCTGAAGTCGAAGAAAAAAAGGAACTATCCGAAGAGGAAAAGAAAAAAGCAGAAGCTGCTAAGAAGAAAAAGAAAAAGAAGGAAGAAGAAGATGAACCTTTATGGCAAGAGCTTCTCGCAAACGGCATAAAAGTTGGTGTGCTTGGGTGGTCGATTTCAATGTTGACTTTATCGTACGTACGTCTACCTGAGAAGTTGACGTTTGGAACGACAATTATTCCAATTCCTGAGCAAGGAAATATTGATCCGACTTTCCCTGCGAGTTTGCTCGGAAGTATTTTAGCTGGCTATGGGATTGCTGCTCAAAAGAAAAACGGTAATGGTAGCAGTGGTGGACTTTCTGAAGAGAAATTACTAAAGATTCTCGCTACTCTAAATAACAATGAACAGGTCATAAGAGTACAGACTCCTATACATATAGTTGGTGGAGAGCTAGTTAAGAAAGAAAAGACTACCGAGAATAATTCATGACTGACTCAGGGTTAAATATAGACGCATCACAGGAGGTGAAAATCACTGTGATGCAGTTAAAGATTGAGCGTCTGGAGGAGAAGCAAGCAGATCTTAGAGAACGCTTAAAGGTAGTAGAGAAGTGGGTGATAGGAGCTGCTGCGGTCTTGAGTTTCGGGACGGTAATTGTAGGCTTTGCTACCAATATCAGCAAGGCATATCTTTAGAAAATATTTGATAATTATTTTTCTCTAAAGTAAAGGGGAAAAGGTTTTTATTTGGTGATGAAACGGTTCGCTGTTTTAATAGGATTACTGTCGCTATGCGGACCAGTAAGGGCTGATGTTACGCATCGTATTCAGAGCAATATTCAACTTACAGTAGACGGTGCAAGCACAACGGCTACTCGAGTACCTAGCGCTGTATCTGTTAGTGGTGTGAATGTTAAGGTCGGAACGGGAAATAACGATACCTTTGCAGGACTTACAGCTGGATCGGCCACAGCAGCAGCGACAGTCGTGCCGGGGAATTTCACGATTAATACAGCTGGACAGAATTTTAGCTTTTCAAATTCAGCAATAACAGGTGATCCTATATCTACATTGGCAGCAGGCGTTGCGATAAGTACAACGACAGGGCAGGCAGCATCACTTCCAGCTTACGGCCAAGTGACCAGTTTTGCCGGAGGCGTTAAAGGCGACCTTGGTGGAACTCTAACCTCAGTCGGGGGCGGCGCTTTAGCCATAACCGCTGGAAACGCGGGAACGACTAGCATAGGACAGATAACCTCAGAATTGACCGTGCGATGAATCCTGATAAAGAAGCAGTTAATCGACTACTAGGTTTAGCTAGTCAGTGGGCTGAAGCAGGGCATACTGGACTTCAAAGGACTATTGGCTTGCTAAATATTGGTCGTATTGGAGTAACGGAAGCGGTTGCAAGAGCAGGTAGGGATTTAAATAAGCTAGTAGAAGCAGGTGTTGATCTAAGGGGTAAAGGACTGAAAGCTGAAGAAGCTATCAGACGAGTCAATAATATCGCTCGTATAAGAAAAGAGAAGGATGATGCAGAAGAATTAGCTACGAAGTTAACTAATGCACAACCATTAATTGGTCCAAAAGGTAGAAGGATGGCGATGATGGGATTAGGAGGAGCAGGTATTGCAGCGCTACTTGCAGGGACACATGCAATAGCCACGAATGCTGATAAGCAGTGGGAAGAGTAAAACGTCTAACAGGTTTAATATTAATCTTGCTTGGCTGGTCAAACCCTAGTCAGGCAGTACCTATTTCGCCAAATTTTTCTTCGGGAAAGCTCGACTCAACCACCACTCAACGTCAGGTTATAAATGAGGTTATAGTATCAGAAGATTTCAATACAGGCTGGGTACACAGTGTCTCTGGTGTGAACGTCAAGCCATCGACAGGTTATATCAATCCAACAGCCCATCTTGAAGTTACGCATACGACCTTGAATGGCGGTACGACTACATGGACTGGCTTAGATCTAAATACAAATCCAAAATTCTCGATAGTTACAGATGGAGCAAATTTCATGTTCACTTCTTCTTATCAAGGACCAGGACTTCGGAATCGCACAACAATAACTCGGACTTCAGAAATAGATACAACAATAACAAGCAGCAGCGTGTTCAGCCAGTAATAGCTAAGGCTTTAGGGCTTTTGTTATTAACTCCATCATCAGTTTTCGCGACAGATGTTGGAGGTGTATCTGCTACAGCTAATCCTCAAGCGACATCCAGTGGTAGTGCTCAAGTTAATGCGTATCAAGTTTTAACAGGTAATTTTATAAATTCTGCTTTCACGAATGGGGTAACTTGTCAGGCTGAGACAATGACATTATCTCCCTATATCGGCAGGCAGAGGAATGTAACTCGACCATTCATAGAAAGCTATAAAGATCCTGTCTACGACATGAGGGATATAGATGGTGATGGTGCTCCAGATAATCCGGGGGCTATCCTTTTTCACAAGGACGTATTAACCCTTCAGAAGGACAATTTCGGCTGGAACTATGGAGCAACCCTTCAATGGTCTAAGCCACTAGATGCAGAGCTACAATCGCTATGTAAAGAAGCAGGACGAACAGAGATTGCTCTGAGAAAAGCATCCCTAAATTTAAAAATACTTGATTACGAAATTTCAAGGTTGAAGCATTGCGGGACATTGCGGCAACAAAATATTTTCTTCAGACCCGGAACCACCTACGCAAAGATATGTGAGGACGTGGAGGTTGGGGAACATCCAACATCAGTACCAGATCATGGACATACAATAGAGCAAATTAGTACGTCTACTTCCGAAGACTCTTCTGCTCCAATCGGCGTTCTCGAAGTGAAAGCACCTTGGGCTTCTTCTTCAGGAGACGAGGTAACACCTTCTTCAGAGTCTTCTTCACGAGGGGTTTCACAACCTTAAGTAGATAATCACTTAGAGGCTTAATCAACACAGAACTAGTTACTGCGACCGCAGCAGTAGCTCCTGTCGTAAGGACCAATGGAGGTGGGGGTAAATAAGTGAAAGCTACATCTTGTGGTTTCTGAGATTCCCAAAGAGTAATACACTGCCCTTCTTCATTTAACTCGTAACCAGAGACACGAGCAGTACCAAACTTGCCTTTACTTCCTACTGGTGGGTCATCAGGTCGAGGACATTCATTAACGGGTGGAGGATCACTTGCAGGGGGAAGAGTCGTCGATCCGGGTAGATTCATTCCAGTATTAAGACCCTCAGACAAAGAATCTGTATTGGCATTATTTGCTGGAGGTGTACTAGGTGGAAGTTGAATATTTGGTTTCTTATCAATAATGGGTTTCAGATCATTCGGGCTGTAGTCAAAAGTTGGGAAGACAGGAGCCGTACCGTCGCACAGGATTAAATTTCCGTTTTCGTCATCCTCAATCAGGTTATTGTTTCCATCTGTCTCTCGTGCTGTTACACACCCAGGAACGTCAACGATTGGAAAACCTATTTGACCAGTTATTAATCCTTGAGTGACAGGAACAGCTAACGGAATACTCTCAGGTGTTATGACTGCCCAGTCGGGAATCTTAGGTACGGATACATCTCTAACTCTTATATATCGAATGTCCACCGCTTAGAGATTAAGGGGTACAACTCCTCCGGTAGAACTAGGTAATGAAGGTATATCAACTTTCGGAAGAGATCCTGAAACTCCCTTAGTTAAAGCAGGTGTAATCGCTTTGATCAGCCTGTTTTGTAGGTTCTGCTGAGTTAGCGGATTCTTCAGATAGAAGTATCCAGCAATCGTTCCTCCTACCAATGAGATGCTGATACCAAAACTCGCAAGGGCAAGAATATTAAAGACTTTCATGTCTATTTCAGAGCTACCTTTAATTTTAGATGTTTTAAAAATGGAATAACTAATAACTACAATTGTCCGTGGTTAAGGTTAAATCAGTTGAATATATTCCTTGATACCAGAACGCTGGGAGACCTATCGATACGGTCTAGTAGAAATCTCTAAAGGGGCAGCTCTGAGGCGATTTAAACAATCAATTAAAGAACATTGGGGGTGTTGTGCTTACTGTGGCCTCCAGAAAGATAGCCAAGGCGTTAGTATTCATCTAACAATCGATCATGTAAAGCCCAAAGCATTTGGTGGTAGCAGCTTACGTACAAATCTTGTACCAGCATGTCATCAATGCAATTCGGCTAAAGGTTCAAACCGTGATTGGTTGGGCTGGTATGAAGCTCAAACTTTTTATTGTTCAAAAAAAGCCGCCAGAATAAAAGAATGGATTACACCGTTAAACAACGATTTGTTCGAACTATGGTGTCTATCAGGAGCAATCAATCATGAATCCAGATCTGACAATGGAGCAGGCTTACATGCTTCACAAGGTAGCTCTACAAGTGAGGGATCTATCGAAGGAAGAATTAATCGAGGCATTACTAGATTCATTGGAGGACAAATTCAGACAGAAGCAAGTCTTTCTTGCTGCTAGCCGTGATGCAGGATTTGCATTTAAATTCAATGAAGGCACTGCAATTCTCCCTTTGCTCGAAGACGAAGGAGAAGAAGTAATTGGATTACCTCTAGGGGAATCAGAAGACGACTCCCTAAGTGAGGTGATTAAGTCAGTAAATTTCGAACTAGATATGGATTCAATAGTTTTAGGCAATGACGAAGACTAGCGGTTAAAGTCTTATTACATTAGATTACAAACTGTAAGATAGGGCTTATGGAAATTTTAATTGCCAGTGCGACCGCCGTTGTCGTAGGACTTGCAACAGGACAATACGTCACCATCGGATTGAAAGGAGGTAAACAAGATAGTGAGTGGACAAGACGAGTAGAAGCTATCGAGAAAGTAATACCTGACTTGATTCCACGGACTGAAGTACAAGATGCAATCAATAAAGTTCCTCCTTTAGTTGCTCAGCAAGTTCAGTCGGAATTAACTGCAATGGCTGCTCAATTAACTGCACAGATTCCTGTTCAGCAACCACCAGTTCCAGTCCAGACGCGACAAATGCCACCAGCATTCGAAGAGCAGCAAAGGCAGAACTTAGCGAAAATGCAAGAATTAGAGGCAAGGATTCAGGAAGCCACTGCACCTATACAACAGCCTGCTCAGACGCAAATGAATCTTCCACAGATGGAAGCATTACAGAAACAAATGAAGTCTAGGAATAGAAAGCCTCGTCAGTAAAACTACAAATCAGGACGTACAGACTTAGCCGCTTTTTCAATAAAGTGATTAAAAATGAGTCGATTATTTTGCCATTTTTCTAAACGATTTTGCTGATTAATAATTTCAACACAATGATCACATTGACAGGTTTGATTGTTATCTTTAGACATTATTCAAGTCCTAAATCAATAGGATCAGCCTTAGTAATTGCCTGATATAAATCTACATTAAATCCATCGTCAGTTGTTTCTATCGTTGGCTTGTAATTAGAAGAGATCTTTATGTCACCTAGTCCATCGTGCTTAGTAAATGTTTGTCCGTCTGGACCAGTGAACCTATCATCTGTTCCCCAGTTATTTCTTTCATATTCCATTAGAAAGAGCAAGCAGCATCCAGCGTGGGCAAGGTGGCTTCTTCCTGTTTCTTTGTCTCTATCTTCTCCTGTCCACCATGCAAATAAGTGTCGGCATAACGCAGAGAAATATCTGCTCCAGTCGGAACCTCTGCACCAATTATTCGCCCCATATTTTGCAGCGCCAGACTGGAGGACATCAGCGATGTCTCCAACAGAATTCCAAGGCACAAGATCAAAACGAGTCTTCACTTAGTTCTCTTCTATTCTGCCTAGGATAGTGTTAAGTATAAGATGAAGCAAGCGTATTGAGTGACCTAGAACACAAAGACAAAGGAAAACAGCTAACCCTCGCAGTGATGGAAAGGCAAATGCTAGAAGGCTTTGCTTTATGTAATGCGATTCTCAATGAGGAGAGAGGGTTGACTCCGACCACTGTCATTGTGATGTACACCTTGATCCATAACCTTCATTTTTACCTGATGATTAAATACATCCCTAGGTCAAAATGGCCTGAATCAGTATTACTCCTTGGAACGCAATATGGCATTGACAAGACGTAAGAGCGCCTTAGTACGAGCGCACCTTGCGCGATCTAGAAAGAGCAATCATGACGCACAAAGTTATGGTGGATCTACTGGCGGAAGGAAATCACTCGACAGTAATACAGGTATTAAATTATTAAATCAACGATCTGCTCAACAAGCAGAGGACAACCAATTATTCAAAGAAGATCTTGATAAGTACGGAGCAAGGAAAGCTATGTTCGAAGCAAGGTATGGAGACTTAGGTACTTAAACATGAGAAAACTTTTGTTATTTACTATTCCTTTATTACTTGCTGGATGCAAAATCTCAGGAGGGATGGGAGCCATTGACTGGAAATCACCTGGAACGCCGGATAGTTATACCTGCGAAACCGCTGGAGAAAATGCACAGGCTTATTACGAAACAGGAGAACATCCAAATTTAGAGAATTGTCCGTAGTTTTGTCCTTTTTCGGGTAGGTTTTCGATTTAATTCATACTGAAAGGTACTGAGTGTACGAGAGGGCTTACAGATGAGCCCGAAGGTCGGAATTTTAAAAGGCAGTGTATATCTATTGTCTGTTGCATTGTCCGTTTTCGGGTGGGACAAAAAGAGCTAGATGTAAGCTATTTACTACGTTTTGCAAGAGAGCATTGTTTATATTTTGTTACTTGACATATAATTCTTTTCTGTGCAGGATTAGCGGGTCTTATTATTTTTCCCAATGGATAAAAAAACTAATTGTTTCATCTCTCAAGAAGAAGAGTTGATATATGCAATCTCTTCAGAAGAAGAAATCATGACTTATCAAGATATAAAAGAATTTGAATCACAAGCAGCAGAGTATCTTCGGGAAAAAGGAATTGAGTATGATTCCATTCCAGAAGAGGACCACGAAACGAGATGGGTCAACATTGAAGGGGTCAAGATTCCAGAAGCTGTCAATCATGTTTCTTGTGATAGACCTCAACAAATGACTCACATTTTGGACACGACAGAAAAGTAACGAAGTCGTATTCGTCGCATGGAATTGGCAGGTCAGAGTCACTGCCCCAGATCAATTCGGTATTGCAATGCCAGCAATTCATGGAGTTAAACCTTTTCGGGGATATTGGCCTCGACTAATCGGCTAGTCATAGGCTTGATTTCTAATTTGTTTCCTTTCTTGTTCTTGCTATAAAACTCAATTTCTTCTGCCGTAAATTCATTAATCATGAATCTGCATTTCTTTCCCTGATTCCAAAGTGGATCTGAATCAAGGGGATCGAACCATAAAACAAATTCGAACGGAGATTCAGTGAGAGCCTTGTATCCAGGCATTGATTGGTGCAATTTATGAATGCGAGTCGCTAATGCAATGATGTTTTCATAGATCACTTGGTTGAGCATGACTCTCAAGTGCTTATCAAATGGCAAAGCATCTTGCCAAATGATCCATGAGTCATAAACAACAGACCTGATCGTGAGATATTTATTTCCATCAGGAGCTAGGAACTGATCAAGATCAGATCCTATAATCATAGTTTTTTCCATATGCAATCTTGTAGGACTCATCCCAATCGCCTTCGCCGCTGTATTCGTTGAAGACCACTCGACCTAGCGAGGTAAAGACGTTGTGAAATCTGGAGAGTAAGGTTTGAAACCTTGCAGGATCAGTTGGTGGTAGGTAGACGATGGCCGACCAATCCGAAGGTGATACACCTCGGAACGTCTCTAGTTCTTCGTCCCACCACTGAGGTCTTAATCTCCTGAATGGAATACAAATTGGAAAATCCCATAGCCAAGGTGCTCGAATGATTGCCTCGTTATGAGCCATCCAAATCACGGCATGACTGATGCGACCCTGCCTGTATTCAGTCAGAGTTTTATTTATCAATCTGCGAGTTAATGCTGCACCAGCTGGGGCTCCAACAAAAACTCTTTTTTCGTTAGGTACATCCCAGTCCTTGTGAACAATTTGATCAAGAGTTTCCTTGTCTCTATCGAAATATCGTGCTGCTAAAACAGAACGATTAATATCTTTATTTGAATAAGGATCAAGATCAATAGTGCCTAGAACACTTCGAGCGCCTGTGATGACATCGGCTGGAGGAGCCAAGTCACATCGTTCAACTCTTTTTGGATCTGGCATTGATTACAGCTCATCCATCATTTCTTTAATGCGAGCCGTAGGATCATCCCTTGGAATGATTGCTGCGGAACCTCCAGAGTTATCAAGTAATAGGATGCAAATTTCGTCGTCAAATCTGCACTTTTTAACTTTGCCTAAAACATCCTTTAGGAACTCAATAACTGATTCATCTCCAACTTTTTCGGCTTCAACTAAATCTCTCTCAAGAGAAAATTTATTGATGAAATTTTGAGTTTGTAATTGTGGCTTTCCATGTCGGGATGCGAGCTTAATAATTAAAGCTCCCTCCCCTAGATAGCTAAACAATGAATCGAATTTAGCAATTAAATCCGAGATAATTGCTTCACAAATTCTGACGTTTAATTCCTTCGAAGCTTCCTTGTTTGAGGAAGGAACAGACTTATCAATTAGTTCAGGAAAGAACTTGACTAATAATTCTGTTGGCTTCGGTCTCGCCATACAGATTTCCTCTCTGTGTCAACAAATATCTGGTCGGCTATGTATTCCGCTTGTGTTAGTAGCGGTACATAACGTCGATACTCAGGAGATATCAAAAACTCAGTGATTAATAAATTGATTTGAGAATGCAATTCATGTAAATCACGAGTCTGTTCTGTTTTAAATAGATCAAGCCGCGATTGCTTTTCCACTAGATTTTTTTGAATTCTTTTTAAGAAGTCCTGAATGCCACCAGCGATAAATCTCGGGAACCCACTTACGAATTTCTTCTGCAATTTTGTCGATTACTGTCTTCATCTCATAGCTGCTACGCATCAAGCTAACACGCTCTAAAAGTCGAAGCCAGTCCCCAAGACTTGCAGTTACTGTAGCGTTAATAATTAAATTATGTGGCAAAGATTTCTGAGCTACTTCTTTAGAGATCCCTCTCTCACGAGCGGTATTGAGGTCTATTAATGATGAATAACCTTGTGCTAATTGTTCATGTCTATTCTCTTCAGTCCATACAAATTCTTTTTCATTTTGGGGTTGGTAATGCCCCTCAACTCTTGAGTAGATGAATTGCTCTATAGGACAGTTCCTTGTATCTTTCACAGGCATTCGATAACTATCTACTGTTTCGTATAAAGATTGGGTGTTAAACGAAAGCGTCGAGCATATTTGTTTAAGTTCTGAAATCGTTTGTTTATCTCCTCTTATCGAAAGTGATAGATGAGGATGGTCGAAAGGAAGATATGCTTCCATTGTGATCATTCTTTCTTGTTTCACTGCACTAGTCCAGTGATCAACAAACATCTCACCTGCGACATCTTCAGGGTGCAGATCAGTAAAGGCTGTATTAGGAGTAAAGGATATATCGGTTAATGTTTTAAATACTGAATAGAGAAGTTGTTGCGGCATCTCTTCTCCGCCTATTCTTTGAACAGCAAATTGATCGAAGGACACAATGCTCAATATAGAACTTCTACTGGCAAGGTAGAGCCCTTAACAAAGAATTGCAAGAGGTGTCTTGCAAATTAAATAAATTAATCCTTAAGAATCCATCGCTTTGTATTCATCGCTGAGCTTAATATTTGCTACGACATCATCTCTTGATTCACCACGCTTCTCTAAATCATCAATCCAGTACTGCAATCCTTCAGCGTCAGGTTCTCTGTGCAGGAGTTTGCGATAAGATTCTGTGACAAAATCCTTGTTTGAAACTGCTTGCTCAGTCATATATTATGCAAGATACTTAACAAACCTTAACAAGGATTTTATTTGATGGAGTATTTCTTCTCTAGTTCATCAAGTCTTTTTTGTAAATCACTAATCGCCTTGTTGTCTGAGCCAGACTTCTTATCAGTTTTTCCTTTGTAGTAGTCAAATAATTCTTTCGGATCGGTATATTCTGGTGGCTTACCTTCGTACCTAGATCCGTGGTAACGATCTGCTGCTCCTATCTCATTGATACCGAGCATGACTTCATTACGCATTTGAGGTAAGAAACGACCGTAATATTCATCGGTCATCTGATTACCTGTATTAGCTGCTGCGTCTATTGCATCCCAATACCTGTTGTATTTCCTGTCTGGGTCAGGGGTATAGTCGTATTTTGGTTTTTGAGGTTTTGGTTTTTTAGTTATAGGTTTTTCAGGCTTAGGCTTTTCAGGTCCGGGTATGGTTGGATCACCAGGAATAATTGGCCATATTGGAATTTCTCTTTCGTCGTCTCTTCCTCTTTGATAATTTTTATATTCATCACTACGTCTGATATTTGCTAGGACTTGGTCTTGCGTCTGACCTCGATCATGGATATCTGCTGTCCAGTACTTCTCTCCTTCATCACCTAATTCACGACCAAGCTCTTTCCTGTAAGTGTCTTGAAGCCATGTTTTAGTTCTATCTTTGGCGCTCTTTATATTAATGGGAGATGGAGTACCGATAGGAAGTATTGATGTCATTAACGTCTACAAAATAAATACTTTTTCTTATTCTAGTTAGATCGATCTTGTTGGTATTGATTAGCTCTTAAGAAACCTGAGAACTTACCACTACCAACAGAAGGTTTGTACTGCCTGCTCATATTAGGAGTTAAGTAGTCAATACTGCCAGCACCTGGATCATAGGAGTCAAATTTATTTCTCCAGTTAACTAATTCTTTTGGAGTTTTTCCTGGCTCCTCCCAAGGATTATCTGCATATTC
>Ga0208157_1000984_pt1 | contig 13870 bp, 4 predicted proteins | sample 5_EtaG_FD_184077 | JGI IMG/M metagenome (GOLD analysis project Ga0208157, IMG submission 184077) | Marine viral communities from the Subarctic Pacific Ocean - 5_ETSP_OMZ_AT15132 metaG (SPAdes) (version 2) | ecosystem: Environmental > Aquatic > Marine > Oceanic | place: Pacific Ocean | collected...
TTAAACCAAGCGTCTCCCGCATTCTCCAAAGAGCATTCATGGGCTAACCTTTGAATGCTCTTTTTTATTTACTATACGTCGTACTCAACTCTTGCACGACCTTCACTATCAGTAAGCGGATTCTCATACATATGCGGATCATGTCTTTCTCCTAATACCATCCATGAAACTGTTGCAGTTGAATCTGATACACAACTCTCAACAGTTAATGTATTACCTGATACTGAACCTCTAACAGGGTCCCAGTTAGTTTCGTTAGTGGTAAACGTTCTAAAACACCTATTAAGAGCTGTTAACGTACCGCTAGTCATATTGTGTATTTCATCTATATTAACTGTAGCTTTACCATCAGTTAGTTGTACAACTCCGCTATAGATATTATCTGCTTGAGGTGACTCAACGAATGAATGTGATAAGCGCTTAGTTGCAGATAATGCAGGTAATGGATGAACAATATCAAAACAACCAGAACACTTAGAGAACGTACCGCATACCTGAACATTACCAGCGAAGTATGCTGAACCTCCACCGCAGCAACTACCACAGTTACCAACGCATAACCCATAACTACTGCTTCTAGAACATCCTCCTATACCCATAGTACAGAAGCAACCAATCGGTGCTTTCACATCAAATGATGCGCAATGAGTTCCTTGAGTCTTCGCTCCATAACTTTGAGTACATAACTTAACAGCGTTATCACTGTAAAGACAAACAGCACCATCATCATGAATAAGAATACCATTCTCATTATCATGTGGCATTATGTAGATGTTACCACCATCATCACCATCAACGTTATTTCTTATGCAAATATGGTTCTTATCATTATCAATAAACGATGAAGTACCATCATGATATAAAACTAAATCTGAGCTGTTTCCAAATTCAGCACAAACACTATCATTAAAGAGGGCTCCACTAGTGAAGGTCTTTGTACCACCTAACGATTGATTTCCTGTCGTTCTTATAACCGTACTATCAACAGCGAGTGATACACTACCGGAAGAACCTCCTCCAGACATACCATCTCCTGCGCTAACGTTAGTAATATCACCTGTGCAAGTAGTATAACCACTATTGTTAGTCCATTGAGATATATTACCTCCTTTATTAGTAAATGTTTGAGAGTTACTCGAGGTAGTTGTTCCTGTACAAGTTGTATAACCAGCTCCGTTAGTTAGTTGGTTATTATTAGTAGGAATAGTAGTTGAATTGTAAGCATTACTACCAAAGATTTCGCAGAAAAGTTTTCTTCTTTCTGCACCGTTATCAAGCAGAATTAGCTCATCTTGTGACGTGTTAATACTACCTGTCATGTCAGTAAGCTCAGATAGGTCTAAGCTTATTGTTGCTGTACCACTTGAAGCACCACCATCTAAACCTGCAGAAGTTGTAACGCAAGTAATATTACCTGTACCAGTGCAAGTAGTATAACCAGCTCCGTTAGTTAGTTGGTTATTATTAGTAGGAATAGTTGTAGAATTATAAGCATTACTACCAAAGATCTCACAGAAAAGCTTTCTTCTTTCTGCACCGTTATCAAGCAGAATTAATTCATCTTGAGATGTGCAAATACTACCTGTCATATCAGTTAGCTCTGATAGATCTAAAGTAATATTATTAAATGAACCAGATGAAGTAATAGTTCCTCCTCCATCGAGACCGGTACCAGTACCAAGCACAACACAAGTTACTGTTCCTGTACATGAGGTAGCATTTGTTGCACCTGTATATCCAAGATCAGCTAATGTTAGTGTCCGTGTAGAGTGTGATTGAATCACACCATCTGTCATATTCAACTGATCGACAACCGTAGCACCAGAAGTGTTAATATCTGAATCTGTACCAATTACTTGATTGAAACAAGAAGCATGTTTACCATCAACAGTATCAGCATCTAAGCCAGATCCACTTCCATCGTTACCTGCGTGCCACACTTCATTTGTTCCAACATAAAATCCACTATTGCCAGCAGTTTGGTCAAGAATGACTGCAGTTGATGATTGATCTGAGCTGAAATGAAAACTATTGTCATTAACATTTGAGCAAGCGTCTTCATGCCTGTAGTAAAAGTATCCGGCTTGGGTAGTAGAACTATTACTAAACTTAATTTGAGCATTCGCTGTACACTCATTCCTAACATGAAGACTAAAGTCTGTACTACTTGTGCTAGATCTTTGAAGTGTGAGTTGACCTGTTGTAGTATCATTAGCATCACTTCTTAAAAATGAAGTACTATCGATACCATCTAATTTTTGAGAATCCGCAGCACATCCTGATGTACTTAACTTACCGGCTAAAAGACTATCAACTTCTGATTCAGTATAATAGCGGCTATCTAAGTTAGCACTGCCAAGCGCAGTTACGTGACCGTAACCATCTAACGTAACATCTTGTATTACAGTACCATTACTGTTATTAACTGAAGACTGAGAAGAAGTATCGCTATGATTTATTGTAACACAGCCGCTTGTTCCTCCTCCTGTCAAACATGTACCCGCTACAACCTGTGTTATATCACCATTGTTAGTAGTATAACCAGCGCAGTTAGCGAACAGAGCATTACTTATTTCACAGGCTGCTTTTCTTCTTTCAGCACCGTTATCTAAAACTATAAACTCATCTGTGCATACCATTGTCGCTGTCATATCAGTCAGCTCGGATAAATCTAATGATAATCCAGTTGCAGATGAATCTAAACCAGCGCCTAAAGTGATCTCAGTTAGATCCATGCTTATAGTAACACAACCACTACTACCACTACCATCTAAGCCAGTTGAAGTTGTAACGCAAGTAATATTACCTACTCCGGTTCCTGTACATGTAGTATAGCCAGCTCCGTTAGTTAACTGATTGTTATTAGTTATATTATTAGCGTTAGTTGCTCCTGTATAACCAAGATCAGCTAATGTTAGTGTCCGTGTAGAGTGTGATTGAATCACACCATCTGTCATATTCAACTGATCGACAACCGTAGCACCAGAAGTGTTTATATCAGAGTCAGTACCAATTATTTGGTTAAAACAATTAGAGTGAAGACCGTCAACAGTATCAGCATCTAAGCCAGATCCACCTCCATCATTACCAGAATGCCAAACTTTATACCAATCATGAAATCCATTACAACCTGACCAACCTTCTGCTCTAACATGTAAAGCAGGAACGCAATTATTACCTGTACTAGCGAATGCAAGTTGACTTCTAGCACCAGTATCGTTAAAAACAAACTCTATACCTGTAGCATAATTACCTGTACCAGGTCTATTGGTAGCTTGAAATGCTCCCATAAAAGGAGTAACTCCACAGCAGCCACAAACATCATCAAGATCACTAACACTATATCTAAATGTGGTCTTCGCAGTACTTTGATCTGCAGTATTACTTCTCAAGAATGCTGAGCTATCGATACCATCTAATTTTTGAGAATCCGCAGCGCATCCGGATGTACTCAACTTACCAGATAAAAGACTATCAACTTCTGATTCTGTGTAATAACGACTATCTAAGTTAGCACTACCGAGCGCAGTTACGTGACCAAACCCGTCTAATGTAACGTCTTGTATTACAGTACCATTACTATTGTTAACAGAGGACTGAGAAGAAGTATCACAGTGACATATTGTTACACTACCTGATGAACCACCACCGCAAAGACCGTTACTAGCTGTAACATTTGTTATATCACCATTGTTAGTAGTAAAGCCTGCGTCATTATTAAAGATACTTAAACCTATTTCACATGCAGCTTTTCTTCTATCAGCACTACTATCTAAAACTATAAACTCATCGGTACATACCATTGTAGCTGTCATATCAGTCAGCTCACTAAGATCTATTGTTATAGTAGCAGTACCACTAGATCCTCCTCCGCAAAGACCACATCCTGCGCTCACACATGTTATTGTACCATTTCCGCTTCCTGTATTACCACAAGCTACTGCTGTAACTCTACCATAAGAATCTACTGTAATAGTATCAATTTTAGTACCATCAGATGTACTACCATAAGTACCTGATCCGACACCACCTGTAGCAGCATTTATAGTAACACATCCGGATGTTCCTCCACCAGTTAAATTAGTACCAGCAACAACCTGAGTTATATCACCTATCTTACACGCTCCGGGTATACTAGTGAAGCCATCGAGTAAATTAAGTTCAGCTCCAGTAGTGTTAACTGTAGTTCCATTGATAACTAATTTACACTGGCCAATACATATTTTACCATTATCTGCAAATACAATATCATCACCATTTCTATCTCTAAAGCAAGCAATAGGCTGTGTACCTGCTTGAACAATAGTTAAAGCAGGCCCTGTTCCGGTATTTGTAACAGATAATGCTGAAGTCACAGATACTATAGTATCTTTACATGTAACATCTCCGTTAACTATTAGGTCACCAGCAACTGTAACATCATGATTAAATGAAGCAGATCCAGCATCAGACATATCAAGGGTAAGGGCTGTTATACCGCTCCCTCCATCATTACCTCGAAATACTATATCTTTGTCTTGTTGTGATGCAAAAATATTAAGATTACTAGAGTCACTGGCAAATTTACCGAATGCTGTACCACCATCATGAAGACAAATATCTCCTCCGTCGGCGTCAAGATTAATATCTCCACCTACATCAATATAAAGAGTTCCTGAATCTGTAATATTAGAAGCGTTGATAGTAATATCATCTACTGTAAGAGAACCCGATATTGTGTTATCGCCAGAAGTTTTTACGAATGCGGACGCTGCATTACCTTGTAATAAAGCTGAATCTGCAGCACAACTGCCACTATCTAATTTACCATTTAACTGTGATTGAATATTACTAGTAACACCATCTGTAAAGTTAAGCTCAGCTGTAGTGGCTGTTACTCCATCTAATTTATTGAGCTCAGCAGTAGAGGCTGTTACACCGTCCAGTTTATTAAGCTCAGCCGCTGTAGAAGTAACAGTTGTACCATTAATAGATAAAGCATCAGTCTCTAATGTACCATCAATGTCGACATCGCTACTGATATCTAAACATCTAAATGTACCATCTCTTGAAGTTAAATCACCATCAAAATTTGCATCATTTGTTGCACATATACTACCAGTAATTTTACTACCTGAAGAGGTTGTTTCTAATTTTGTAGAACCGTTATGCATTAGGAATGCTGCCCCACCATCAGTAAACTGAGCCATAGCATTGCCACTAGTATCTTGCAGGTAAATAGCTGGACCGTTTGTTCTTATATAGAGACCACCAGTACCTGCATCGTCTATATAACTATGAGAGCTGTGATATATCTGAAGATCTTGACTATTTCCGAGATATAACCCCGTTGTGTCTGTTAAATTTAGTGAGTTTGTACTCTGATCCCAAAGCATATAGCGTCCTGAAGTATCGCCATGAAACTTTACATCGACACCAGTACCATCTTGACCAACAGTAAATTGATCTGCTACTACTTGATCTGAACCTATAGTAACATCTCCCGCAGAAACAACTAAAGCGTTAGTATTATGAGTACCTATTTTTACTACATCTTCTACACAAGAATTAACGTTAATTATAGGTAATCCAGATGCATCATTAACAGAGAATATATCTCCAGTTAAAGAATCAGTAATACTAAGTAATTGTCCACCATCACCAGCAACCGAAAATCTTGTACCGCCTGTGAGTCCTCCAAAATGACTTTCAACTTGGAGTCCAGAGCTATCTACCTGTGATAGCTGTATACCTTTACTCGATAAATCAGGAACTGTAGAACTACCTTTAGTTTCGTCATTAAACTGTATAGCTCCTGATACTGGTTGTATTAATACGTTTGCCATTCTATATATATTTATATCTAATTTTCTATATCATGCACGCTTCCGAACCTCTCTCTTGTAGATTCGTAATTGTGCAAAATCTCTTCTGCTGTTAAAGTTTTATTATAATACATGAAAAGATTAGATTTCATTGTAGCTGCTCCATAACCTCCACTCCAACTTCCCCATGTAAATTTATTATTGCCAGTAGGTGCTACAAAGGTAGCTCCTGCTGTTGAAGTACCGAACAGTTGACCATTAAAATAAAATTTTGTTTCATAAGTACCTCCACCCACATTTCTATCTGTTGCGGCAAAACATACCCATTGTTCATTACTACTAAATTGAGTATTGGTACTAGAGTAAGCTCCTGTAGTGCCAGAAGTAGGATATCTAAGTACACCTCTACTAGCACTTGTTCCACTCCAAGTTAAAACAAATGAAGTTTTAGATTGGAATCCTCCCCCGTAAATATTTTGCGGTCTTTGTGTACTATTTCCAAACGGATATTTATACCAACACATGAACGTGTAGTTGTTATCATCATCTGTTCTATCGTAGTTAGCATCAGATAACCATCCAGGATTTTCACCAGTATCACTTACCCCATCCTGGTCATATATCCATAACCCAGACTGTTCATGCTTAATGAATTGCATTTCTGGAACTGCACCTGAATCATAAACTCCAAGTTGAATATCTGAATATGAACCTCCTGCCAAATTTTTTAATTTAGTACTTGAAGTTAAAGCAGCGCTAGCATCAACACACTTAGGATTATTAACATCAATATATAATACTAAGTCGTCGGTAACTACTTTTGGACTGTTATGTGATGCACTCATATTGCAAACCTCCCTTTGAACGCGTTAAAATTTTGTGCTGCTTCTTCATCTGATAACACTCTATTATAGATATGTATAGGTCCCATATATCCTGTCCACTGAGATGAAGTAGTAAAACGAGTACCTATTCTAAAATTAACTCCTAAGTCTTCATCATAACTATTACTAGCTACTGCTGTTCTTTTAGTTCCATCTATAAAAATTTGTGAGCCACTGCTATCACTTGTAACTACCATATGCTGCCATCTATTAATAAAATCGCTATTAGTATTAAAATAACCAGTATCAAAATTATACGTAAGTGTATCAGCAAAGTTAATATTCTTACTAGTGTAATTACTTAAAAACCAAGTACCATTATCATTTCGTGCATCAGTAAAGTATTGTACCCCATCACTATTTTTATAATACCACATTGAAATACTATTACTAGAGTGATAGCCTAAATCACCCTCTACATTCATTCCTCTTCCTCCATTGAAGTCAAAAATGCCTCCATATAATGCATTAAAGGCTGGAAAGTTAGATGTGTCAGGAGTATGTGTTCCAGTAGATGGAGTCCCACTTGCTCCAGTTAACTCAAAGCCTTGAACTAAATCTTTAGCTGTAGTTTCACCGGTATTAAAACATTTAGGATTAGCAGCATCTATACAAAAGATGAGTCCATCAGTAACTGATCTTGGTTGTTGATTATAACTCATGATTCAAATCTTCCTTTCAATGCATTGTAGTTTTGTAATACTTCTGCTTCTGTTAAAGCTCTAGTATATGAATAAAAAGGACCGTATTTACCTAACCAAGAAATGCTAGATTGATCATCATCAGCTGATCTCATGAGTCTATATTTAGTAAAATTACTATCAGTTACTAAAGCTGAAGAAGTATTTGTGCCTATTTGCTCACCGTTTAAATATAGAGCGTAATTGGCTGAACCACCAGACGTCTCTCCGCTTTTTGTTACAACTAAGTTATACCACTCACCAGCATTAATAGTCTTTGTAGCTGAGACTAAATTAGTACCACCACCAGCAGTAGGTCTAAATTGTAAATCTGGATTAGTTTTTAAGGTAAGTCTTAAATGACCATTACCAGCATTTAAAACATCAACAATTCTACCTTCTTTATCATCGTCAAGATCATCTCTATTACCCCATCCTGAAAATGTAAAGCTAGTTTCAGCCCAATTTATAGATCGTGACCAAGAAAGATTGCCACCAGCACCGGTGCTATTAGTAACACCATTAGAAAATGTTATACCTGACCCAGATCTAACATTGCTAAGCTGATTAATCCTACCTTGAATAGAATCTGAAGCAGTTAGACACTTAGGATCACCTGCATCTATTACTTCATCTACCCCTTCTGTTATTATATGTGGTTTAACTTGAGTCGCCATCTAATTCTACCTCCAGTTTGCTGATATCCTTACGTTCTCCATATACTATATAGTTATAACATCCAGTAACGCCACCTACGCATATATGGTTGTTATCTTGTGATATAACGTATAAGCTTTGATGCTCTTTTATAGGAGTAAGCATAGCAGTAACTGAATCTTCTCTGACTAAACCTTCCCAGTAATCTGGTAAAGTTATGCAATTGTTGTCTGTAGAACCTCTGTAATGTACACTCCACTCCGGAGCCTCAACTGCACCATGTTTTAGTTTCTTACCTGGCTTAGTTGGGTGATCGATAACGAATGCTTTTGAGCATGCACACATATGACCACCAACATTTAAACTACTTGAAATATCTGCACTACCATTAATATCTAAAGAGCATGCTTCAACCTCACCACTCGACTTAAATATGACACCATCAGCTCCTCCAACTTCAAATGTTATTTGATTATCAGTGTTAAATTTAATTAGATTATCACTATCACGACCAAGATTTAAACTTGTGTTAGTAATGCATGTTATATTACACTGATGCCCATCAACATTTAAAGTAACACTACCAGAAGTACCTCCTCCGTTTAAACCAGTTCCTGCAGTAACACCTGTAATATCACCGTTATTAGTTGTATAACCTGCATCGTTATTAAACTCACTATTGTTAATACAAGACTTAGTAAGCTTCTTTTGATTTCCACTACTATCAACTACTGCAAAAAAGTCACCATCACCATTTGAAGTAGATGTAGTTAGTTCATTAAGATCTAAAGTTACTGTTGCTGTACCAGATGCAGCGCCTCCTGCAATTCCGATTCCGGCACATACACAAGTAATAGTACCATCATTACAAGTATAACCTGCTCCGTTTGTTATAGCATTGTTATTAAGCGATATATTTGCAGTACCGTCGAATGATACTCCAGCAATTGTTCTTGCTGTTTCTAAAGCAGTTGCTGTTGCTGCATTACCTGAAGTATCAGCAGCATTATTAGGTATATTACCCGAAACAATTTCTCCTCTAATAGTAGCAGATGATTTATTCTCTACATTATTAATTGATAAATCACTTCTTATTTCACTACAACTTCTTCCTTCAATAGTGTTAGAGTCAGTAAATTTAGCAAAGTCATTATCTACAGGTGAACCTGATGTATCAACATAACCTGCTCCGTTTGTTATAGCATTGTTATTAAGCGATATATCACCGGTACCATCAAATGAGACACCAGCAATATTTCTTGCAGTAGCTAAAGCAGTCGCAGTAGCAGCGTTACCTGAAGTATCAGCAGCATTATTAGGTATATCTGCTGATACAATTTCACCCCTAATGGTAGCAGATGATTTATTTTCTACATTATTAAGCGATAAATCAGATTTAGTTTCTGCTATACTTCTACCTTCAATAGTGTTGGAGTCTGTAAATTTGGCAAAGTCGTTATCTACTGGAGAGCCCGAAGTATCAACATATCCAGCTCCATTAGTTATAGCATTATTATTAAGTGATATATCACCAGTACCGTCGAATGATACACCAGCAATATTTCTTGCAGTAGCTAAAGCAGTTGCGGTAGCAGCAAGAGTCGCAGTCGCAGCGTTACCTGAAGTATCCGCTGCATTATTAGGTATATCTGCAGATACAATTTCTCCTCTAATGGTAGCAGATGATTTGTTTTCAACATTGTTAAGCGATAAATCAGATTTAGTTTCTGCTATACTTCTTCCTTCTATCGTATTACCATCGGTAAATTTAGCAAAGTCGTTATCTACAGGTGTACCAGATGTATCAACAGTACCTTCACAGCAAGCTCCAGGTATACTAGTCAAGCCATCAAGCAAGTTAAGTTCAGTTGCAGTAGAAGTAACTGCAGTGCCATTAATAGATAAAGCATCAGTTTCTAAAGTACCATCTACGTCAACATCTCCGCTTATATCTAATGAAGTAGCTTCAATCTCTCCAGAGCTCTTAAACCTGACTCCATCATTAGCACCAACACAAAATACGATTTGGTTATCAGTACCAAATTTAATAAGGTTATCACTATCTCTACCAACATTTAAACTAGTTCCAGCAATACACGTTAGAGTAGTTTGAACTGGATTAATCGATACAGTACCTGAGTTGGTTATAGTACCACCGCATAAACCTGATCCAGCAGTTATACTAGTAACTGTACCTGATCCACAACCAGCACTACTAGCACTCAAAGCTTGTAACTGTGATTGAATATTAAAGCAAACACCATCAAGGTAATTCAATTCAGTACTTGTTATATCACTTACTGCTACCTTACAACTACTTGATATAAGTGCTCTATTATCTTCTAAGTTAGTATCTGTTATAGTAGTAGCTGCTCCTGTAATAGTAGCTTGTTTTCCAGTAAACTGTGTTTGAATATTACTTGTAACGCCAGTTGTAAAGTTAATCTGAGCTGCAGTAGCAGTAACTGCTGTACCATCGAGAACTAGCTTACTAGCAGGAATACAAACTTTATTAGCAAAAGTTGCGTCTTGTGATGAATCTATTGTAAGAGCAGTTGTACCTGCTGTATTAATAATAAAAGTATCAGCACCACTAAATCCGAAAAGAGTGTTTGGATCACCATCATGAGCAATATATTCTGGTATATATAATCTATTGCCAAATATTGCCGAACCATTGTCCGACATATCAAGATAAAGAGGTGTTATAGTTGAACCACCATCATTTCCTTTAAAGACTATATCTTTATCACTAACTATACTTTGTATTACAAAATCATTACTAGTATTACGTAATAGACCCCAATTAGTTCCATCATCATGAAGCTTTATATCACCGTTAGCTGAATCAAGTACTACATCTCCAGCGCCACATACTGTTAAATGACCACTAGTTGAACACAATCGAGTGTTATCAATAGATATATTATCTACGGTTAAAGAACCTAGAGTACCTAAAGATGTAACGTTAGGTTGAGCAGCTGTACTTAAAGTACCTGCTAGCTCTCCTCCAGAACCGTATATAGCTGCCTTACTATTTACAACAGTATTAGCCTGAGCACCATCTACTAAATTAAGTTCAGCTGCACTAGCACCTACTACTACCTCATTAATAGTTAATTTACCTGCTCCTATACATACTTGACCATTATCTGCAAATAATATATCATCACCATTTCTATCTCTAAAACTAGCAATAGGTTGCGTACCGTCTTGAACAACAGTTAAAGCCGGACCTGTACCAGTATTTACAACAGATAAAGCTGAAGTTATAGATACTATAGTATCTTTACATGTAATATCACCAGTTATAGTTAAATCGCCTTGAACGGTAAGATCACTTGTAAATAAACCATCACCAACAACAGCTAGCTTTTGTCCTGGAGTACTACAACCAATACCAACTTTATCAGCTGAACCATCTACAAATAATAAATTTTGATCTGTGTTACCTTCAACTCTTAAGTCAGTTGAAGCTCCTACATCATTAATTACTACCCCACTATTACTTGCAATTAACCGTGATTCATTGCCTGTACATAAGAAAATAGTATCTGCTAGGGCAAAATCTAGTTTAGTATCAGAATCTCCTGTATGAGAAATACTACCACCCACACATATATTACCAGAGAAGTTTTTAGTGCCTGCAATATCTTGAGCGCCAGTAGTTTGTACAAATGATGTATCTTCTTTATTGTTAAAGCATGTAGCATTGCCAGCATTAGTAGCATTAGTAGCTAGAGTCGCAGTAGCAGCATTACCAGATGTATCAGCTGCATTATTAGGTATATTACCCGAAACAATTTCACTTCTAATAGTAGCAGAATCTTTATTTTCAACATTATTAATTCCTAAATCACCTCTTGTTTCACCACAATCTCTACCTCTAATAGTATTAGCGTCTGTAAATTGTGCAAAGTCATTAGCTACAGGTGTACCTGTAGTATCAACGGTACCTGTATTAGAAGTTGCTGTATTAAGCTCAGCTGCAGTAGCCGTAACTGCTGTACCATTGAGTACTAGCTTGCTGTTACCTATACAAATTTTATCATTAAATACAGCAGTACCAGCATCTGACATATCAAGAGTAAGAGCAGTAATATCAGCGGTATTATCTGTACCTTTAAAAACAATATCAGCGTCATTAGCAGTTTGATCTATAAATAAATCTCCTTTATTGTTATAAAAATAACCATTATTATCATCATGGGTTAGATATAAATCTGCGTTAGCACCTATGTTTAATTGACCACCGTCAGGTAAATTTACATTATGGTTAAAGGTAGCTGTACCAGCATCAGACATATCGAGGGTAAGAGCAGTTATGTCCGCACCATTATCAAATCCTTTGAATACTATATCTTTATCGTTTGTTGAAGCAATAATTTGAAAATCTTGACTATTATTTGTAAAAGTACCAAATGTAGAACCTGCGTCTTTTAATCTAATATCACCACCGTCTGCATCTATATTAATATCTCCACCAGCATCAATTACAAAATCATCAACAGTTGCTACTGTTAAAATACCTGCACCGGTTTCTGTGAGAGTTGCAGCGTTACTACCATCACCAGTTATAGCTAACGCGCCTCCTTGAAGCGTAAGAGTGTCAGATGAATGAATAAACTTTACATCACCTGCATCAAAATCAAGTTCACCAGCTGCTGGTAAGCTAATATTGTGATTAAATGTAGCTGATCCAGCATCAGACATATCTAACCTCAAAGCTTCTACACCACTACCACCATCATTACCACAAATGACAAAATCCTTATTACTAACTTTACTACATACTACAAAATTACTACTATTATTTACTAATCTACCAAATTCAGTACCACCATCTTTTAAGAATATAGCACCACCATCAGCATCAAGTGTAATGTCATCTGCAGAATCTATAGTAAGATCACCGGTGTTAGATATTGTTGTACCATCTAAAGTAATATTATCAACAGTTAAGGTTGTTAATGTACCTAATGATGTAACGTTAGGTTGAGCAGCTGTTTGTAATACGCCTGCTACCTTGTCTGCAGTTACTGTTCCGGAAGAAGGATTATAATGGAAGCCGCTATCTGATTCTAATCCTCTACAAGTCCCTGGCCCTTGCGCATCTTCTACGAAAGGAATTTCGTTATTTTCATTTTCACTTTCGTTGTCGGTAATTACAACATGCGATGCAGCAGCTGCACTAGTAGCATTGGTAGCATTTGTAACAGTAATGCCTTGAATGTGTGTGTCTAAAGCCGTATCATCTATTTGAACGGTGCCAGTAAAATTTTTGGTGCCAGCTATATCTTGATTACCAGAAGTTCTTACAACTGTATTGTTAACAGCTATTGTACCTGTTCCGGTTATAGCACTACCCTCTCCATCAATACCATCTCCTTTTGTAATACTTGTAACAGTACCTCCGGAAGCTCCACTACTTAAAGCTTGTAACTGTGATTGAATATTAAAACATACAGTACTAAGCGTGTTAAATTCGGCGGTACTTACATCTCCTGTACCAACAAAAGCAGGATTAAGTCTATTTGAACTACCTAAAGCTGATTGCTTGCTACTTATTTGGGTTTGAATATTATCACAAACACTACTTAGTGCATTGAATTGAACGCTAGTTACTTCTCCGGCACCTATATTAGTAGCGCTTAATCTATTTGATGGTGTTAAGCATGCTTGTTTAGTATTTAATTGACCTTGAATATCGCTCGTCACCCCACTAAGCTGATTAAACTCTAATGAAGATACATTTCCACTTGCAATAAGATTAGCATCAAGTCTATTTGAAGCATCTATAGTAGCTTGTTTAGTATCTATTTGACCTTGAACAGAGCATGTTAAG
>Ga0208157_1000985_pt1 | contig 13862 bp, 4 predicted proteins | sample 5_EtaG_FD_184077 | JGI IMG/M metagenome (GOLD analysis project Ga0208157, IMG submission 184077) | Marine viral communities from the Subarctic Pacific Ocean - 5_ETSP_OMZ_AT15132 metaG (SPAdes) (version 2) | ecosystem: Environmental > Aquatic > Marine > Oceanic | place: Pacific Ocean | collected...
TCTAAAACGTTTTCTAAAGCATCGGTAAAATCATTACCATGCATTTGTCTAATCAGCCTTATATTCTGATCTGAAAACATTTGGTTTTTATTATTTATAAACTCTGTTAAAAACCCAGCTCTTTGCGCTTTATTAGAAACATTTGCTAAATCAGTTTGAATACTGCCACCAAGCCAGTCTGGTGTAATAGGCGGATACCCTTCAGGTATTTTAGTTATTTTAGCAAGATCATCTGCAAATGCTTTTAATGCTGCATCCCCTTGCACAACAGACAATAGGTCGGCAACGTCAGCTTTACTAATGTCTAAGTCATAACCCGCGCCATTATAAAGATAAGCTCTAACTGCTTGTTCCTTAGTGTATAACCCATCAACAACTTTTTCTTTTAAAGCTTTTTTGTTTTTGTATCTTTTCTTTAAAGCTTTATAATCCCTTCCTAATGTTACCTTTGCTGTTTCATATGCACTAATGCCTTGCGCAAACGGAGTCATTATATTATCTTGAAAAAATTTCATTTGAGCATTACCAATAGCACCTTTGCCTAAAAATGTGTATAGCAATCCTGCAAAATCATCAGCACCCGGGGGAACGTATATATTTAATCTTCTTAATATTGAACCTTTTGTAGGTTTTTTAGATCTCAATATACTATCCATTTCGTCCTCAAGAGACTTAGTGTCAGTTTCTTTAGCGAGTTGTACTTTATTTTTAACGCCAAGATCAGTTAATATTTTATCTACAGCGGCTACGTTTTTAGGTGCGTCGTCCGCAAAGAATAAATCATTATAACCTTCAGATACTTTTTCAGCCATCCAATATGCTTTAGCGCCTGGAGTACCATCACCTAAACCTGTGATATTGTCTAAAGGTACGCTAATACCTAAAGCAGATCTTAAAAAACTTTGTATAGATTCAGCGGCTGCAGCGGGCCTAGCCGTTAATACAAATATGTCTCGATCGCCTTTTGCTTCAGTTAATTTTTTAGCAAGAACAGCAAGCGGGCCTTTTTGACCCTTTTTAACCGTATCAAACTCTGAAAAATCAAATTGAGCGCCAAGCTCTGCAAGCTCACCAGATTGCTCCGCGAACTCTAAAGCTGATAAACTACCTTCTGTACCGTCAGGAAGCAAATAAAGCACTCTAGATTTAGTTTTAGCAAGCGTATCGTCAAAGTCAAACACTCTAGCTTTCTTTTTAGGAGCTTTTTTGTTCATTGCAACCGCCCTAGCCTTACTTAAAACGCCTAATCTTTTATTAATTTCGTCAGTGCTTAGGTTACCAACGTCAACGCCTAGCTCACGCAATAAATTTTCGCCCTCTTCTCTTATTTTTTCTTGTGCAGCCAACACTCCAGCTTCGCTATATATAGAAAGTCTTATTTGTGCAGGTGTTTTTTCATTAATAATTTCTCTAGTAGCAAGATTAGCAAACTCTAACCATTCACGCTCGGTCATGTATTTTTTAACATAATCATAACCAGCATCAATTGCTTTTGTAATATTTTTGCCAGCATTGTAAGCTACTTTAACCGCTCTTAACCCGCCAACAAGTACGTTTAAACTAACGTCTTTTGCTGCTAATATTAAGAATGGATCAATAGCAAAGCCTTTTGTTCCAGTAAGTTCTTCAAGCTTAGCTATAGCTCTGTCAATAATAAATTCAACTTTGTCGGTTTGCTCTGCAATTCCTTCTTGTTGAGCTTTTAGAACATCAGCAGTAACTTTGCCATCAAATCCAACATTAAACTCTTCTGCAACTGATTTGCCGTTTCTAAGTATAATTTTATTAGGATCAATCCCTCCCCTTACATTGTTAACGTTAGGGTTAAAATATCTTGCCCATATATTATCGGTCATTAACCAACCAGAGGGAGTTCTTGCCTTATAATTAAAACCTCTTCCATCCTGCCCTTTGCCGGCAAGCCTGCTATCAAACTCTTTTAGTAAAGGCCCTTGAAAAAAGTTTTTCTTAACATTTTTAAAATCTTTTTTAATATTTCCGTTTATAGCAGAACTAAATAAATATTTGGCTACAGCTGAGGCTGGCAAAGTATGCTCTTCATCAAATAATGGTTTATTATTTTCATCATACATTTTGCCTATTGCAGTAAATTTTACTGGAGACGCTTTTCTTATAAAATGACCTTGCCAAGAAGATGTAGACTTTAATAAAGCAGCAACTAAAGCTGCATTTTCTTTATTAACATTACCATCTTTAACCATAAAGTTTTGAAAAATAGTAAAAATGTCTTCTAAAGCTACTAATTTATTATCTTCGTTTTTAAGCCACTCTTTATTTTTAAAGTTTTCTTTTAAAGATAATTGTTTTTTGCCATTTACTAATTTGCCATAAGCAGTTTTTTGCTTTCCAATCCACGAATACGATTCTTTTTCTTCAGCAAAAGGACCGTTTTTTGCAACCCAAGCTTGCGCCTCGGCAACATTCATAAAAAATATATTGCCAGACCGAACTCTTTCTATACTTGGTTTTGGCTTTGGTAATTTTTTATAGTCTTTCTGTAAAATTAATTTACCATCTAAAGTTTTTACGTACTCTCCTTTGAAAATTTTAGGATCAGTTGAACCATTAAAGTTTAAAAAAAAGCTTGCGGGTAATAACTTAGTTAACCCGCTAGACTTTAATTTATTTAAAAATTCTTCACGTTGAGTATCATTATTTAAATCATAATCTTGGTGGCCATACTCATCTGCATACTTGCTCCAATCTTTATCGTAGGCTGCAAATTCATTTTCAGAAACATTAAAATCTTTTTGGAACGGAGACAAATTAGCTGCTACATCAGCTTTTAACTGATTTAAATCTACTATTCTATCTTGTAGGGTTTTATTGGTATTAAGTATTTTAATTGCATGCGCTGCTGCTACAGAAATAGTCATAGCCTCTTTAAGGCTTTTTTGTCTATTAGATCTTGCTTGCTTTTTAATATTTGGATCACTAAAGTAGTTTACTAATTCAGCTTTATCTATATTCTTAAATGCAACTTTTTCAAGTTGACCATTTTTGAATACAAGCATACCTGCTTCTTCAAAAGGGTTTAATCCCCCCTCACCTCTGGCCATTCGCATACTTTCAACTGTCAATGTATCATAAATAGCTTCCGCATTTTCTGCTAATTTATTGCTAAAGTCTTGACTGGTTTTAGTATTTTTGCCCATAAAGGCATCAATTTTATCGCGAAATTGATTAACAAAGCCAGACTTTATATCTCTTTTAAAAGATTTGGAGTCTACATCGTAATTTTTAAGTAATTCTCTTTCAATAGTTTCGCTATCTAACTCAATACCTAAAGCTTTTGCTGAATCAATTTTTTCTTGAGCATCTTCAACAACCATTTCTTGCTCCATAGCCTCTGAAACTGTGCTTCCAGAGTCATTTAAAAGATTGTCTAAACTAGAATCATCATCTTGTTTAATTTCTTTTGTAGCCAGCCTTTGGGATCTTAAGTTTTCTCTTGTACTTATAAATTTATCTAAAGTTTGCTTAGAAGGGTCAAACTCATTTTCTATTAACTCTATTATCTCGCTTCCTACTAATTGCTTAAAGCTATCTCTTTCTAGCCCTCGTGTCCTATCTTTACCGGCTTTATCGTATAGCCTTTGTGTAACATATTCTATAATAGGAGCAGCAGCTTTTAAATACTCATTAGTAGCTTTACTTCTTGTGCCTTCGTTTTGTATTCTTGAGCCTTTAGTTTTTGGAGTATTGGATTCTTCCATTACTCTATCATATATAGCTTGAAGCTTATTAAACTCTTTAGGGGCACTTGCTAATTTAGCTCTTTGCCTTTGATATGAAGCTTGAAGTGCTTTATATTTTTTATTGTATTCTTTTTGGTCAATTTGCTTTGCATTAAGCTGTTCTAATAATTGTCTACTTTTATCTACAAAATTTAAACTTGCTTTTTTAAGACCAGTAGCATTTGTAAAACTAAAGCTAGCCCCCATTGCGGCTGGAACAGAATATGCTAATTGTGCTTGTCTATTTTTTATTTTAAGATCGAGCATAGCTAACCTTTCAGGGTCTTTTACACCCTCTTTTAACTTTTCAAGATTTGTTATTTCATTGTTTAACAGTTCAACCCTTTTGTTTAGGTAAAAATCTTTTGTTAATCCTTTAGCTTGATAGTTTTCTAATGTGCTTCTTTCTAAGCTAGGAGCATCATATACAGCTTCGTTAGCGGATTGAAGTATAGTATTCTTTCTTTCAACTAATTGATTATATCTTTCGTTTAATGGCTGTAGGGCTACATCTTTTGCTTGCTCACTTTTTATGTTACGATCTAACACCCCTGCCTCAGCTCTAATATTACCAATTTCACCGTCTATATTAACTAACTCTTCTTTTTGTTCAGTAGTTAAATTATCTATGTTGTTTAAATCTTTAGCTAAATACTTTACTTGCTTAGCTTTAATATCAGCTATAGCTTCCCCGATATACTTTATTTGTTCTATATCTTCAGCTTTTGTGTCATCTAAACCTTCGAGCTCTTCGCTTAGGCTATTAATTAGTCTTTGCCCTCTTGCAATTTCTAATTCAGTATCGCGGGACCTAAAAGGATTAAACACTTTTTTAAATACTAAAGGAGCTTTAAAAACGCCAGCGCTTAATAATGCACCAGAAGCAAAAGCATCAATTAAACCTCTATCCCATTTTATGTCTTTGTCTAACATAAAAGCATCAACTATATTTTCTGTGCCTTGAGCCAATACTTCTGTTCCACCTTCTTCAATAATACCTTGCCCGATTCCGCCCCATGTTTGACCTTTAACATAAGCTTGTATACTTTCTCGCAAAGACTTATTTTTAGAAAAAGCAGCTTTTAAAATTTTCATTTGATTAAAAGTCACTTTTTCACTGAGAGCTTCTGCTGTTCCTACTATAAAAGGCGCTGCAAATAACTGTCCCCTTGTATAATTTACATTAGGGTTTTTGTCCATTTCATTAGACATTTCAAGATACTTGCCGCCTATTGCTGGAACTGCCATAGCTGAAAATGCCGCGGTAGCAGATCCACCTGTAGCCGCAATTGTTACTAATTGAGGTATTTGATTAGCAACTAAATTACTAAAAAACATACCAAAATCTCCCACATCTTCAATATCTGTTACTGACTTTGGCCTAGCTACTTCTTCTCTTATTAGCTCACCTTCTTTACTTATTGCTTTCCCAATAGAAAAAAGTCCATCAAAAAAATTTACTTCTTTATCTTTATTTTCTGCAGTTTCTTCTACATCTAACAACTTAATTCCTTCGGCAAACCATGAGGGTACTGTTAAAATATTCCCCATAAGCTCCAGGGTAGCAGCTGTTAAATTAGTTTGAAATTGTGAGATGCCACCATAGTCTCTTTTTACTATGTCTTCAATTAAATCAGCTGACTCGGTTTTCTTTATTGTTTCAGCTGTTTTAGAATCCAGCTCATTGTACTTTTCAGCTAAAAAAGCAGATTTTTCAGTAGCATCAGTAATTAATTTATTATAAGTACTTTGTTCTTTAGGTGTTGTTAGCTTAACGTTTTTTATGTTTTTAACAAATTCACCTATTTTTTGCGATTCTTTATCTAATACTTCTTTTTCTGTAAGGATGTTTTTAAAATCACTTTTAGCTAGCCGCTCAAGTCCTTTTGCTTTATTTTTTTGTAATTGTAATAATTCTTTTTTTTCAGCCGCAGATTCAGGATCCATACCGAGCTCTTCCGCAATATTAAGTTCAGCATTTTCAGCAGCTTCTTCGGTTTTTTTATCAAGATATGCTTTTTTCCTGTCTGCAATGTAATATTCTTTAGCAAGATTATTTATTTGACTTTTAGAAATGTAATTATTTTTTGGGTTCTCACCTCTTAATTCTTTTTCAGCTTGCTCTATAAACCCTGTTATTAAAGGATCTTTACTTTTTATAGTTGTGCGGGGGGAACTCATGTCGTACAAAGTTCCAATAGTCATCATTTCAGTGGCTTCTTCTGTAGGAGATTTTGCAATATTATCAAAATATGCCTCTGCTTTTGCAACCTCTTCTTCAGGCATTAATGATAAATCTTTTGGCCTCTCCCCGGAAGCTTGTTCAAATCCTAGACCTTCATTCGAAATATTAACTAATTTTCCTTTTTTAAGTTGGAAATCTATATATTCAGCAAGATCTCTTTCTTCATCATAATCTTGTCTTTTGGCTTTTTTGCCAGCCTTAACTACGTCAAGTATTTCTTTTCTAGTATAATTTTGTTCTTTGCCTGAAGAATTTAAAAGAGTATATATTGTATTAGCTTTGTCAGTTTCTTTTTTTATTGTCGTTGCTAAGTTTTCTTCAGAAAGTACATCAGGTGCACTTACCTCGCTCATAGAGGTTCCTTCTTCAACAGATTCTACTAATTCAGCGTCAGGATTTTCTGATAAAAACTTTTGTTCTCCAGAAGGGTATACATGGTATTCTTGACCGTTTAATCTGTAAATTTTATACATATTTATTTAACTATAATAGGCTTAGGAGTTGACCATTTTTTATTGTTTAAAGCTGCTATTTCTTCCATTAGAAGAGAAATATTTTGTATTCTTGAAGGATCAATTTTTCTTTTTTTCGTTTGATCTTTCATACCAGCTTTACCTAAAAGAAAATTCCCATCTTTATCAACGTCCACGTAATAATCATATTTGGTTAAAACAGGTTTTATACGCTCTATATAAGGCGTAGCCCCGCTTAATACAGCATCTGTTGAAAGATCACTTTCTATTGGTGTTGACATTATTGTATTGTAAATGTCTGTTAGCTCATTTGAATTTCCACTAGTTTTACTATTACTTTTGCTAGAAGCAGCTTCTTCTCTAAGTTTCCTTTCTTTTTCTGTAGCAGTCATAATCGAACTTTCGTCCTTCTTTATGTTAGCTAAATCACCTGTATTTTTTTGTTGTAACTCTGCAACTTTTAATTTATTAGCAGCAAGAGTTTCTTCTAGCATGTTTTGGGTGTAGTCTTCTTTTATTTGTTCCTTTAAAAACTTTAAAGTGTCCATGTTTGTAGGCTCAATAATATTACCATTTTTATCTTTTTTGCCATCTATCATTTCTGACACCTCTTCATAACCAAATCCGCTTTGCGTTGAATCAAGTAAATACGATTTTAAGCCCATTCTCAAATCTCCATTGCCTAAAGAATCAAAATAGCCATTAAAACTATCATCCGCAGATTGTTTAAACCAAGGCTTTAAAACCTGCTTGCCATCTACCTCAACAGTTAAGGGATCTATTGTAGACTCATATATAGGAACACCTGTTACAGGATCGGTTTTTGAAGTTATTTTTGACATAGCTGCGCCTCTCTTTGTTTCCATAATATTTGCAATATCAGCTTCTCTTTGTTCAAAAGCCGTGCTTTCGGGCGCTGTTAATACTCTAGGTAATTGTTCAAATTTTTCTATAGCCGCTTCTATAGGCTGTTTGTTCCCTTCAGAGTCTGTCCACGTACCTGTCAATTGCATTTTATTATTTTCACCAAAAGTGTAGCTAACATCAGCTCTTCCCGTGCTCATTGCTGACAAAAATTCTATTGTTTTAGGATCATTAGCGCCGGATTGGTTATCGTTTTCTACGCTTTCCATATATGTGGCTATATCTGCATACAAAATTTTTTCTGCAGCTTTATATGCGGGAATTTGAGATTCTAATGTCATTACAACCTTGCTGTAATCTGCGGCAGTTAATGTACCGTTATCTCTTGATATTTTAGCCTGGTTTAGTCTATCGACCAGCATGTTAGAAAAATCAATACGACTATCGTTTAAAGCGCCAGCATCATCATCAGCTTTTAATATAAGACCTTCTCGGGTTCCAGCGTCTATTTTGTCTAGTGCTAATTGATTAGCAATTTCTTTTTGTCTTGTTATTACCTTGTTGGCCTCTTTATCTCGCCCTTTTTGTATACCCTGCCCTATCATAGCCCCAAACTTCATGCCTGTTGCCATGCTTTTGTCTATGTCAGCTTCTAAATCGTATTGTGGAACATTTGTTACCTTGTAATCAAACGAGCCTAAATTTCCGTATCTACCCATTATCCGTTTTTAAATCCCATTGACCCCATAGCACTTGCGGCTCCAGTTGCGGCTTGAGTTAACCCCCCCAAAAACATTCCTCTTTGTTTTTCATATGCCGCTGACTTTTGAGCAGCTTCTTGATTGGCCATTCCTAATTTGCTTGCTAATCTATTATACTTCATTCCTTGAACATCCATAGCTCCTTGTCTGCCCATAATATCTGCCTGCATCCCGCTTTGTGCTGCAAACTGATTAGCTGCAGTTGCGGCTTGGGCATTAGCCATGTCAACAGCTTGATTGCTGCGAAATTGTTCCATTGAAAATTGATTTTGAGCCCCTGCATTAAATTGATTCATTTGTGCTTCTGTTCCAAACTCAGTTAAAGCGAATTGATTAGCAGCTTGAGCACCAAATTGGGCTGCTTGATTCATGGCTCCCGCATTAAATTGAGAAGCTTGATTCATTGCCCCTGCACTAAACTGCGCAGCTTGATTAGACGCACTGGCATTAAATTGTGATTGGCCTAAATCAAATTGAGAAGCTGTATTACTCTGTCTTAACTGATCTCTTTGCAATTGCATTTCGCCTTGTGCTCTTCGCATTTCATTTGCCTTAACTTGCTGGTCAATATCAGCTGCAATTTTAGATTTAGACTTTGCTGCTGCAGCGGCTAAGGCTGTAGCTCCTCCACCGCCTGTTCCGGCTTGTGCTGCCAAATCTTGGCTTGCTGCTAATGATTGATCGGCTTCTTGCGCAGCTATTTCAGCGCCTGCTGTAGAAACTTGAAGATTATTAAACTCATTAGTTAAGCCTGTAGCGTCGCCGGTAAGAAGTGGCCCTACATTAGTGCCTTGGGCTGTATAGCCTTGGGCTTCATAACCAGTTGCTTCATAACCTTGTGATTCGCCTAAAGTAGGCATTTGTGCTGTTGCCGCATTGCCTAATTGTTGAGCTTTTGCCGCTACAGGATCATAACTAGCGCCTTCCATACCTTCAAAAGCATTTTTAAATTTAAAAGCGTCTAATTTAGCCATTGCTGCTGCTTTAGCCTTTTCTGCTCTTGCGGCCGCCCTTCTTTTTCTTTTTCTTCCAAACAAAGAACCAATTCCTTTTATAAGGCCACCCGCTGCCCCTGCTATTCCCGCAATTGCTAGGGGAGGTAACTCATAAACTAAACCCTCAATTTCTGGGCCAAAAAATAATAACTTTAAAAATTCTTCCATATTATTGACTTGAATAAACCGTTTCTGAATTAACAGCAAACAGTTCAGCTTTGTTAATTGATTTATCTACCGGTAGCTTTAAGCGAGTACGCATAAATGTACCTTTTGTTCCAGACACAAGCTTAGTTGCGTCTGCTACAACAGCGCCAGATGAAACCTTATATGTTGTTTCTTCTGACACTATTGGTGCAAAATATTTACCTTCTTTTTCTTCAAAAGGAAATTTAATTATTGTACTCATTAAGCTTGATTTATTGTTATAGTTTTATTTGCTACAGCTGTTCCAGTAACTCTTGCGTTATTAAATTTGCTTATAGTAATAGTAGCTGTTCTTGATGAGCCCGTAGTGTTATCATCTGCGTTAATAGTAAAAGGATAGTTAGAACCAGCAAAGTCAATCCCGTCGGGGTCAACAATTTTAGTTCCTGCCGACCCGTTTAACAACACCCAAGGCTGATTTGCAGATATTCGTATAGGTATTGTGGCTCCGTTAGAATTAGTTATACTTGTATTTGTATTACCCGATGCAGCAAAAGATATTGAAGCTGCATATGTGCCAACCGACGCAGTAACTTCCCCAGCACCCGTTATAGTTGAGGTTGCTGTTAAATTAGTAGTAGTAGGCGGTATTATAATAACTTTTTCTAAATATTCTTGCGATACACTATCTACTGTTGTAGTAGATATAGAATAACCAGGAACGTCATAAGCAAGGCTATATGAGCTAGGTAGTAAAACTTTGTTTGTGCCACTTGCTGTCCACCTAAGTGCTGCTGTTCTAGTTGTATTAGCGCTATAAGGGCTATTACTATATGCGTTTCCTGCAGATGTTCCTGCAGGCGTTGTTAATGTACCGCTAGCTGGCACCGCCCAAGTTATAGTTGGTAATAATGATGCAGAGCCACTTATGCCAAGCGAATTATTAGTTGCAGAAGTAGGCACTAACAGCGGAAATGTTGCTGTAATATCTCCATTATTATACCCTAAATTAAAATCTACAATATTAGTTGATCCGCCCATCCCACTATGATTACTACAATAATAATACAAGGTGGGAGTATTTGCCGACACAACTATTTGAGTATATGCACCGGTAGAACCAGGTGTCCCATTATAAGTTACTCCCGTGGTATATTCTGTGCCGCTTGCATGAGTGCCATTTGGCGTTTCACTAAATCTTAAAGGGTGATTTGTATTTGAACTATCACTTTGATTAAATTGATAAGTTTTACCCTTTGTTAAAACTAGTGTAGCTTGTCTTATGTAATCAATATTATTCGTAGGATCGTCTATAGCATAATTATTGCCCGTATAAGCTCTTACTACAACATTTCTAATTATGGTTGAACTTGTTACGGACTGTAAAGTTGAAAGTCCACTTGTATTAGCTACAATATTGCCAGGGTCTACATAATGAGTAGAAATTGCAGATATTGTTGAAATTAAATTATTTGTACCAGCTGTTGTATATGTAGCAAGAGCTGGGCTAACAGCACCGTTAGAAACAGCATCTCCAACACTTACTGTTAATAAACTAATTTCAAATATCAGCGAAGCACCAGCGCCTGATATTGCTATAGATTTTGTTTCATTTGAAGCTCCTGCCGTTGCGGTAATTAAAAATACTAAATTACCATCTGTAATGGCCGAGGGGTTTTGTATTGTAACATTACTACCAGTTAAAACAACATCAGTAATACTATTAAATTCAAAATCAGCATTTTTAGGCGTAGCTTTAATAATCCATTGAGCAGATTCACCATTTTTAGCATATACGGACTGCTCACCGGTTACTACACTATTATTAGCAGCACCTGTAAGCTGTAAAGTTAATAAGCTAAAATTTTCTAAAGCCGGACCACTACCTACAGAAGAAATATCTGTTTGCATAAAATCCAATTCCCATCCACTTGATCCTTCATAACTTATATTATTAAAAGTTTTTATTGTAGAAGGACTATCATTAAGTATAGGCTCTATATAAGATTCAGCAGCAGATTCTCCGTAAAAAGTATTTCTATTTACATTCTCACTGTTGTGTTTCCACAACTTGCCATTCTTAAAAGTATAATATATATTATTTAAACTTAAGCCGCCTTCTTGCTCAAATGATTTAAAACTTGTCCATCCTTGACTTCCTTCGTCAAAGCTTATAGTAAAGTAACCGTTTGCTGCAGTAGCAACGTTAGTGTCTTTAAAGCCACTAAAACCTTTACCTATTAGAGTTAAATTATATAGATTGTTGTATTCATCATAAGAACCAATAACTTCATCTGATTTAGCTAATGCATCTCTAAAAAAGTCGCTCATACCCATGTTAGATATTTCAACTAATCCATTTTGCGATAATCTCATCACACTGCCCCTGCTTTTGTCAGTAAAGTATTTTGCATACCCATAATATGCAAAGGACATAGGATCTTTTGACATCCCAAATTCGCCTGCATATGGTGCAATTGTGCCTAAAAACTGAGTGTTTGTGGTTACAGGTATTGCGCCACCTTCGGCTGAATATATAAAATCTTTATTAACTGGTGATCTTGAAATTTTATCTTCTTGAAATACAACTATTTGCGTATCATCAGCAAAAAGTTTTTGTATTGATCCGTCTTGAGGATCTAAAGATATTGTCAAGCCACCTTCTGCCTCATTAAATTGGTTTATATAATTTATATTTGTTCTTGAATTAAATAAACCGCTTGAATGAATTAAAGTGTTAAATCTTCTTTCTTCTGCAAAATTTTCTTTTACAACATAGGCTCTAACACCAACATCAAAAGATTTTTCATTAAATCCAGCTCTTAATCTATTTATTTCAATATGTGTACCTGAGCCAAAAGTTAATAGATAACAATTATAAAATTGAATGTCTATTGCAGTGGTTGTAAGAGCCGATAGTAACCCGCCTGTTGATGTTTCAAAAAATATATCTAAATCTGACTCAAAGGGCTCTGTTTCAAAAACACATATACCCGACGTAACTGCATCTGTAGGAACGTTAGCCGTTCCTGCGGGGTTATTTATAGATTGTACTTTAGTTAAACTAGAGGTTGTTTTATTCGCTCCATTGAGTATTTTAGGATAAACGGCTACATCGCATGGAGATATTGTGCCACTAGTGCTCGGGGGTATCACGGCTGTTTGGTCTCTTGGTATTTTATTTATACTGTCACCTAACCTTGCCACAACATTCAATGACGTAACCGCTGAAATCCAATTATAATATTCTTGTTCCCTTTGTTTAACAACAATTCTATAAGAATAACACCAATCTAAAGCTTGTAATGCTGTTATTGTAGTTTGCGCAAATGCTATACGTAATGAATTAAATACATTCGTACTATTTGCCTCGCCTGCCGCAGCATCAATAAAAACAGTGTCTCCGCCTGTTTCAGATAGTAGCACGGGGGTTTGTCTTCCGAATTTATCTGCTAAAACTATGCCAACTTGATATGTTCTCCTAGACTTGACCGACATGCTGCTATCCAACTCTGTATATCTTGCAGAAGCTTCTCCTGTTCTTGATACTGTAAATGATACACTAGGTATATTAAAGTTTTGTAAATAATTGCCATAAACCAATCTACCTCCTGCTAATTCTTGTGATTTAGCTATTCTTGGTACAGCATCTGCGACTCTTGTTAATTGGTCAGATGGAAGCGTTTTAAACGGATCTTGAGATTTATAAAAAAAGTTTATATTCGTTTCTGAAGTTAAAACTTTGCTCTCTACTACATATAATGCGCCACTACCTGTTTCTTTGTATATAAGCTCAACCTTGTCAATTCCTAAATTTTGAGGTGTAGGTACTGAAAGCTGAACAGACTTTATTGCATTAACAAAAGTTTCAATTTCTCCAAAATCGTTTATATCTGTTGCTATTGTATCTGGGTTACCCAATCTTGAGAAGCAAATAGGTGTAAAAGGGGCTAAAACGCTATATTCACCATCTTCAAATTGATACCTGTATGAAAACCTAATTAACTTGTTTTCTAAGAAATTTGAAGTAATAACATTACCTTGTTCATCTAAATTAGAAACCCCAACAATTGAAGCAGACTCATAGGGAGCATACTTAGCAACAGAAATTACGTCGTCTATATTAGTATTTAAATTATATCTGCCTGGATTACTTCTAGCTGTTTCAACATTTATTTTTCTAGGAGGATTTCTGTCATCTGTAAAAAATAAAAGTTCATCAACTAAATTAATTCCTGTTATAGGATATTTTTGATGAAAATTTAGCGCTGCGCTATTAACTATTATTGTAGATTTATTTGCTTTTTGATTATACTCAATTATTTGGTGGTTGCCAGAATTTATTTCATTATAAGAGTTATTATTAGTTATAAAATAATATATCTTATCATTGCCATTATCTCTGTACTCCCCTATTTTTTTGGCATTAGACATTGCCGTATCTACTATTAGCTCATTGCCTAATATGTTTTCAACAGCCCCTATGTCCGAGCTTTCAGATTTGCTTACATTTATATTTAATGCTTCTCGGTATTCACCGGGCTTAAGCATTTTATCATCTAAATCGCGATTCATTTTGCTCGCGTTAAAGAGTCTTTTAATTTCTGGCATATATTAGT
>Ga0208157_1000988_pt1 | contig 13812 bp, 17 predicted proteins | sample 5_EtaG_FD_184077 | JGI IMG/M metagenome (GOLD analysis project Ga0208157, IMG submission 184077) | Marine viral communities from the Subarctic Pacific Ocean - 5_ETSP_OMZ_AT15132 metaG (SPAdes) (version 2) | ecosystem: Environmental > Aquatic > Marine > Oceanic | place: Pacific Ocean | collected...
TATAGCATTTAATCATCTGGGTAAACTGGGACAAATGGGAAACCAGATGTTCCAGTATGCTGCTACTAAAGGTATTGCATCTAAAGTAGGTTCACCATTTATGATTCCCAATCACCAAGAAGTCTTTGATGATGGTATTGGTAATCGATATACAATTCTATTATTTGATGCATTCAAACTTGCGAGTGCCACTAATCTTGGAACTCTGCAAGTAGAGAAGTATGTTCAAGAACCAAAATTTGAATTTATTCCTGAATTTTTTGATCTTAACGGGTCAGAAGATTTTTCTTTGTGGGGATTCTTTCAGACTGAAAAATACTTCAAGCACATTGAGAATGAGATAAGAGAAGACTTTTCTTTTCATGATGAGATTGTAGAAGAGTGTAGTGCAATCATGGAGGGATTTGATAATCCGATAGCACTTCATGTTCGCAGAGGTGATTTTCTTCACAACTCTGGCAATCATCCCCCATTAGAACTCGAATATTATGCCGAAGCATTAAAAAACTTTAATGATGAAAGAGAGGTTATAATATTTTCTAATGATTCGGAGTGGTGTAAAGAGCAAGAGTTGTTCGAGAGCGATAGATTTGCCGTGTCAGAAGGTGGCAATCAGTTCTATGATTTGTGCCTGATGTCTATGTGCAGTGATTTCATTATTGCCAATTCATCATTCTCCTGGTGGGGTGCATGGTTGGCAAACAGAGGTAAGGTGATTGCACCCAAGAAATGGTTTGGTCCTAATCTAAATCATGATACAAAAGATCTTTATTGTCCAGAGTGGGAAGTATTATGAAAGTATCAATAGCATGTCCAACATTTGAATATTATGGTAGAGGAGTAGAAGTTCTGGATGATATGTTCAGGACTATTGCTGCTCAAACATTCAAGGATATTGAAGTTGTTGTTTCAGACCACAGTAAGATTGATGTAATTGAAGATTACTGCAAAGAGAACGAGCACAACCTGAACATCAAATACATTCGCAATGAGAATGGTAGGGGCAATCCTTCTATCAATACTAACAATGCGATTGACAATTGTAGTGGTGACATTATTAAAATCTTTCAACAAGACGACTTCTTCTACGATACAGAGGCAGTGGAGAAGATGTATGATGCCATGACAAACTCGGATGCGAAATGGTTTGTATGTGGTGCTGTTCATACTCGCGATGATGGACATACATTCTTCAATCCCATGTATCCAAGATGGGATGATAAGATTATGCTAGAACCGGGATACAACTTTATTGGTGGTGTGTCAGTGACCGCAATTAAAAAGGAAGTGGCAGTGAGATATGATCCAGAACTCCGAATGTTACTGGATGTGGATTTCTACTATCAGAATGTGTTAAACTATGGTATGCCAATCTTCTATCGTGACACTTTAATTGTCAATAGAGTAAGAGATAATGATACTCTGATGGCAGAAGTGACAGAGGAGGAGATTGAAGAAGAGTTTCAGTATTGTTTCAAGAAGCATGGTATTAGCAGATGAGTCATAAGTATTACTTTTCAGTTGCCGCAATGTTCAAGAATGAGAGTTGGACATTAAAGGAATGGGTCGAACACTATAAGTTGCACGGAGCAGATCATATCTATTTGGTGGATGATTTCAGTGATGATGATTATCTACCCATCCTGCAACCTTATATTGACTCTGGATATGTGACTTTGTTTAAGAGTGATGTTGAGGAAAGATTTACCGGCAGACAGATTCATGTCACAAATAAGTATTTCCTTCCCATTGCAAAAGAATCCAAGTGGATTGCACAGGTTGATGTAGATGAATTTCTGTATAGTCCAAAGGTTGTTGACATCAAAAAGATTCTGAAACAATATGAAGACTATGGCAGGGTGATAACCAATTGGGTATGGTTCAACTCTAATGATTTTATTGAGCATCCTGAAGGTGGTATTGTTAATAACTTTAATAAAAGAGCAGAATATAATGTAAGAGTCTGGGCTACATTGTATAGTCATGCCAATCCAAAAGGGCAGGATGAACCAGAGTGGCAGAACCTAGATGCCCCCAAATGTATTGTGAATACTGACTTTGGCATCGAACACTTTGCCGTTCATGATGCATTTAATAGTGGTCAGACTATTAATCTCTCATATAAAACAAATGAAAAAGACCCAGAGTTGCTATTGAATCATTATCAGTTACAATCTAGAGAATACTGGGAAACTGTTAAGATGGATAGAGGTGATTGTAATCACTGGTATACTGGAAACCGAAGAGGATGGCATGCTTTCTATTCATTAGATGTTGGTGATATAATTGATGACAGACTCAAGGAACAAAATGTGGGGATAGTGCTATGACAATTGGAATGAATAATCTGGGCAAGAATGGGAGACTAGGAAATCAGATGTTCCAGTATGCTGCCCTGGTTGGTATTGCCAAACAGGGTGGATTTGATTTTAGAATCCCTGACCACTCAGAGGCAACATACTTTGATCGCAAGTCCGGTCCAAATATCATCACGGAGTATCATCAATTGCAGCACTGCTTTGAGATGCTTCATTGTGGTGATAGGTATGGACTGATTGATGGTGATGAAGTTGATCTGCACGAATCTCATGAGTTCTGTGAGGAGTTGTTCAATGAGTGTCCGAATCATGTATCTCTGAACGGATACTTCCAGACAGAAAAGTATTTCAAGAATGCAGAGAAACTCATTCGACTAGACTTTAGATTTAAGAAGCACATTATTAAAGAGGTTGAATCACATTTCAAGCAGTATCTTGATCAAAAACCCGTGTGTATTCTGGTCAGAGATTTCAATCCAGAGTTTGATTATCCAAATTGTGAGAACAATCACATCAATGTCTCTCTTGATTTTTATCAGAAAGCAATTGAATCTATGGGTAAGGATAGGACTTACATCATTTGTTCAAATAATATTGATCTCTGTAAGAAACAAAAACTCTTTCAAGGTGATAACTTCATCTTCAATGAGGTTGTTCCTGAAGGAATATATAAAGGGCACTTTGACTTATGTCTGATGTCTAGGTGCCAAGACTTCATCATCTCCAATAGCACATTTGGATGGTGGGGTGCTTGGTTAGGAACTGGAGAAGGTAAGCGAGTTATACTACCATCGCCCTGGTATGGACCCGGACTTTCTCATATTAGTGTTGATGATTTGTATCCAGAGGAATGGGAGAAGATTGAATGGAAGTAACAGTTGTAAGTCATGCTGGTATTGCCAATAGAATTAAAAATCTATTGAGTGCAATGGCACAGCATGATAAAGTTTATACCCCACATGATACTATTTCGTTTTTATTTCCATCTATCTCTAAAGTAGATGAGGTTGTAAATCCTTACCCAGAAGATTGGAGACTGCATGTTGATGCTGAAGAAGAAAAATATATTGATGATTACAAAACAATTGATTTGATGTATGAGAAGACTCCACAATATTTTGTGGACAAGTATCTCAATCTAATTAAAACTCTAGAAATCAATCAGGACATTCTGGATTATGTGAACGATTTCACCGAATCTTGGGATGACATGGTGGGGGTTCATATCAGATCATGGTATTGTGCCAAGAAAGTATTTCATGACAATAGCATCTTTGAAAGTGAGATAGATAGATTAGCAGAAGACAAAAAATTCTTTTTCTGTTCTGACAACTCTGATGTTCAACAACATTTTTTGAATAGGTATGGTGATCGAGTCATTACTTATGACAGGCAAATATTCAATGATCCCAGATTAGCAGAGTCTGGACATCATGATGATATTCAATTGACCACTGATGCCTTTATTGAGTTGTTGATACTATCCAAGTGTGCTAGAATTATTGGCACATACGCCAGCTCTTTTGATGAACTTGCATGGTGGATGAGTGGGTGTAAATCAAAGGTGATTATACCAAAACCAATTAATTGTGAACAAGAACTGAACAACTTTAACGATCTGATTTACGTAAAAAAATGATTACATTAGAAGCAACGAAGCAAGTAGCAGAGGATTCTCCGGATCACATCTGTCCTGTTGGTGCAATTAGAGACAACTTCACTTCACAAGGATTGATTGAAGAAGTTAAGGATGGATTTGAGAATGAGCAGATTGCCATGCTAGACCTTGGATGTGCTGGTGCTCAATTTGTTGTTGATTTTATTAATAGAGGTGATATTGGTGTAGGACTGGAGGGCAGTAGTAATTCTCTTGAGGGTGTTGGTAAAGAGAACTGGGATAAGTATCACAATAAGAATCTATTCCTCTGTGATATTACAAAAGACTATCAACTCTATGATAATGGGGAACCCATGGAGTTTGATTTCATTCATTCAGAGGAAGTGTTTGAGCATATTGCACCCGAAGATATTGACAACATGCTCAAGAATATCTTCAAGCATCTGAAAGAAGGTGGTCTTTGTGTGTTTGGTGTATCTCTTGTTCCTGATGTAAGGAATGAGAAAGGTGAGGACATGGTGCCACCTTTTGCTCCTGAAGATAGAACAATTGGATATGAGGGTAAACTTTTTACCCTTCATCAATCAGTATTTCCTGCCACCTGGTGGAAGGAGAAAATTGAATCTGCCGGATTTAAAATTTTCGAGGAGGGACTTCACGATGAAAATCATTTTGGATATCTTTTTAATCACATTGTTCGTGGTGCCGGATACTCTGGCAACATTCCTGGTTATAAAGGATGGGATGAGTCCGCGTATTTCTGCTGCACGAAATGATCGACCTTAAGAATTGCACTTTCATCATTCCTGTAAGGATTGAGAGTGAAGACAGGATGCGTAATGTCATCACAGTTTTATGCTATCTTCTTGAGAACTTTGACACAAAAGTCATTCTCAAAGAAGTGGATGTAGAGTCTGTATTTGAAAAAGATATTCTGCCACAGATCAAAGACTACCTTGGTGATTCACTCAACAAACTAGTTCATGTGTTTGAGCAATCAGATGATCCTGTATTTTATAGGATGAAGATTCTCAATGAAATGATTGACATGGCAGACACTCCAGTCATTGCCAACTATGATGGTGATGTTCTATTCAAACCAGAAACATACACTGAATCAGTTGAGATGGTAATGAATGGATGTGATATTGTATATCCATACGGGTTCGGTGAGTATCAAAAGCAAGTATTTGCTGATGATAATGATGTCAGTGAATTTATTTCTAGCGACTTTGATTTCAATGTTCTTGATAATAAGTCTAGAATGTATGATGCTCAATATGGTCACGTTCAGTTTGTAAACAGAAAATCTTATATCGAAGCAGGAATGGAGAATGAAAACTTCCGAGGTTCTTCACCTGAAGATAAGGAGAGATTCTATAGATTTGAGAAAATGGGGTATAATGTTGGTAGGATAGATCATCAAGTCTATCACCTGGAACATAGTCGAGGTAGAAACTCCTGGCCAAATTCTGTTCAGGGTAATCCATACATGGAGAAAAACTTTGAGGTATGGGAATCAATTCAGAACATGTCTGGCGAAGAGTTGAAAGAATATTATTCTAATCAAGAGTATCTGAAAAAGTATGTTAATTGCTAGTTGTCCATTAAGAATATCCTTATTTGGAGGTTCTACTGATAATCCATATTTTGTAAAGCAGTATGGGTATGGTTCTGTAATTAGTTTTACATGTGATCTTAAAACATATGTAACTATCAGTCAGGATAAAATTGGTTTCAATAAAGAACAACACAAATATATTATCAACTATTCAAAGAGGGAAGAGGTCTCCAATGTTGAGGATATACAGAATGAAGTTGTAAGAACTGTGCTGGAACATTTTGATATGCCACCAGTGCAAGTTACTCTGACTAGTGATGCCTACTCACAGGGAAGTGGATTGGCATCTTCGTCATCTTATACAATAAGTCTTATCAAGGCATGTTGTTTGTTTTTGAAAATTACAATGACGGAGAGTGAGATATGTAAACTGGCATACGAACTTGAAAGAATTTACAATCCTTACTGCGGATATCAAGACCCGTATGGTTGTGGTGTTGGGGGATTCAAGAGAATTGAATTCATGAATGATGGAGATTGTATTAAGTATGAGTTTCTTTCAACAGAACTATTTGAAAAGTATGATACTCATCTTGTTTTTACAGGTGTAACTAGAAACTCTAAAAAGATACTCAAAAATATAACTGATAATTTAGAGAAAGTAAAACCAATTGTAGAAACTGTTGCTTTTGCATATCAAAGTCTTGCTCAAAAAAACTATGAGTTGTTCTTTGGTTATTTGAATCAGGGATGGCAGCAAAAGAAAGAGACAAGTAGTTCGATATGTGAGAACGAAACAATTAAAGAGATTGATTCTACTCTGGAAAATAATGCCTCTGTCTTGTCGCATAAATTATGTGGGGCAGGTAATGGAGGATTTTTCCTAGTATTCTCTGATAAGGACAACTTGAATATTCCTTATGAATCTGTTAGAATAAATGTATCGCCAAATGGGGTTATGGGTAGATGTCTTTGATTACTTTAGAAACAGAAAATCCTGTAGCAATTGATTCTCCCGATCACATTGCACCAGCAGGAACGATTGTAGATAATCGCACCAATGTTGATTATGTCAATGCAGTAAAGAATTACTTTGATGGTCCGTTCAAAGTATTGGATATGGGATGTGCCGGAGCACAGATGATTGCAGATTATATTGCAGACGGATATGTTGCCGTAGGACTTGAAGGTTCTACTCATGTTCTTACCGGAGCAGGATCTCACAACTGGGACAAGTATCACAATAAGAATTTGTTCAACGTAGATTTGTCAAAACCATTTCAACTGAAAGAAGATGGTGAGGACATGAAGTTTGATTATATTCATAGTTGGGATGTTATTGAACACATTCATCCTGATGATCTGGGCATCTGGTTTGATAATGTCAAGAATCATTTGACCGATGATGGTGTGTTCTGCTGCGTTCTTGCAACCATCCCTGACTATGAAATGAAGAATGGTGAACTCGTAATTCGTCATAGGTCAATGTTCAACTCTGCAGAGTGGGTCAATATTTTTTTTGATAATGGATTTGAACTCTGTGTCGAGAATGATTGGCACTCTTATCCTGTAGGCAGGAACTATCCTGACAGCGTGAAACCACAGTGCTATCATGAAGCAGCAGGTGTGGTTGGCACAGAGAATGGATTGTACTTTGGATATCTTTTTGGTAGTGCCCAATTTAGCAACCATGATAATAAAGGTGCAAACATCTATTTCTGTGTAAGGAAAAAGCAAAACCACGAACAACGTATTCCATCTAACTGGGACTGAATTATGAATCCATTTAAAGAATATATTGAAGTTCTTGAATGTGCCCACATGGGTAATGAGTTTGAGAAGTTCCGAGAGGCATTCGGAAATCATAGTAGAATTATTATTTTGGGAAATGGTGGCAGTAGTTCAGTTGCCTCTCACATTTCTCAAGATTATATGAAGTTTAGAGGTAAGAAAGTTTCAATTCTTTCTGATCCATCAATGCTCACCATGCTCACAAATGATTTTGGGTATGAAAATGCATATCAAAAGTTTCTAGAGTATTATGTGGAGGATGAAACTCTTGTTGTTCTGATGAGTTCTGGTGGAGAATCAAAGAACATTTTGAATTGTCTAACCTGGTGCGAAGAAAACAAGGTCAACTATGGTATTTTGACAGGGTTCTCTCCCGAAAATACTATTAGAACTAGGGCAACCAATGCCCTTTGGAATTATTACATCTCTAGTCAAGATTATGGTGTAGTAGAATGTGTTCACCAAATTTTTCTACATGGAGTAGTATGAAATATTGTTTTGATATTGATGGCACACTTTGCCATACGCCTTCCAATCCAGATGGACATGGAATGAGATATGGAGATGCAACTCCATTTCCATGGATGGTTAAACTAGTTAATCGCCTTTATGATGAAGGGCATTATATTATTATGATGACTGCTCGTGGTAGAGGATCTGGTATTAATCATTCAGACTTGACTCGCAATCAACTTGCAATGTGGGGTTACAAGTATCATGAACTTGAACCAATGTTTCACAAACCCACTGCTGATATTTTCATCGATGATAAGGGCATTAATGTAAATGAATGGTTGAAACAACAACAACTACCACAAATCAAAGGCATCATTGCCGGTGCATTTGATGTCATGCATCCCGGATACATCAGAATGTTTGCTGATGCAAAGCAACACTGCAATCATCTGACTGTTGCCTTACACGAAGACCCTTCGATGGCACGACCACATAAACTGAAACCGGTTCAAACCGTTGAAGAGAGGAAGGAGATTCTCAAGGCAATCAAGTATGTTGATGATGTCGTAGTATATCAAGCAGAGGATACATTTCTCTCTTATCTTAATGATTATGATATTAGATTCTTGGGAACAGATTATAAGGACGGGACATATTCAGGAAAAGAATTGGATATTGATATTGTTTGGTTGGATAGGGAGAACCATAACTATTCCTCTACAAAACTAAAAACGGATATTTTTAAATCAATTTTACCAAGGGCAACTGGAAATTATGACTAGAAGTTTAGTAACAGGAGGAGCAGGATTCATTGGATCTAATCTAGTAGATGCTCTACTCGAACAAGGACATGAAGTTGTCTGCGTTGATAATGAAAGTGCCAGTAACGAAAAGTTTTACTGGAATCGTGATGCGATTAACATCAATGCAGATGTAACTGATTACTCCTTGATGAAAACTGCAATGACAAACGTTGATTATGTCTTTCATCTGGCAGCAGAATCACGTCTTCAACCTGCAATTGAAAATCCAATCGAAGCTATTGTAAAAAACTGCGTTGGAACTACAACAGTTCTTCAGTGTGCCAGAGAAGCAGGTGTAAAGAAGTTAATGTATTCTTCTACATCTTCTGGATATGGAATGAATTCATATCCTAATGTAGAAACTCAACCAGATGATTGTCTGAATCCATATTCTGCATCCAAAGTTGCAGCAGAAAAGTTCTGTAAAATGTATACCGATTTGTACGGACTCAAGACAGTGGTATTCAGATACTTTAATGTATATGGGGAGAGGTCTCCCGTCTTTGGTCAGTATGCACCAGTCATCGGCATCTTCTTGAAGCAGAAGAATGAAGGTAAGTCTCTTACGATTGTGGGTGATGGGTCTCAAAGAAGAGACTTCATTCATGTGAAGGATGTTGCTGCCGCAAATATTCTTGCTGCCACCACGGATATTCCTGATGAATACTATGGTCAGGTCTTTAATGTTGGTAGTAGCAATAGCATCTCCATCCAAAAAATTGCAGATTTGATTTCTAATGATCAGGTTTATATTCCGAAGAGAGAAGGTGAAATGGAAACGACCTTTGCCAATATAGATAAGGTAAAAGAAGTTCTTGGTTGGACTCCCAAGATTGATGTCTCGGATTGGATTCGTGAAAACCTATGAGTAAGTTTGTAGTATTAAAGTCTGCAGGACTAGGTAATAGAATTAAGTTATACGTGTCTTATCTGCAAAGGTATGATGAACTCTTGATTGAAAAAGAACCAGACATGCACCTCTTTGAAAATTTCAAGTTGTGTAATAAGGATGAGGATATTAAAATTCACCCATGGACTCATTCTGGATGGCGACTTCTAGTGAATGAAGATGAGGTTCAATATTGTGATGAGTATAAGACTATTGACCAATTATATAATGATACTCCTCAATATTTTATCGACAAGTATCTTCCTGTATGGCAGAAACTAAAGATTCGCCCAGAGATTCAAAACATTGTTGATGAGTTTACAAAAGATTGGGATAAGGATAATATGATTGGAATCCATGTTAGAACTAATCTTCCTCCAGTCGATGACGGAAGTCGTAGTGTCTGGATGGACTATGAAGGATTTGAAAAAGAAATTGAAAAGTATCCTACAACTCAAAAGTTTTTTCTTGCCACTGACCACGAACCGATAGTTAGTCATTACAAATCAAAGTATCCGGATCAAATTATTACATTTCCTAGAAATGATATTGTTAGACATGATAATCATACCGATAATGTAAATCAAACAATCAGTGCATTCCTTGACATGTATTTGTTGTCACAATGTTATAAGAAGTTGATTCTTACATGGGGAACTTCCTTCTCCGAGTGCTCCTGGTGGTTTGGTGGATGTAGAGCTGAAGTGGTGATGCCAACACTTTGGGATAAAATTCCAGCAGATTTTTACGATATCATTTACAATAAGAAGGATGTGTCCTATAATCTGGGAGGAGAACCAGTCTTCGCTGAAGGTTGTCGAACCTATGCTCCTCTCAATATTGGAGACAATTACACTATCAAAAACTGGATGGTCCATCATGAATAGGGTAGAAGATTACACCACATTAAAAACAAGGATTGTAGATTGGATTCGTGATTATGCGAATAAGAATCAAATCAAATCTCTTGTAGTGGGAGTCTCTGGTGGTATTGATTCTGCTGTAGTTTCAAGTCTTTGTGCTGAAACTGGATTGCCAACCTACGTGGTTGCTATGCCACTTCATTCTAAAATTGAAAACAGCACGTTGTCGGTCGATCACTGTAAGTCTCTGGATGAAAAGTATGAGAATGTCACCTATGTTCGTGTAGAACTATCGAGTGTCTATGATCAATTCATGCACAGTCTAACCTGGTGGACTGGTGATTCATTTAATGGTAATGAACTTTCCAATGCAAATACAAAGTCTCGTCTTCGTATGGTGACTCTGTATCAAATTGCTGGATCTGTTGGTGGTATTGTTGTTGGCACTGGCAATAAGGTTGAAGATTATGGTATAGGTTTCTACACTAAATATGGTGATGGTGGCGTAGACATTGCGCCCATTGCAGACTTATACAAAACTGAAGTATGGGAACTTGGAAAGCATCTTAATGTAAATCAGAACATTGTAGATGCAAAACCAACGGATGGTCTGTGGAATGATGGACGAACTGATGAAGATCAGATTGGTGCATCTTATGAGGATTTGGAATATGCCATGGAACATGGTACTGGTCCTGCCGTCAGAATCTTGCATGATTACAATTGCAAGAACAAACACAAGATGAACCCCATTCCGACTTTTAAACTATGAAAATTGGACTTATTGGTGCAGGAAGACTTGGAATTTGTCTTGCTCTTTTGATTGAAAGTGCAGGATATGATGTTTTAGTATCCGACATTAGAGATAGTTACGTATTTAAGTTAAACGAAAAACGAATTGATACTAATGAACCAGATGTTGAATGGTATCTTAAACGAACTAAAAAGTTTGAAGCAACAACAGAAAATCAGCGTGTTATCAACGAGTGCGACTTTATTATTTGTCTCGTTGCAACTCCTTCTCTTGGTGATGGTTCTTATGATGTGAGTTCTGTTTGGGAAGTCATTGATGACTTTAAAAAATCATCAGCAAAATTGAATGGTAAGACATTTGTAATAGGATGCACCACTAATCCTGGCGATTGCAAACAATTTGCAGAAGAACTGGATTACTTTGGTATGAATGTTGTATATAATCCAGAGTTTATTGCTCAAGGATCAATCATTCATGATTTGCAGAATGCAGATATGGTTTTGATTGGTGGTGCCGATGATAATACTTTTGCATTAATGCAAAAAATCTATGAAGGTATTCAAATCAAACCACCTCGTTGGGGTAGAATGTCAACCACTGCTGCTGAACTTGTAAAGTTGGCAGTTAATTGTTATCTAACAACAAAAATTAGTTATGCCAACATGGTTGGTGAAGTAATGTCTCTATCTGGAATGGAAGATGAAATAGCAAATGTTTTATCTGCAATTGGTTCTGATAGTAGAGTTGGTAAAAAATATCTGAACTATGGATATGGATTTGGTGGTCCTTGCCTACCTAGAGACAATCGTGCCTTTGCTGCTTATGCCAAAAAACTTGGACTTGAATATAATCTAGGATTGACAACTGATAATTTTAATGATGAACATGCAAAATTTTTAAAAAATTATTTCATAGAAAAAAATACAGAAAATCTTCCATTCTGTTTTGATTATATTTCTTACAAAAAAGGAACTGATATTATAACCGAGAGTCAACAATACCGACTTTGTTTAGATCTACTTGAAAATGGGCACGAAGTTTTTGTAATTGAAAACGAATGTGTTGTTAAACAAGTTGCAGACGAACTTATAGATAAGTATCCTAATAAAATTACTTTCCTTTATGAGGAACAGTATCTCCCACAAAATGTTTTTCGTATTGAATTATGAACGACCCAGCAGATAAAAATAAATCAGTATACAAACTCAAAGGACTTCCTCACATCTATTGTATCAATTTGGATGACAAGAAGGATAGATGGGAGTCGATGGAATCACAATTGAAATACTGGGAAATAGAAAACTATACTCGTGTATCTGCTTATGATGGACGCGAAGATGATCTTGGTTCAATATTGAAAGGACGTTATCCCGACAACATGAATTCTGGTGAGGTTGGATGCGTTACTTCACACCTCAAAGCACTCAAAGAGTTTCTAAATTCTGGTGAACAATGTGCTCTCATCATGGAGGATGATTGTGACATTAATACTGCTAGTTATTGGCCATTTTCTTGGAAAGATTTCTTTTGTAAGATTCCTTATGATTACGATGTAGTTCAACTTGCAATTATTAATCCTGCACAGGTCAATGTAAAACTACATCGAAGATTTGTTAATGACTTTTCAACAGCATGTTATTTAATTAATCGTCGATATGCTCAAAAGTTACTTGACCTTCATACTAGAGGTGACAAATACAAACTTGATAATGGAGTCAAACCTCGTGCTGTTGCCGACGATTTGATTTATAATTCTGGAAATACTTTTGCAATTCCTCTCTTTCTTTATAAGATTGAATTGGGTTCAGACATTCATGATATTCATATCGATGTCTTTCATAAAAGTAGTTATGAGGGTCTGTGGAACTTTTGGAAGAATGATGCTTCTAGCATTGAGGATTGGGATGGATTGTTTGATTACGATCCGTATTTTGGAACACTTCCACCTGGATGGGAGGGAAAGTAACACATTGACATTTGTGACACAGTAACTTAAAATAAATACAATCGCGTAGTAAAACAAAGCACATGCCAACTATTACAATCCAAGATCCATCCGGTAATGTTGAAACTTTTGAGTGTGATGAGAATACTACAATCCTAGATGCTGCTGATGAAGCAGGTATTGATTTGCCATATTCTTGTCGTGCAGGTGCATGTTCATCATGTGCTGGTAAAATTGTAGAAGGAACAGTAAACCAAGAAGACCAATCATTCTTGGATGATGATCAAATTGAAGAAGGATACGTCCTTACATGTGTTGCACTCCCAACATCTGATGTAACTTTATTAACTGAACAAGAGGAATTTTTATACTAATGGAAGAAAACATGGAACATGTCAATGATTTGTGGGAAGACATGGCTCGTCTCAATATGCTCTATGAGGAGTTGTGTTGGGGTCATGATGACGTTTTAGAATTTGTTCCAGACTACACTAAAAACGTAATAATTATTAAAAACAAAACCAGAGGGGAAGTACCAGAAACAGGGGGTTGACAAATCCGGAGAAATCGCTTAATATAAATACATAGACGAGTGAGGGTTTCCTCACTTGACTATTTGACGCCTCACCGAGACTAAACAGCGTCATTAAATAAGAGTCTCTCATACCTGATCTGGAGGGTAGATCAGGAATATTATACTCAGTGCCACCCCGCACTCATACATAACCCTATTTCAAATGACAACTCTTTCAAGACAACAAACACAAACATCCACCTGGGAACAGTTTTGCCAGTGGGTAACTTCTACCAATAA
>Ga0208157_1000991_pt1 | contig 13793 bp, 12 predicted proteins | sample 5_EtaG_FD_184077 | JGI IMG/M metagenome (GOLD analysis project Ga0208157, IMG submission 184077) | Marine viral communities from the Subarctic Pacific Ocean - 5_ETSP_OMZ_AT15132 metaG (SPAdes) (version 2) | ecosystem: Environmental > Aquatic > Marine > Oceanic | place: Pacific Ocean | collected...
TTTGCAATCATTTTTACCACGGGATGTTCGTGTTCTTGTAAAAAGTTTTTAGTAAAGCTTGGTGCTGAAGTTTTTTGTGTTCTTTCGTATGGTATTTTTAAGTTGTCAAAGACTTCTGCAATAGATCTTGCAGCCCATATCTGTGGCCTAACATTTGTTTCTCTTTCAATAGCTGTTAGTAAATCTCTTTCCTCTTTCACTAATTGTTTCTTCATTAGATGTGCTTTATCTAAATCAACTCGCACACCTTTAAACTTCATGTCTACAAGACATGGAAATAGTTCTGTTTCTAAATCAAATATGTCTTCCAAATCTTGATGTAGAATTTCTTTCTTCATCTCTTGCCATAAACCTAATGTAATCTCAGCATCACGTTCAGCGTAAGATCCTACATGCATAGAGGGTAGCTTGTACATTTCAGACTTTGGATCAATGCCCCACTCCGATGCAGCTTCAGCTAAGGCACCTTCATTCTTACCGTAACCTAAATAATGCCAAGATAAACTATTAAGATCATATCTAAATCTGTTCTCGTCTGTAATGGCTGCAGCTATCATAGTGCAAACAATGTCACCATTTATTTTAAAACCTAATTGTCTTAACCAACAGACATCATACATCGCGTTGTGAAATACTTTTGTTGATGGTGATTCTAAAATATCTTTGAGCCACTCTAAAACTTTTTTACGATCCATGTTTCCCCCGCCTTCGTGTGCGATAGGGAAGTATCCTTTGTAACCAGTCGTGGCAACAGCAATACCAATAACATCACCATTACCTATAACAGAGCCAGATCCTTTTTCTTTTAGATCCGGGTCTTTTGTTTCTAAGTCAATTGCTATTTCTTCTACTTGTCTAAGATCTGGAAACTCTGTAGGAATATTCCATTCTGTTTGTGCTTCAAACTTAGGTATTCTCATTGCTATCCTTTTTTAATGTAAATCCTGGTGGCAGGGGTTTTGTGGTAGTGTCTTCTGAATAATCTCTTTCAATAATCATTTCTATAAAGTGTATTGCCTTTTCTAGATCTTGCTTTTTTCCTTTCAAACGATGTCTACAAATGTATTTTATAGCACATCCTTCCGGGAATAAAAGCTCATTCTCTACTACAAACTTACTGGGCTGAATCTTAAAATGTCTGTAGTGAGATCCTGCAATTTGTTTATCCCAAACTTTCGACGTCATAACTTCTCTCCTTATTTTTTCCTGCAATGAAATACAGATTTTGTTTTGCTCGAGTTACCCCAACATACCAAACTCTATGTTCCTCATCTTGCTTCTCTACGCTTCTCTGCAATGATTCTAAAGTACGTTTGGACATATCTAATACCAGTAAAACATTATCAGCCTCCCCACCTTTTGCTGCATGTATGGTAGATAATTTAACTCTTGGTTTATTGCTTAATGGCTCTTTTCTTTCTAACATCTTTCTTATGTATAGGCTGTCATCCATATCCAGTTGTAACAATTCATACCATTTTAAATCTTTATCTATCTCCCTTATAGTTGTGTACTCTGTATATTCTAGAATATCTTTAATCTCAGCTTCATTTAACTCTTCACCTTTTACATAGCGTGTCCAATTAATTATGGTCCTATACAATTTTTCAGAAAAACTTTTCTTGTTTTTGTATTCATAATAAATACCCATGGATTGTAAGTCCGGCATTAGATTAATTAATCTGTAATTTGTTCTTGCTAATATTAACCAGTTGCCGTCTTGTATTGGTATCTCTTGTAAAGAATAAGATTCAGGATATATGTTGCCTGTTTCTTTACGTGGCTGCCATGTTTTAAGTATTCGTCTCTGATTAGGTATACGATCTAATATTTTATTGGCTATCGATTGTATGCTTTGTGGAACACGATAGGACTTTGGTAATACCCGTTCCTTACCAGGTTCTTTTTGAAATCGTTCTACATCGGCTCCAGCCCAACCATAAATAGCTTGATCATCATCACCAGCTAAAATAACATGTTTAGATTTATTTTTTAGTTCATCATACATTTTCCATTGTATAGGTGATAGATCCTGTGCTTCATCTATAAACACAATATCAAACGTTGGGCATAATTCATCTGCACGAGATATAAATTTTTCTATCATGTCGTTGAAGTCGACTAATTTAAAAGCTTCCTTTCTATTGTCTAGTTCTAATTTTAGGATCTTTACAATCTCAAAGTCTAGATCTTCAGAATACATATTGCTGTTAAACTCTTCTTCGATCGATAGGTTTTTTATTTTAGCTGCAGAGATAAGTTTAAAATATTCACTGTTTGAATCTATAAAACCTGTGCTGTCTTCACCATTTGAGAATACAGATACTTCAATACCTACTTCTCTCCCTATGGCTGCATAGTCTTCATTCTGCATAACGTTACTTTTTTTCATACCCAAAAGATTAAATGCAAATGAATGTAATGTTTGAAAGTAGGGTAAGTCTTTATCTTCTAGCTCTGGGTGTTTATCTAACATTCGTCCTCTTGCCTCGCCTGCAGCTTTTTTAGTAAAAGCAAAGTAACCTATTCTGTGTAGTGGTGTACCAAACTTAGCCAGTGTCCTTACATAATGTAATAATTTTGTTGTCTTACCTGTACCAGGAGGACCCAATATCTTTCTAATCATATAATCTCCTGATCGTAATTAATTTTATTGTGTAAAATTTTTACGCTTTTAAATTTTTCAATAGATATCTTAATTAAATGTTTTGTTGGTGTATTGTATTCACCTTTCTTTTGTGATGGGAATCTCTTCTCTTCAATAAATTCTATATTGCAATCTTTATAGAACTCTTGTATCATTACGCCCGTTTTATCCTCAGGATACTTCCATCCATTATTCTTTAGCTTGTTATAGAAGTTAGCAAATTTAAAATAAGCAAACTCATCATCAATTAATACACCACCAGATTTAAAACTAACGTCATTCTGTGCTCTTGCTCCATTTATCTTTTGATGTAATTGATCATGTAATTTTTCTTTTGGCGTTGTGCCTATTGGTGGATCTTGTACTGTTAGTGTTCTGTAAAGATCTTCTAAAACTTTTTGATCATCATTAGACTTAATCATAGGTGGTGGAAAACCTGCGTACTTTGATATGGCGTTACGTCTTTTTCTTTGATCGTTAACGTGTTCTACGTTTCGACAATGCACTGTTCGTACATCTTCACCATCGGGCAGAGTAACATCAAACGTGTATTCTGCGTCCGGTTCTAAATCAATCTTGACTAAATTAGTAAGGATTGGATAGCTACCTTTAGATCCACACAGCACACCAAACTTTCTTTTTACACATATACCTTTTTTACAATAATCACTGATAGGACTCTGTGTGCATGTGTATCCTTTATATGTATCTCGCCATGATTTTAGTTTAGCTTTTAATTTATTTTTATCCCATGCGTGTGCATTGGCACCTGAAAAAAACTTAACGGGTGCATCCATAACCATCTGCTCCCAGTTCTCTTCATACTTTAATTTTACAAAGACATGATAGTTATAAAGAAATCTATCTTTGCCATCGAAACCATCTTCTTTGGTTAGTTTCGATAGTTCAGCTAAACAGGGTGGACCCTCTCTAAATATATCATCAACACCTTGCATAGCCACCGCGTCAATGCTATCCGTTATTTTTTTAAGACCGTCTTCTGCTACAAGATTAGCTTCCACAACTTTAATAAACTCTTCAAAAGAAAATTTAGTTCCATCTACATTTAAAGCTATTCTTTCTGATTTTTTAAAATAAGGTAGGTTAATAAAATTACCCTTACTTATTTTTCCTGTCTCAGAATCTTTGACGAGTCGAGTTTGTTTTGGAAATATTTCTGTGTCGTATTTTAATTTAAATAGTGGCAACAGATTGCTTAGAAAAGATCTTAAGACTGTTGCGCTGATAAAATCTTTTAAGAAAATGTAAAGATGCATACCACCGCTCTTAGATAGCACAGGTATTAATGGTAAATCAAACTTCTGTATTGTATCAAAAAACTTTTTACGGTCGTACTTTTCATAATCTTTGAAGTCGACATCGATAGCACCAAACCTTGCTAGTCCATCCTTAGTACAAGGTTGGATACCAATCGACCTTTCTCCAGCCAAGTGTTCGTTGTAGACTTGGTCTGTTATATCCTCATCATTCCAACGATAACTTGGTTTCTGTTTTTTAGTAATGGGATCTATCTCAAGGCGACTCATGTCGGCTTGACCATACGCAAGATCATAACCAGCGAAATATTTAGAAAATAAATTATCCATAATTATTTAAAGGGCGGGTCCAGTCTCCCATCACCGCCCTTTCTTCCAACGAGGGAAGTCCTAAATAATCGAATCTTTCTCTGCTGATTCATTTCCATGTTTGACTTTTACTTGTCCTTTGGAAATGTTTTCAGAGAACGCTTTCGCTTGTTGATAAAGAGCTGCGTCTTCTATTGGACCCACCTTATTAACTTTCCAACCAAACCAAGTGCCCTTATCATTTGACATTTGAGTTGTTGCTAGATTGTAAATATGACTAAATGCAGGTGGTTGATAGAGATTACCACTCTTACCTTTTAGTCTTAGGCTTGACAACATTGAGTTCCAATTTCTACTAACTTTTAGTTGTGTAGATTTCATTGTAATCAACGCTGTACATGGGCTGTCACCAGTTACAATTACATAATGACTCGCAGTTTTTTCTACGTAATTACCATTTGGTAATCTGTCTTTATAATTTGCATCCGGTTTTGTTTTACTGATTACGTCAGATGTAGACGGGTGTACTGTTACTGGCGCACCAGAACCTTCACCTCTATCTTTCCACTCGACATATTCAAGTTTGTAAAAACAAGGTATGACATTGATACCCTTCTCACCATCAAACAATTGATGTGATACAGAGTTGTATATCATCCCTGGTTCTGCACCTTCGACATACTTACCATCCCTTTTATTTACTTCGGGTGATAACTGTCCAAGGATTTTCAAAAAAGGCAGCGCTAAGTCTTCTTGACCTAACGTACCTAAACCTTTTCCAGCATCCTGTTCCATTACATTGGCAGGTAGGCTAGCAGTTTTTTTTGTTACGTTTCCTGTTTCCATATTATTTGTTCCTTGTTATTTTAGTTCTGTTGCCTGAGAACACGTTAAACAAGTCCGCTGGCATATCCTGTCCAGCCTCGATACGCTCACGGACTAGTGCTTTAAGTGTCATGGGTTCGACCTTTAATTTCTGGACGGGTTCGTACCCTTGACCTTGCGCAAGGACAGCATATTGCTGTGCCTTGTTATCTTCGTCACGACCAAAGGCAACGGTTATCTCATTTTTGATAAGATCACCTAAGCCGTGCTCACGAAGCCATTTAAATGCTTCTTCCTTCTTAGCGATAGGAATAGAAGCACCGTAGACAGGTTTAACTTCAACAGCTGAACCGTCTGCTAATTTAAGAGATGAGATGTTCATTTCCTGCATGATTGTAGGAATTACCTCACCCGAAACTTTATCTGCTTCTCGCTTTTTATCTTTTAGTTGCATCTCTAGATCTTTGATTTGATCCTCTAAAGATTGCAATCTAACGACCTGTGTTGATAGCTCACCTGCATTATCTGCAGAAGCCAGGTCTTTTGTTTTGTCTTGTTCGAAGTCTATACTATTCATTAATTTCTCCTTTCTCATATAAATTGATTTCAATTGGATAGTATCTTTTTTCTTGTTTGTCCCATTTTAACAAATTAAATTTACCATTTGTTAATTCTGATATGATAGAACAGGCTACACCTATTATTGCAGGGTCACCTGTAAGTAAAACATAATCAGTGGGTCTATAATCTCTCAACAGTTTTCTTAATTTAAAAATTAATGGACCTGGTGAAAAGATTATTTGCGATAGTTCTGGTAGTAGAAATTCTAACTTACCATATTGAGAAGCACCCATAATATTAAATTTAGGACGACCATCCCTGGTCCCCGCTACTTCTTGCAAGACATATACTTTAGGTATACGTGGTTGCTTAACATTTGAGTAATCCTGCTTTCTATCGTCTTTCATACTTGACATTAATAAACCATATAGTATGAATGTCAATAGAAAGATGAATTATAAATTTAAAACAAAACCGTATGAGCATCAGCTCAAGGCTTTAGAAATGTCTTGGGACAAAGAATTTTTTGCGTACTTCATGGAAATGGGTACCGGAAAATCTAAAGTATTAATAGATAATATAGCCATGCTTTATGACAAAGGTAAGATAGATGGTGCCTTAATTGTGGCACCGAAAGGTGTTGTGGGCACTTGGTATTTAAATCAGGTTCCTGATCATCTACCTGACCACATAGAAAAAACCAACGTATTGTGGAAAGCTACAATAACAAAGAAACAGAAACAAAGATTATCTAGTTTGTTTGAGACTAATGAAAAGCTACATATTTTAATTATGAATGTAGAGTCTTTTTCTACAACAAAGGGTTGTGAGTTTGCTAAAAAGTTTTTAAATAGTCACAGAACATTGATGGCTATTGACGAGTCTACAACTATCAAGAACCCCGATGCTAAAAGAACCAAGAATATATGTGAACTTGCTAAGTTAAGTAGATACAGAAGAATATTAACAGGATCACCTGTAACTAAATCACCCCTAGATCTTTATAAGCAATGTGATTTCTTATTAGAAGAATTACTAGGTCATGGGTCTTACTATACATTTAGAACAAGATACGCGATCATGAGGACGGCAAATTTTGGTGGACGATCTGTTCAAATTGTGGTGGGTTATCGTAACCTAAGTGAGTTGTCAGAGAAACTAAAACCCTTCTCATACCGTGTATTAAAAGATGATTGTTTAGATCTACCGGATAAAATATTTATGAAGAGAGTTGTGCAGTTATCACCAGACCAACAGAAAGTTTATAAACAAATGAAACAACTTGCACTAGCAGAACTTAACGGCAAGACTATGTCCACAGCCACAGTATTAACACAGCTGATGAGACTACATCAAATTACTTGTGGTCACTTCACATCAGATGATGGCACGGTTCAAGAACTTAAGTCAAATCGTTTAGAAGAACTTATGGACGTATTAGCAGAGATGGAGGGAAAAGTTATTATTTGGGCCCACTATCAATACGATGTTGAATCTATTGTAAAAGCCATACGTAAACAATATGGAAATAATTCTGTTGTCGATTACTATGGACGTACAAGACCGGAACATAGGCAATCTAATATTGAAAGTTTTCAAAACAAAGATGAGTGTAGATTCTTTGTAGGCACACCATCTACAGGTGGCTATGGTATTACGTTAACCCAGGCTAGTAATGTAGTTTATTATTCTAACGGCTACGATCTCGAAAAACGTATGCAATCAGAAGACAGAGCGCACAGAATAGGACAAGTTCAAAAAGTGACATATGTAGATTTTATAGCAGAAGAAACGGTTGATGAGAAGATTGTAAAATCATTAAGAAAGAAAGTAAATATTGCTACCCAAATCATGGGAGAAGAGTTAAAAGATTGGATATGAAATATCCGTTTTATATAAGAATGACGATCTTGTTATGTGTTGGAGGATTTACACCTATCTTAGTTCACCACATTATTATGAAGTTATGGGATGTTAGTATATTAAGAGCAGCTGAGTTTACTTTTATTGTCTGTATACCTGTTGCTTTTTGGATGGCTGAAAAAATTAACGAGCGTTGGCACGACGACCAAGAGTAATTACTCTAACCAAGGTGTGTATGTTACCTTACCATCTATCCTTTGTGCTCTTAAAGATTGATTTCTATTTGCGTTACTTGAATAGCTACAATGTATCCAGCCCGAAGTCGGTTCGTTATCTTTGTAAAATTCTAAAATGAGTTGGTCATATTCAAGTTCGTTTTTGATGTAAAGAGCTAGCTCTCTATTATCTACACCAGGTATTTCAAAGTCTGCTGCGGCTGCGCTATCATCTGCTACATGCTGGCTGTTAACTGAACTTCCAATTTCTACGCAAAGCTGAGCACAACGGAATCCTGATGAAATAATTAAAGGTTTATCAAAATGTGATCTAACTGGTTGTAAAATATTTATAGCTAAATTTTTTAAATTTTCAATCTGTTGTGGATTAGGGTTATTATTAATACCCTTACGCTCTGCTATCTGGCTTTTGGTAAGCTCGTCTAAAGTTATGTTTGCAGTTAATTTCATTATGTTAAAAATTTGTCTAGAAAAAATAAGGCTACAGTCCCCACCGTAGCTAAAAGAACCCAGTAGATTTTGTCTACCTTGCCACCCAATTTGTCAATATCTGCATGCATATGTTTGAGATGATTATTTTTAATTTGCGATATATCTCTTCTTACGCCTGTTAGGTAGCCGTACAGGGCCAAAATATGTTCTCGTGTATTTTTAGGTTCTATTGCCATAATTAATTAGGGAAAAGGATAGCAAGTTTTTGCGCTGTTGTTAAGCCCTCAAGTGAATTATTTTGTCCCGTTTTACTTAACGTTTGTTGATCAATATTACCTAAATTTAAAGCACTTGGGCCTGTAAAGAATGACTCTGGTAATAATGGGTTTTCTATAAGTGGGAAGTCACCATCACTTAATCTTAATGCGCTAAGTGCACCCTGCACTTGAGCGATTGCACCAGCTGCTTCAAGATATGGATTATCTACACCAATCTCTGCAGCATTCTCTGCAAACGCCTGTTGTACTTCTCTTGATATAGCTAGTGGTCTAAACTGATCGTTATCAATCGTAGCAAAATCTATTTTAGAAATACGATCTGTAACTGTATTATATAAATTACCTTCACTAATTCCTAAAACTCTTGCACCATCGATATCTTTTTGAAATTCTTGTCTTGTTTGATATAGCGCTCTGTTTGCATTGATATAGTTTTGTACGATATCTCTTGCATCTATTGGGCCACCTCGTAATGACTTTGCTGTAAATAGGGATCTAGAATCCCTAACACCTTTTTGATAGTCAGCAATTTTAAAATTAAGTGACCGTTCTGGGTTTAATGGCACCGCTCTAAAACCTACAAAACCTGCAAGCTCATCACCTAATTCAAACGTTTGACCATACTTATCAAATTTACCTTTTTCTGTCACGTCTATTTCGTTTAGTCCTGCCTTAAATACTCTATTAAGCTGACCAGCAGAAAAAGGCATTTGTGCTTCTACTAAATGTTTCATAATAGCTTGTGCTTTATCTCCTGGTGTATCTAAATCATTATAAATTCTAGAGCCAGATCTCGTTCGACCACCTCTACCTATAATATCGGCTGCAGCTTCTGTCCAAATAGATTCACTAATAAATGGTTCACCTAGTTCTTTTGTTGCTGTAAACAAACCAGACAAGAAGTCATCCATGATACCATCTTCATCTGTTCTACCTTCAGCGACAGCGTTCAACACTGTTTGCACTGGTCTTGTTAATGTATCATAAGCATTGGCGTGACTGAAATCTACATACTTTAGTTTACCGTCTTCTGTTCTGATGGGTACAATCGTAGAGTTTTTAGACCAGTCTGGAACATATCTTTTGATTGCTTGCATCTCCTCTTCTGTTACATCGTACAATGCCTTAAACGCTTCTACGGTTGCATATGGCACAGCTACCGTTGTTGCACCAAAGCCAAACAATCTTGTGTGTCCAATAGATTGAAAAGGTTTTAAATTAACCTCAGCACCGTTGATACTTTTAATATTAAAATTAACTTCTTTTAAACCTCTTCTTACAATATTCGTACCTGTTCTTAAAATTTCTGCAGGAAAAGATACAAAGTTACCGATAGGAAACTTTCTTAAACCTTTAATAAATTCACCCACATAATCATAGTTAGGTATATTGTTTTTAACAATATTAGCTGCCTCTTGTTCTAGATAATCATCAGTAAATTTAAAACTGTTACCAGCAGCGTCCGTAAACTCGTCACCTTTTTTAAGTCCTGCTTTTATTAATGAATCACCTATTCTTTTCTTTTCTTGTGACCATGAGTAAATCTTCCAAAAGTCATCCTCAGCTGTATACAAATCTTGTGATGCTTGTTTTAATTTTGATAAAGGTTTTAATAACATACGCATCCCCTTATCAGATGTCATGGTTTCACCAAATCTTACATCTTCAAGCAATCGTGTTAAGTCTCCTAATCTTACGTTACTGTTTACAACACCAAGTCTAAGAAGTTTTTCATAAAATTCATTTTGTTGTCTTGTTCCTTTAAGTGGTGTTTGTAATGCTTGATAAGCACTTTTTACTGCAGCTGTATCTACAGCAGGTATAATACCGTTAGCAGCCGCAAACGCACCAGCACTAATAAAGTTTCGTAAGTGTGTTACTGGTGATAAAATTGTTTTAGCAATTTGTGATGTTGCTTTAGGATATAAGAATAAATTTTCATACACCCTCATAAATGCACCCGTGTCTCTGTTTGCAACGTTTGTTTTTTCTAAAGCATCAGCTATGGCATCTGTTGTAAAGTAACCTAAATTTTGTCCTGTTTTAGTTTTAGCGGCATTCATTAATGGATTTGTTGAGGAGGCCTCTAAAACTTTATTGGGATCCATATTTATTCTTCTAAACCCTTGCGATTGATCTGGTCCGAAAACTGCCGTTGCTTCTGTTTGGGTTTTTACTAAGAAAGGTTTTTTACCTGCTTTAATTAAATTATCATTTACTTTTATTAAGTTATCAAAGAACTCATTACGTCTAGTTATTAATGATAGCCTACTTGTGCCACCAAGAATAGTTTGCATAGGGTTTTTGGTTTTACCTAATAATTCTTCAAACACTTCTCGGTCAGCTTCTTTTGTAAGTTTGCTTAAATTAACATAAGTTTCAGTGGCTTGTTGTCCAGAAGTTCTATTAATAAAAAAATCTGGTAATGCAAACATGGGATCAGAGGGCTGGTCCATTTTAAATCCCTTGGGTAGTCTTGCTGTTTTTAAAACATTATTAACAAAATATTCCGCCTCTTCCCTTGTTATGGGTTTTCCTCCTTGTTCAGCTGCGTCTTGAAAAACTTTTATAGCCTTATCTACAGCTTGTCGTGTTGGTTTATAAGCAAGGTAAGGTATAACTGATTTATTTTGAAACCTGTCATAGGTTGCACCCAACCAACCTGAAACTTTATCACCAAATAAATCTTTAAATTCTTTAAGATCTTCTCCGCTTCCAGTTTTACCCAGTTTAGTAAATAGATCTCCCCACTTACCTCTAATAACACTAAAGTTGCCAAGTATACTTGTAACTGTTTCATCAGTTGCTCCATATTTTTTTAACTGAGCTATTAGTTTATCGCTTTTTGCTTTATCTATTTTACCAAAAGTAACAATTCCATCAGCGTTCATTGTGGGTTTTCCAGATAACAATACATCATTCATTTCACCAAGTAACAAATCTCTGTTTTTTGCAGACTGTGCATTAGCTATCGTTTTAAATGGAGGAAATAGTTTATCAATGTCTTGATCTAGTTCTCTAGATATATTTCTTGCGCCAACTAAGTCAGCGGATCTTTCACCCACTTGTGTTCTTTCTGCGCTAAAAAAATCATCAGGTACTTTTCCCCGAGCCCTGAACCCTGTTGCTACTTTATATAAAAATTGATCAAACCTATTGTGACTTTTAGCAAGGTCATCGGATCGTGTAGCTAATTTTTTTATCGTATTACCAAGGCCACCAAGTAACCCTGTAAATAATGCGCCTTCAGTTCCAAACTTAATTCTATTAATTAATTGTCTTGCAGGATCTTTTTGATCTTCTTCTCTATTTATTTCTGTAGGACCACCAAGTAAATCACCAAATGTTCCGATACCCTCTACATCACCAACAAAGACACCCTCTGCTACACCACCAGCACCGGCACCTGCTAAAAATTGTACTCGTCTACCTTTAGCGTTTAGTTCACCAACACCTTTAGCAACGTCTACAAACTCTTTACTAGGTTTAAAATAAGTGCCTGCGCTTCTAGCAGCCATGGCTTGTTTCGCAATTCTTGATCCAGCTTTAAATGCAACACCACCAGGTATACCAATGTTAACTAATGTTTCAGTAAGTTTACCCGCAGCCGTTGCTTCTGCCTTTTCATCAAAATCTGTAAGATCATCAAAGAATGCTTCGACCTCTGCGGCTTTGTTTGTACCGGCACCAAGATCAATTAATGTTGCACCGAGAGAAAAAAAACCTTTAGGGATTGCAATGGCACCTGAAACAACACCAGCAAAGATAGATTCTAACGTACCGACTCTGTCAGTGCTATCACTAAATTTACCTACAGTTATTTCGTCTAGTCTTGCCATATATCCCTACCCACCATTAATTTATGGGTTTGAAATTAATTTTTAATTTTCTTTACTACACCATTATTATATTCGAATACGTTTGTTCCAAATACATAAAGACCATCGTTACCATCTAACTCTTCAATTTTTTCTAAGATAAATGATTCTGGATTTAATTTAAACTCTTCAATCTTGTTCGCTTTTTTAAGATCATCGTCACTACCTAATGGACCTTGATAATTTAAACCCTCTGTAGACGCCCATTCTGATGCAACTACTTTTGTTCCTTCATGGGTTTTAGTTACGCCAGGTTGTGTTTTTTCAAAGATAGCCACTGTTTCACTTATAGATGTTGGAATACCTAAAGACTTTCTTGCTACAAAGTCTACCGGTTTACCTGTAGCTGATGCTGCTGCGATATATTTATTTGTAGCTATCGCTTGTTCTTTTATTTGTTGTTTCTTTAATTCGTTTTCTATTCTTGCTAAGTCTACTTTTGATTGTATGTCAGATACTTTATCAAACTCTCCGCTAGCTACATCAATTACAGAGCTAGGATCTTTGATTGATGCTTGACCTGTTCGAAGTTGTTGACCAAATTTTATGGCTGTATTAGCTGCAGCATCTCTTTTTGCTCTTGTTACAACACCTTTTAATAATCTATCAACCGATGTAGATTTTTTAGTGCCATCGTCATCAAACTGATTTGCATCTGTGCCAGTCTTTTCAACTTTTGTATCATCAGTCTTTTTACCAACTTGACCTACGTTAGACTTCTTAACTATTTCTTCTGGTTTTTCTTTACCAAATTCAGTTCCTAATAAATAATTTGCAGCACCTTGAACAGTGCCTTTTCCAATATTATATGCACCCTCCAATATTTCTGGTGTATTTTTAATTTGTCCTGCTAATAAAAAAGCTGAACCTGGGTTTGATCTTAGTAACGATCCTGTTCTAAATCCTAATCCTTCTGCTCTTGAACCAGCCATGGGAGCGCCAAGCCCTGATTTAGGCATCAACAAATCTTTGGCTCTACCAAAGAAACCTAAATTTTCTGACATAGGTCTGTAAGCTCTGGCTGCTTTAAAACCTCTAGCTGCTGCTGGACCAAACGCTCTTAATGCTGCTGGTATGGCAACCCTTGCTGCTGTTAAAGCTGCTGGAATACCTGCTGCAAGAAATACAGCGTGCTTCTCTCTTCCTGTTCTAGGATCTCTATTTGCATTGTTACCAACACCAAATGTTGCTTGTGGTTCTTTAATACCATTCATGACCCCTTCTTTTACAGGGCCACCCATTTTGAACATTGGTCTATTTAATGGTCTCATATTATCTTATTACCACTTGTGGTTTAGCAAAAATCTTAGCGTACAATCCACCAACACCTAATGCAGTTCCAAGAGCTTTATCTAATGGGTTTGCTGCTTCTGTTGGTAATTGTGGAGCCTGTGCACCAAAGCCAGCTACTTGTCCTAGACCAGCTCCGTACTGTTGTAATCTTTGTTGTGGTTCAAAGGCTGCTGCCTGTGCCGCTTGTTGATCTG
>Ga0208157_1000992_pt1 | contig 13788 bp, 14 predicted proteins | sample 5_EtaG_FD_184077 | JGI IMG/M metagenome (GOLD analysis project Ga0208157, IMG submission 184077) | Marine viral communities from the Subarctic Pacific Ocean - 5_ETSP_OMZ_AT15132 metaG (SPAdes) (version 2) | ecosystem: Environmental > Aquatic > Marine > Oceanic | place: Pacific Ocean | collected...
CATTTCCGTGACCCGTGACGCACTCAACAAAGAGGGCATCGCTGTGTTGCAGGTATGCGACTTCACACCAGAGCGTACCGAGCTTACCGAAGATGGGAAGAAGGTGCATTACCCTCGACAAGATTTCGTCAGCACTAAGCTGGTGTTTGGAGATCAGGTAGTGCAAGCCAATATGCCCCTGCGTTCAGCGAAGGAGGACATGCAGTCTCTCGGCAGTGCCATCACCTATGCCAGACGTTACGGCTTGCAGTCCCTGCTATGCGTAGCCACGGACGAGCCAGATGATGACGGCAATGCTGCGGTAGGCGATACCGCTATGCAGGCCAAGACTAACAGGCGCGGCAATGGTGCAGCTAAACAGGAGACAGCTAAGGCCAGCGAGTTTATCAAAGGCTAGACTCACGGCTGCTCACGGTATGGTGTCACGGGAGATTCGTGGACGAGGTTTCCGTAGGGGTTTTCATATATCTCCTCTCCTGCGGTGTTGCCTGTTAGAAACAAACGTGAGCAGCCTTTTTTATTATGACTGAAATAAACCATAGTGCCAGAGATCATCACCCAGACTTCCCGCCGTCTGGTCTACCCGCCCTGTCCAAATGCCCCTGCTACAAGTCAAAGCCAGCAGGTGCAGCGGCAGAGCGGGGAACCAAACTGCATGAAATGCTGGAGGAGATTCTGACCAACAACGAACTGGCCGAAGAGTTACTTCGGATGAACCCCAAAGAACTGGAGATCAAAAAGCGATGAGCACTAGAACCCCAGACCAAATCAGAGACGAGTCGATGGCGCGATTTAATCAAGTCGCGCCTGTTAAGTATGACGTAGGGCAGAAGGAGCACGGCGGCAACCTCGACGAGAACGTAAACTTTACGGACATCGAGTACGAAGCTGTAGACTTCTGGCACTACGTCCAGTCCCTCAAGCACAAGTACGAACCCCTGCTTGAGGAAAACAAAACACTACGCAGACGGGTCGCTGCACTAGAGGAGATGATAAAGAGATGAGCCTAGCAATAGAGACGCCACGGGGGCAGAAGTCTCTTGAGTATGAGCGGGAATGCATCAGCATGTTCTGCAACCTGTACCCACAGTACAAGTTCCTAGAGACTGACAAGCATTCACCTGCGGCCATCGACGGCATCATGTACCTGCACCGAGACGGCATCATGACCGCAGCGGTGGAGGTCAAGTGCCGCAACATGACGCACGAACAACTGTTCGGAGACTACGGAGGTGAGTGGTTGGTGGCTAACTCAAAGATAGAAAAGGGCCGGTCCGTCAGCTACTTCCTGTCCGTACCCTTCGTCGGCATGCTGTACTTAATACCGGAAAAAACTATCTACACTCTACCCATCACAGATAAGCAGGGTAACTATATAGTTAAGTTTGATGTGAGGGAGACAACCACAAAGGCAACTATCAACGGTGGTAAGGTCAAGCAGCCTAACGCCTTCTTGCCTATGGACAAAGCAAAGGAACACAAATGCACCACGAAACCAGATGCAGGAAATGCAAAGACAAAATGACAGTTTACATCGAGGACTCCGATGAGAAGGCGTCACGAGCTTTCGGCCTAGATGTAGAGAGTTGGCTCAAGATGCTAGTGTGCGAGCACTGCGAGTTCCACGCCAAGACTGGCTACAAGAAACCTAAGAACCCTATACTCAAGCTATGAAACTTAAAGACCTTGAGACTATCGCAGCTATAATCATAGCTCTAGCTATGCTGGGGCTGGTGTTGAAGATGGCAACATTATGAATGATCAACGAGCACTAATCGAACAGTGGGAAGAGATTGCTATGGACGCAATCAAGACTAAAGGACTCAGCCGCAGCGAACTGGACGCAATCCACATCGGCCTGCGGCAGTCCAAGAATCAACAACTCGTAGACATCATTACTGAGATGCGGGATAAAGCGTGGAAGGCTAAACTGAAATGAAACTTAAAGGTAAAACATTTAGTAAGGAAGTGCTGTGGGCAGCACGATACATCCTCGACAAGACCAAAGGCCGCGAGGTTCACAGCGAGCAGGTGGTCAGCATCATGCGCGGCGAGGAGGAAGTCACCTTCGGCAGCGTAGACGCCTACTGTGAGGGTGAACTGTTCGATCTGAAGACTGGCAGGATGCGCGATTACGGGCCTCAGATGGCCGCCTACGCCCTCGGAATTATGCAGCAGTATAACTTGAAGGAGGTTACATATCACATCGTATACTCGAAGTATCGAGAGGCGCATGTGGAAAAGATTTCCTTGGAGCGGGCGATGCGTACTGTATACTCCATCGTCGATTCGGTTAATGACCCAACACGCTCGCCGTGGCTGTGTGACTATTGCCGATGGTGCAGCAGGGAGGAAAGCTGCACCGCCATTAAGACTTTTGGCTACAGCATCGGAGGTCAGATCGACCTGCTGTGGCAACAGAATCTTGACGAGCCACTTGACCCAGCCGTTAAACAACGGTTGTTATCCATCGTCGGTACGGTGGGGAGATGGGCAGAGGCTGTTAAGGAAAAGGTAAAGGATAAATAAGTATGCCTGAAAAACAAGAAATGGAGTACGCCAAGCTCGAAGGTAAGGGCTGGCTGTACAAGAACGAGAACAAGACCACAGAGACGCATCCCGATTTCAAAGGGAAGCTCGCTGGCATCAACATCAACAAGCTCGCAGAGTTTGCAGATGCTGATGGTAACGTAGACATCCTGCTCTCTGGATGGAGTGAGGTGGACAAGAACGATGCCCCGCGAGTAGGCATGAAGCCATCTCTTGCTCGGCCTAAAGAGTCAGCAGCAGCAGTTGCTAACGATCCGTTCGCAGCTTAACCCTTAATTAAAAAACCCTCCTCGGTGTTTTGCAGTTGCATCGGGGAGGGTTTTACTATCGATATGAAAAAGAAAGTTAGACCAAATAAAAATAAAGCCAATCAAGAGATATTCCGTATTGCTGCCATAGCAACCGCTCAAGCATTTAATGTGGATGAGGAAGATATTGTTGTCCACCGCAGAAGGCAGGACACTATCGCCAAAGCTAGGCAGATGACTTACTGGATTATGCGTAAAGGAACCAGCATGTCTCTCACTGAGATCGGGTTCCTGTTCCCGAAGGCTAAGGATCACGGCACGATCTTGCACGGGTGCAAAGTGATGGAGGATGTGTTTGATATAGGCGACAAGCCAGACAACAAGTTCTACAAGCCGTCAGTTAGAGCGGCTGAACTGTTCAACCACATGCGTAAGAAGTACATCATCGCTCGCAACGAAGAGTTCAAGAAGAAGTTCGAGGAGGTTATCAATGGTTGACATTACCTCCTCTACCCCTGTGCGTAAGGAGCTTACTATGTACGAGATCAAGACATCCGTTGAGATGCTTGACGAGCGCATTAAGGAACTCCTGCGTCACCGTGGTGAGGTAGCCTGCGGCGAGTACCGCTGGGACAGTGAGGAGACAAAGCAGGAATACTTTCACCTCAAGAAGGTTAGGTCAAAGCTCCGAGGTATAGTGATCCACAGAGCGACTAGCTCCGTGGGTCTTTAGTTTCCCTGTAACCCAACCTCCACAGCAGCGAGGAGATATTGCGGGCGGCTTCGTCCACCCACTCCTCCTCGCTGCTGCCCTTTAGGCTAGGGTACTCAGCGTGAAGCATCTCATGTATCAGCACCTCCAAACGATATCGTTTGCTCAAGCGCGGATTAATGCTGATCGACTTCTCCTCTTCCTCTGGCGGGTTGTCAGTGTCACAGCACAGCCCGTCAATCTCCTCAAAGATAATCTTGAACTTGCCAGTGCTAAACTTGTGAGTCCTTACCGCCATAACTATATAGTTGCCCAAGCATCCCTGTACTGCTCCCAGCTACAGGTTCTTATTCTGCCACGCCCCATCCCCGCTGGGAATAGCGTAGCGTTAAACTTCTTTAGCTTCTGAATCTCCTTCACTGTAATCACATAGAAACCGTCTTCGTGCATATCCTCAAAGTCTTTGGAAAAGGGTGCGTAAGCCACCAGCACATCACACAGGCTCTTGTCGTAATGCCCCTTCCTGCTTCGCCCGTAAGCCAGTGTCACTCTGTAGCTACCCCTAACCTCCGAGAGAGATGCTGTCTTAACCTGCACTCTTTTGCAAACCCCACCCTTCTCAACAATCAGGTCGTAGGAGGTAGTGCCTAAAGGGAAGGAGATATTGTAACCTAGCTGGGCCATCTTATTGGCAACAGCCAGTTCCCCATCAGTGCCCACCTTTAGGTTTCCGGTCATCTAGTTTGAAGCATTCGATCTCGCCTGTTCAGTAAGTCTTTATAGGTTATTGGGTCGGGCCGCTTCTTGACAGTCGGCTTGCCGGACATAGCCTCCTTCATTTCAGCGAGCGTGTCTGGGTATGGAGTTTCACCCTCTATAGTAATGAGGCCAGACCTCAAAGCGGTAGACATGTACTCCCTGTTGGCTGACAAGATGTCGTTGTAGTCTTCGTTTGAGAGATTGTTTTTAGCCCAAGTAGCAAACTCTATCTGCTGCTGTTTGGTTTGCAGGCCAGCAGAAGCAATAGGACTCCTGCGTTTCAGGCTGCTAGTCAGATTGCCCCAAGCCGCCTCCCTGTCTGGCGACATCATAGCGTACTCGGCAGCTTTCTCCCTTGCCCCTCGAACATCCCCCAACATTATCCTCTCAGAAACCTGCTTGCTATACTTAGTAAGCTCAGTCGCCTCTCCGTAGCCTCTAGGGACTCTATTGCCAGTGTCGGCTTCGTACCGCTCTTTGATGTTGCGAATCTTAAACATCTGCCTTCTCTTTTCAGCAGCCATAGCTGGCTCCCACTCGTTTCTGACGCTTTCTATTTGAGAGCCGACAGCAGTTGTGTCTCTGTAAATTTTAATGAAGTCCCTTGTGAACTCGTTTATAGCCTGATTAGATGTTTTCTTCCCGCTAACAAACTCTCCGCCTAGACGGAATCCTTTCATCAAGACCGAGAAGTTGGCTAAGTCACCCAAACTAAAGTCGCCTTTAGCGTATCTGCTGCCAGTTACTATGTAACCGAACTGACCAAACACACCAACATTAAGAAGGTTCTGGAAAGCCCTCTGAACCGTCAGCTTGCCTTTACCAAACAAAGTTTCTTGCGAAAGAATTTCCTCATAGGTAGGGGCGTTGCTTTCTCGGCCAAAAAGTTTAAGGAATAGGTGCGCCCTAAGCTCTTCCGTCAGACCCATTATTGCAGCGGTGTAGAGCAAGTACCTTATCTGACCCCTGCTAATCGGAGAGTCGCCTTTCTCTGACTGAAGCTGCTCTGCAATTTCGCTTCCGACTTGAAAAGCAAACGGGCTAAATTTCAACGCAAACTGAAAGGCTGGATTCCGCATCATTGCCGGAAGCTGCTGAAGCCTGTAGGAGCCTTGAACCTCAAACACGCTGGTAGTCAGATATTCCGTCTGCTCCTTTGTCCCCTCCCGCAGAACAGCGTCAGGGTCTAGCCCCATACGCTCTGCGTGTTTCCTAAACTCCGCAACCATTTCAGGGTTCACGCCCTCTGCGATAGACTTGTTAACCTCCTCTATCAGGTATTTCGCTTGATGCAGATTCACAGTCCTCGTGAACTGGTCTGGGATTGTTATAAGCTTTAATGCGTAGTTAGCGGCAAGTTCGGTCATCTGACGCCAGCCCTTAGAAACGGAACTGTTATCAAGATAGTTGCCTGCCATAGCGTTAGCGGCCCCAGCAACAAGCCCCAGACCTCTAACCTCGTCTCCCTTAATAATGTCGCCGCTTGTCAGTGCGCTTAGGAATCCCTTAACAAAAGACATAGGCGACTTCAGCCTTACGGCTTTTGACGCTATAAATCCTAGCGAGGTTAGCTGCGTTACGCCCGACATAAACGAGGCCAGCATTATGACGCTAACGAGCTTGCCCCAGAAGGTAGCCCCCTTGCTGCTGGCGAGTTCATTAAAGCTGCCGTCCGGTTTAATTTCGTAGGCACTCTTCTGCGCCGACTCGATAAATTCAGCAACTTCCTTAACGCCCTCCTTGCCCCTAAACCTAGCGGTTTTCAAAAGCTTTAAGAGGTGCGAGAAAAGGTCAGAACTGCTGTCTGTGTTCTGACCGTAAGCCTCTATTTCTGCGAGAGTTTTAGCAACATTCCTAGACTGAGCTATAAAAGCAGACGGACTAAGGTCTATAACAGAAGGCGGTATTTTAACTGTTCTGGCCCTAACCATAGAGGCTGTGCCAGCTTCTCCTATGTAAGAATCCGTTGCTCCAGACGATACATTTCTGGAGGCCCACTTCTCCGCCTCGGCAAAACTTTCTTCCTCAGTCTCCCGCCTAAGTTGCATGCGGTCTATGAACTCATTAAGGTCTGCTTTCTGCTGCTCGCTCAGTTTGACGCCTGATCGTAAAGCCTGAAGTGCCTTTATGTACTGAGCCTTAATCGTGTGGTAATACCCGCCCTCGCCTATGTCGAACTTTCCAACCGCATATGACCCGCCTTTCTGGCGTTGCAAAACTCTTGCCTGCCTAGCGTCTTCGCCTTGAAGCAAAAAGATTCTGTCTATCTCTTCAACTATCCTCAGAGACTCATCAGATATCTCTGGTGTTGGCTTGCCCTCGGCCCTAGCAAGCCTGTACGCAGATACCTCCGCTTCTTGCTCAGAAGATATGTAAGATATTTCGTCTCCGTCCCTGTCAAGTATCCTGTAGCTACCCTCATAGTTGGCTCGTTTAGCGAGAGCAACTTTGATTCTTTGCGAGAGCAGTGAAAGCCCTAAGTTATTGCCCCTAACTATATCGTTGAAAGTCCCCCAAAACATTTTCGTCAGAGAGCCTTTCTCCAGCATGAGAGGAGCAGCCGTAGCAAGCTCCGCCAGCAAAGCTTCTTCCTGCTCGTTTAAAACTTTCTCAGGGTTTTGTATCTTCTCAGCAGCAGCCTCTGATGTCCGAACGTCAGCCATTGATGGCTTAGAGAAGTGCGCGGCGGCAGTTTCAATGCCCACTTTCTCTGAGCCAGTGATGTCCATCATGCCAATAGCGACACTAAGCCTTTCTCTGAGGTGTTGGCTGAATCTATCAAAGTCAACTTGCTTCTTAGAAGCAAAGTCTAAAGCGTTGTAAGCTGCTCTTATCGCGGCGTCTACAGCCATACCTCCATACACAATAGATTGTATTGCTGCGGCTAGGCTTGCGTTTGCAAGATGAGCAGCGAGAACATCGACAGGAGCAGAGTTCATTCTGCCACTTCTTCTTGCGCTTGAAATGTATTCGTCTACTTTTTTCTTAGCCTTCCTAAGCCTAGCTAAAACTGCCGCAGAATTGCCTGCCTCAGTTACAACAGTTCCCTTCCCCTTCCTAACAAAAACAGTTCCGCCGATCTGATACATTCTAGCACCGTCACTAATCTTGACTATCCTTCGGCCCGTTGACCTACTGTACCAGTAGTTCGCCCTCTTAGGGTTCATTGCGATTTGCAAGAACTTCCTAGCATCGTGAAGGTCTTTAGGGGATATTGTTTCCGTGTTTCCGTCTGCGTCTAAAGTCTCAACAACGCCCTCTGGGCTGATGCTCGCCTGAACGTACCCGCCGTTAACATAGGCTAAAGTTGTTTTCGGCTTCTCTCCTTCAGCTATATCTAAAACAGCTTTATCAGGTGACACCACTTCCAACGCCTTTGTCCCCTTCAGTACATCGACAACAAAGATATTGTCATAACCTATGTTGGTCTTCTTGCCGTCCGTTATTGATGCGACATACTTCTGGAAACGCTCGACTACAGGAATGTTTATCCTGCCTTTAACCTTAGAGCCTAACTTCGGCCTGCTTTTAGGGTTGTTAGCCCAGTCTTCAGCCCTTCTCACTTCCGATAGGGTTTTGGGCGAAGGGTTGCTGGGGTCTGCTGATGACTGAATAAAAAGCTCAGGTATCTCTGCTCTGGCGGGGGTTGTGTTTCTTGTAAAGTTTTCTTTTATGTGGGCCAACACAGAGGATGCGTCACCGCGAGCCGATTCGCCACTGATGTTACCAAACATGTTGCTGTACACGTTAACGCGAGCAAATGTTTGTCCGGCTTCTGGTGCTTTAATGTCAGGGAAAACAGTTCCTAAGTCTAAGCCAGCCTCCTTAATTGCTTCTTTAAGCTTGCGGCTACGCCTTGCGGCTAAGAGGTTCTTGCGGCCAAAGTCAGACTTACTAGAGTCTCCTTCGCTTTGTTTTTGAATATATCCCCCAAGCTTTTCAAGAAACTGATCCGCAGAAGAATCGTACCTTTTGCCTTTAACATTCTTTCTCAGCGAGGAAAGCCCAACGTCAACAACATCGGAAAGTTTCATCCCTGACTGAGCCGCTAACTTAGCGACACCCAACGCAACATCAACCATACTGGTGACGGCGGCTGTGTTGGCAGACAGCATGCCTCTACTTGACTTCTTCAGCTTTTTTCTAATGGAGTCTAGCTGCTGGCTAAACACCTCCAGCCCGTCTTGAATTGTTGCTCCACCTTCCTGCGACTCAACTTCACCAGCCCTAACCTGTAGTCTGTCTAAAATTTCAATCTTATCCTCTGCGGTCAGCTTAATGTTTTGTGATGCAGCAATTTCTTCCGCAGACTTAATAACATTAGAAACCTCATCAGATGGTGCGGAGTCAGAAACATCAGCAGAATCCACCACCTCAGAAACGATGACCTCTTTTTCTGGAGTGTCATATCGTGTTACCGTTCCCCGCCCTCTTTGTTCTCGCTCTTGCTGCTTGCGCCTGCCACTACGAAGGTCGGCCAACTGCTCTGCGCTGGCTAGTGGCCCTGCCTTCATAGCCGCAGCTTCTGCTCTGGTGATACCGGAGCCAGTGTCAACGCCAGAAAGCTCTGCTTGTTTAGAGGGAATATCTGGGCTTAAAACTTCTGGCGGGGTTTGTGCCTGCTCAAAAGAGGTCTTAGGGTCAGAGACAAAAGGTTCTGCTGCATTCCGCCTAGCGGCTTTTGCCTGCCTCTGAGTCTTCAGAGGGGTAGGTGGAACCTCAAATGTTTCTGGCAAAACGTCACTCTGTTTGCTGCCAGACGGAGCCTCCTCTGCTTCGATGGGTGCTCCTAAATCCGGTGCTGGGGCGTCAGCAGAAACAGTCATCTCAGTTCTGGCAGGGGGTTGAGCCTTGCCAGTTTGTATATCAAACGCCTCTTTAACAGTCTTAACACCGAGTGAATCTAAAACACTTTGAACGGCAGGAGGATATATAGCAGTTTCCCCAGACAAGATCGAAGCCCTGTCAGCCTCTAGTCCGGCAACTATAGCCTTTCTTTCTGCTTTCTGCTGTGCCGTTTCAAGAGTCTCCGGCTCGCTCCTAACATCCTCGATGTTTTCCTCAATCTCCCTGAGCTTTCTTGCTTTTTCGATGCGGGCAAGAGGCATGTCCAGAGCGTCACCGAGGCTAATGGAATCATCTCCCAAAGACTTCTTAGCCCATTGGTGTGCGCTGTTTTCAAGAATCTTTTTAAAAGCTGGGTATTTCTCAGATAGCTCAGAATCAAGAGCCAAAATCTGATCTCGGTAATCTTGCTTGTTCCTTTCTATTTCTTCGGCTAAGACCCTAGCTCTTTCCTCTGACGCCGCCCTTTCTGCTTTAGCTTGTTTTTCCTTAGCCTTCCTGTTCCTGCGCTCCTTTAACCTATCAGTTCCTTCCCTCAGTCCTTGCACTACGCCGCCAGCACCAACCCCAACAACAAAATCGTCTGCCGCACTAAGCACAGCTTTACCTAAAGTCATATCAGGATCGAAGCCTTCACTCCAATCAATGCCAGAAGAAGCAAGAGAGTCTAAGCCTTCTTCCACGCCTTCAAGAGCCACTGAACCTATAAACTGTTTTGCCCCAGCAGGCACATAGCCAGACTTAGAAGCTAACCCTCTAGCAATAGTGCCGGACAATCCCGTTCTTGAAACCTGTGCCACAGCGGCTCCAGTCTCAACGCCAGCCAGCCCCAGTTTACTGGCGGCAAAGCCCCCAACGGCGGTAATCCCTGCGGTCTTTGCACCAGAAACAAGAGAAGGTAAAAGAACCCTTCCGGCAGCTTTGTCCCTAGCGTCCTGATACCCCAGCCCTTCTTCTTCTTGAAGCCTTTGAGCTTCTATTTCCAAATACCTATAGTTGTCTGCCCCTGCTGTCTGAACGCCAGCAGTTCCAGATGCCATAGCTAAAGCAACATTAGGATTTTTAGTTACGATTGTTGAGCCTATAACGGGCAACATGCCGCCCAAAGCTGTTGCAATCTTCCCGCCGTAACTATCGTTTTCAGCCCTGTCTTGGGCCTCTTGCATCAGTTCCTGACCAGCTTCAGAAAACCCCTGTGCTCTTCGCTCATAATACTTGCCATCTTCTTCGTCCCCAAACAACGCAGCTAACTTTCCAGCAGGACGAGAAATGCCCATAGCATACAGGTCAAGCATCCCTTTCTGAAACCCTCCCTGAAAAAGAATACCGTAATCTTTGACGGCATCAATCACGCCCGTTGCAGATCGGGACTCTGCCCCTCCCCTTGAAGCACTAATCTTTTCGACAGCCTCTCTGAGGTCTTCTTCCGTAGGACGCTCATCGAAATTTATTACTAGCGTTTCGCCAGTCTCAGGGTCTGTAACTCTGTATTTAAACATTTTATTCTTCTGGAAGATGGGGCGGAACGGCAGGTGGATTAAGCGGGTTTTTCTTTTCGTCCTTTCCGTCAGACGGGGCGAGAGACGGCCCTTCCCAGAATTGTTTACCGCTCTTTGTAGTGTTAAGCTCACCCTTACTATGTTGCGCTTTAAAATCCCTAGTAATGCCTTCGGCATGCTGCTTCATAGCCTTTCTTTCGCTAGCGTTTAAGTTTCTGCCTAGAACATTAAAAGGTGCAGGCACAGCAACAAACGGCATTTTATCGTCGTGAATATTGTTGTCATCTAAATTAGGAACAACAGTCCAAAGAGGTATCTGGGCAGACTTACCAATGCCAACTTGTTTTCTTTCCGTCCAGAGCGGGTTAAATTCATCGCTAGAAGCGTATGATGTAGTTCCGGCAACCTGACCCCATTCGGCAGCGTTGCCAATCTTCCTTATTTCTTCGGAAGTTTTTAGCCTGTTTATTTGGGCGTTAGCTTGTGCCTGAGCTTCCGGCGAAAGGTTGTTTACAGCTTCTAGGTTTCCTGTTTGGAGAAAGTTCAAAACAGCCGCTGATGATGCTGCGTTATCCCCAACTCCTTGCTGTTCAAAAAGCTTTCTAAGCTTAGGAAGTGGGGGTAGTTGCCCTCCCCCTAAAATTATATTTTCAGCAAACATACGCAATTCAGGATTAGCATTTACTTGCTGACGTTGGACAGATTTAGGCAGATAAAACTCTGCCCCGCTGCCCTCCCTCTGACCCATTGGGCTGTCTAATGCGGCATCAAAGCTTTCAGCACCTATGTCTCTAGGCATAGACTCTTTAGCAGCCCTAAAATATGTCATTGCCGTTTCAGGGGCTACCCCAAACGGCCTGTAAGCATCGACAGCCTGTTCTTCCGTCTCAAAAATCCCCCTGCGAACACCCTCCATAATTGCCATTCCAACTTTCTTCCTTTCCCCTTCCTGCCTTGAAGCCTCTGCCTCCGCATCTTCTCTTTCTTTTTGGGAAATAATATCTTGAGACAACTGAGCACTCTGCTCCGCAGCGGCTCTGTTCAAATCCTGTACTATGCTTTGGCCCTCGTCAGAAAAGCCTCCTCCGCCCCTAAATGACGGAAGCTGGGCAAGTTGGGCACTCAAGTCTGTGGCAACACTGCGCTCCGGCGAAGGAAGTCCCGCAGCCCTCGCAGCCGACTGATTGGCAGTAGTCGTTGTTTGCAAGTTTCGCAGTGCATTATCCAGCTTTTCATTTTGATAGCGTTCACTTTGAGCTTGCCTAGATTTCGCCTCCCTTTCCTCGGCCAACTTTCTTTGATAATCTCTTTCATCGCCTTGCCTCTTATTAAACTTTTGTTCCTGCCTAGCTTCAGCGTCAAAAATGTCTTGCTGTCTTTGTTGGCGAGAAAGCAGCCGAGACAAGCCTGCAAAATCCCCTAAGCTGGCGTTCTCTATTACGCGAGACAAATCTTCGTCAGCCACAGGAACGCCCCCGTCTACTGAGTCAGTAAATGGTGGCAGTTTGATTTCGGAAGACTCTTCTCTCGGCCCTTCGGCAACAGAACCTAAAGCTTTTATTACCGCTTCAGGCCCGTACTCGGCTATCAAGGCGTCACGGGTTTCTTTTAGCTGACGCTCGCGCTCCTCTTCCTTATCCAGCCTTGCGGCAGTCTGGGCCGAAGCTATTTTCGCTGAGTCTATGAACGCTCTCTCAAATGATCTTCCGAATGACATATTATAATCCTATACTAAGCTTCGCCCAAACTTAGTGCCAAAACCGCCAGCAGCAGAGCCAGCTAAGGTTCCAGCAACAGCACCAAGAGGGTTAGATTGATTAGACATCTGCGTATTGTAAATGTTTGCTTGAGTTCCAAATATGTTGCTGGCAAACCCAGTGCCAGCCGCCCCAGCATTCGGGTCAAGACCCATACCGCGCTGCATCTGGGGCATCGTAAATGGTGATGCACCCTGTTGCAGACCGGACATCGCAGCACCCTGCGCTGCAATCGGTTGTAACCCTAAGTAGGACTGGATGTTGCCAACGTCCTGCTGACGGGCAGCAAGTTGCTGTTGCGAGCCTACGTTACGAGCTTGATTGATCTGCTGCACACGCTGAATCGCATTAGCAAATGATTGCTGCGCCATAGCGTTGGAGCGATCAGCTTCAGTCTGGCCACTTGCCAGTAAGCCCAGAGCCTCACCGCGCCGTTGCTGGCCTAGTTGCATACCGCCTTCCAGCTTCGCAATCGCTTCGCGTAAGCCAGCACCAGTTCCTAGAGCCTGTCCGCGAGCAGCAGCAGCCCCTCGTACACCCTGCTCTAATGAGCGTTGCTGCGCTCCTGTGAGCCTTTCACCGGACATTAGCTGGTCTAGTACCTGTTCCTCAAGCTGACGCCGCATTTCGGCAGTCTGACCTGTGTCAGTACGCAACTCAGGGGCATCACCAACCTCCTCATATTGCGTTCCTGAAGCCAGTTCCTCTGCTGTCCCTCGCCCTTCACGCAGTTGACGGGCAAAGTCTTCCCGCAAGCCAAACCCTTCTGGGTCTAGCTGCTGCATCTGCTCCCGCTGCGCGGTGACAAACTGCGGGCCGAACTCAACGAGATTGTCTAGCTGGGCTTGCGTTAGCTGCGGGACAAGATCAATCAGGCCGGACATCTCAGCCTTCGTGAGATCAATATCTCCGAAGCCTCTGAAGTCCGCAGTACGCATTTCCCCCGTCCGAGGGTCTTCGTACTCAACCATTGTCCCCTGACGCGCTGCTGACTCAATCAGTCGGCGCGTTGGCAACGTATCTATGTCTGCAAAAACCCCCTCACGATTCGCTTCAGCGTAATCAGGGGTAGGTGGTGGTGCTGGTGATCTTTTGCCCATTTTACTATCCTAAAAAACGTCTTTTAATTCTGCCCATATCGACAACTGTCGCTCTGTTGTTATATTTGTGGCGCGTCCACGCCATACTGTGTGCGGTCTGTGACCATCTGTTCCAGACCATCTCGTACATCCGGTTAATGCAGCGCGGAAACCTGCTTACACAGGCTTCCACATAACAAATGCCCCCTTCTGTATCCTTGTAATGCTCGTGACACTGCTTCTCAGTGTCTACCATCCGCAGTAATGTCAACCCAACTAGCTGCCCTTTCGCCTTGACAGCGTAATAACGGTTATTATTCACGAACCACTGCACCCAAT
>Ga0208157_1000995_pt1 | contig 13777 bp, 23 predicted proteins | sample 5_EtaG_FD_184077 | JGI IMG/M metagenome (GOLD analysis project Ga0208157, IMG submission 184077) | Marine viral communities from the Subarctic Pacific Ocean - 5_ETSP_OMZ_AT15132 metaG (SPAdes) (version 2) | ecosystem: Environmental > Aquatic > Marine > Oceanic | place: Pacific Ocean | collected...
AAAGACTTGTACCAACATGACCTGAAACAAAATAACCTGCACTTGTTGTAAGGGTAATTCCATTTCCTGATACTGCTGATGGTGTGATTGTCATACCACTAGCCTGAAAATGATAATATGGTTGTAACTTTTTATTGCCATCAGCAGATGTATCAAATGCAAAAGTACGCACCTCAAAACTTGTTAATCCAGTTCTTACAAGTTCTCTTGGCATAAAATCATTATGTGCAATAAACATAAAGTCACCAGATTGTGCATATGTAAATTGCGTAAGATTAGTATCTGTAAATGGAAGAGATGCACTATCTACATCTTGTGTAAGTGTAGATACTAAAGAATTAAATGATCCATTAGCATTAACTCTAAATATCTCAATTTTTCCTGAACTAAAAGCTACAATATATTTTTCATCACTAGAAAATATAAATGGCTCTAATCTTATTTTTTGAGATACAACAGTAAAATCTGTTACTGCTAATCGTGTTGAATCAGTTGTTGTAACTGTTCTGTTATCTGTACTTAATCCATCACGTTTTACCGTAACAACATTTGCTGCTGGATTAGTAACAGTTAAACCTGATACTGCATTTAGAGCAGTAAAAATATTATCTGCTGTCGTATTATTATCTGCATTTGCTCTTACAAAATGAGTATTACCTGATGAAGCACTTGGAGAACTACTACCAGATGCTTCAAACTCAAGTGTAATTATAGTATTATCACTTAATGTAAAAGTAAGCTGTGTTCCGACCACTATATTTGCGAAATCAGTAACAGTCACAGTACAGCTTGGTTGATCATATGTTTGTGAAAAGTTGTGAAGTCTTTTAGAGCCGGGACGATTTATAACCCCACCTTCAGCACGAATAAACACATTTTTCACAGATTGACCAGCTTGATTGTAAACTGCTGAATCTATGCGGCTAGTTAGTGAAGGATTAATTTCACCAAAAATAAAGTTGTTTAGCGGTACACGTATCCTCGCCATCAACTTCGCCTTTCAGTAATAAACCTCGATGTAACAAGTTTTCTAGTTGTTTGCTGTTGACTATCTAATGTTTTTGCCTGTTGAAGCAATGCTCCACCTTTCTGCTCAAGAATAGATGAGAGTTGCTCATCTCTTGCTATTGCTAAAGCAAATGATGCTGCAAGAGAAAACTCTAGTGCAACAGTAAAATATGATGGAAAATCTTGTTCTAATGCACGAAATGTATAGTCAGCTACTAATGTATCTTGTGTTGATGCATCACTAAATACTTTGTCACCATAAATATTATATTCAATAATAGCATCGCTAATTGTAACAGCATGTAACATTAACATATCTGTTGGTAGTTGATGCGCTGTATCATATCTACCAGTAGGAACATTAGTAAGTAAATTTAATTGCGCTTGGTTTGTAGCAAACCTCCATCTGCTAGAACATAATGTAGTACGGACTATATCTTCATAGATAGCATTTGCTACAGTTGATTCAGTGGTTGAGGCAGTAAATGATGTAATTGGATCTGCACCAATAAGAATCAACCCTCTGGATGCAATATCAATATCTGAATTAGCTGCTGATGGCATGTGATGTTATGGGAGAGGTAAGTTGATACCTTGACCTCTCCCAAACTCCTTTAGTCTGAGTCTGTTTCAGTTATAGCCAAACCATCGGTTACGTCTACAACAGTACCAGTATTAGACTTTACACTAACAAAACTTGTTGTTGGTGTATTCGTATCAGCTACAATAATAACATCACGAACAGAAAGCATGTTCGCAGCACTATTAAAGTAACCTTCTGTGTTTACAGCGGCAATTGCATCTGTAGTTGTATAAAACCACAGATCACCATTAGAAGCACCACCAATACGGGTTAAACCACTTGCTGCATAAGCCATATCTTAATCCTCCTAGTTGTTGTCTAAGACTTCATAGACACCGTTGTCATCAATAACAACAGAACCCATTGACATCATAGAGGTTGCAAGATGCGCGGCTTTCTCAGGTACATAATTAATCTCTGTTTGTACATCAGAGTTAATACCCAATCCAATCGCAGAAGAATGATAACCCATATTTTTACCTGCGGTTATTGCAGAGGTTGAGAAAATCTTAAATCCAAGAAATTCTTTCATGCTCATACCGCCAGCAAAAGGTAGGTTTTGTTCTCCAACAAAATCAGATGATGCAAACTCTGTAATCAAAAACAGATCAGCATATCCTTTAGGATGCATGGCAAGATAACGTCCACCATCTTCAGGAATATTTGCTGAACCCATTGTTTCAAACAAAGCAAGCAAATCAGCTTTGTCTACTGCTGCACCAGTAGAGTTAATCTGCGTACTGTTTGCACCAGCATCCATTGCTGTATAGATGATTTCGTCAGTCTTACGACCAAGTGCAGCAGCAGCAGATTGTGCTACAGCTTGACGCTCATCAATGTTTGTCTTTAACTCGTCTAGCTTATCAATATACTCAGGAGCATAAAAATCTGCCATTGTTGCTTCCACATTAGTATGTGCAAGTTCCATTGGAGTTACATTACCATTTCGAGACTTTGTATTTGCTGAACCAGTGCCAATCTTTTGGAACCGAACAACATTTCCACGAACATTACCAGCAGTGCGAACAGTGCCACGGAGTTTAGAACCCATACGCTGATAAGCAAGATGAACTTCAGTCTCAAACTGTTTAATAAAGGCTTGATCTATTGTATTAGCCATTATTCAGTCCTCTCATTAAAGTTTCACTACACCAACGGTTGTCCGTTTCCTTCGTCGTCCAGTTATCTCATTGCGAGGCTGTCAGATAAAACAGGCCGTAATATCAATCCCATGCCATATTTTCAGATAAATTACAACGCACAAAACGCACACATTGGAATCCATTTATAGTGGTTGCCTTCTTTGCAAACTGAAAACCTAACCAATTCAACCACTTAATTGTTTTTGTGTGATCTATAGGAACTAAATTTTCTAATATATCATAGTCAATTAACAGTATATCTATGATACGTTTGGTAACTCTACAAAATTTTAAAGGCTCTTCTTCACATAAATTGCTTCCAAGCAACCAAATTACAGCACTTCTATATTCTTTATCAAAAGAAATATCTGATACACCAAACATTGCACATGGTTTATTGTTAATGATTATTGTCCATGTTTTACCATTGGGATCTCTTAATGGCTCATGCAATGCTGCCCAAGGCGATGCACCAACAATCATGCATTCTCTTATATCAGTAGGACGTAAATGATGCTGAAGGTAGCCAGCATGCTCACTTGTAGCATTGACTACCTTTGCATCGATAAACTCAATCTTATTTATATAGTTGATTGAATCCTTCTTCGACTTCTCTAACATAACCAGCGTCCCTATGAACAGGATTCCAATATCTAGGATCTTGCATTTTAGTTCTTAGTTCATCTTCATTTGCTCGTAATGATGGCTGTGCATCAGATGATACTGTTGCATCTTTCATTTTACTCATAAGAAACTCCATCATTTCTATGCCTTTAGCTGATTGTCCAATGCCTAAGATTACATCTTCATATTCTGATGGAAAGAATTTCTGACTCCATAAACTTACAGCATCAATTCTAGCTTCTGCATTATCACCTAAATGAGTCATTTCAGAATCAAGATCTGGTTGCATAGCTTCCATTGCAGTATTAAATTGTTCAATGCCATTTACAAATTCTTCTTGCGAATATCCATTTTCAAACGCATGGTTTGCCCACCATTGAAATAATGCATTATCATTAGCAAGCTCTTCATCAACAATATCAGGAATTTCATAGTGACCAGCACTTTCTGGTCTACTTGAGTATGCTTCCTTTTCCATTTCTGAAATTAATTCATTACGAAGATCTTCTTCTCTTTTACCTTTCCAAGATTCAAGCTCACCATATGATTTTGCCATAGCTTCTGGTGATTCAAACTTTTCTGGCAACCATTCAGGTCTTTCTGATACAGGTGCTTCTGTAGCCTCTGCTACTTCAACATTATCTGTTTGTTCCATTCTTCTCTACCTTTTCTGCATGTTTAATACGTCTTTCAATTAAACCGACAATATATCGCTGCCCCTCAAGATGACGAAGTTCAGCATCGCTTGCGGCTGGCCCTGTGACTGCTTCTATAGTTATAGAACGCAGATACTTTAAAACCTCTTGCCCAGATGGTTGTCTAAACAAGGTTCTTATATCCAATGATATTTTATTATCATCAGATATTGTTCGTGGAAAATTATCTATACCAATTCTATTGTTGGACATCTTCAGGGTTCATTTGCTGTTGTTGTTGCATTTGTTGTGCAGCCATAATTAGTTCTTCTCTATCAACTCTATCTCTAACTAATGTATCTGGGACTCCAAACTTTTTAGCTAAATGAACGGCTACTTCTTCTGAGCTTACAAGAAGATTTAATATTTCTGGCCCAAATGTACCACCTACAAGTTGTAGGTATCTTGATATAGAAGATATATCCTGATTGGCTTGTGCTTGAGCTAATGGTGATATCGACCGTACTTTAATTTCTCTACCATTAACAGATGGTAATTCAATACGGCCTTGTTTTTTTAGAATGTAAACTACACGCTGTAATATGGGTTGTACCATTTCTGCTTGCAGTCTACCAAATGCTGACCCAATCCTTCTGGATAAATCAGCCATACGTTCTGCAACTTCTGTAGCAGATGCAGGTGTTTTATTGGGATCACCAAGCATGTCATTATATAATGCACGCTTGATATTATTACGCATGTCACCAAGAACAAGCTGTGCTACATCAAAGTTGCCAGCATTTCTAATTGGCTGTAAACCTTGCGATCCCATAGCTTTTGGAATAATAGTACCGGGAACAAGATTAATTGTATCAGTATTTATAATGCCATCATCATCCATCTGATAGATGCCAGAGATAGCCATTTGTGCATTTTCCAAAACCAGTTCAATGGTAAGGTTAGTAGTTTTGATTGCTGATAATGCATTGATTAATGGCCCTCTTCCATAAATTTCACCACTGGCTTTAGACCAGCGAAAACATATAAATGGGTTTGAACCTGTGCCTTTAAACAACTCTCTTTGTATTATTTCTTTTTCTGGAATATTAATTACAAAGAAATCAAATCTATCTTCATTTAATTTTTCATAATTACGACAAACTATTTCGAGGATTTGTGTTTTTTCTTCTGGGTTGTTTTTGATCCTTTCACCTGTTTTTTCGGTAAAGTTTGCGTTTGGATACGCCACACGTAAGTCTTCATTTTTGAGTTTACGTTGCCTATAAACATGATCAATTTTATCATCTGGACCTGTATCAAGGTAAACACTCGGTAACGGAATAGCATTGAAACGTATCGGATTGATTGCATCACCTTCTTCGACGAGGAGGATGCCAGTTCCAACAGCAAGGTCCATAAACGATTCATGTACTTCTTGCCCAAAGTTTGAATTTTGTATAACTTCAAATACATAATCAGTTACCTCGTCTAAAGTATTATTTACTTCATCACGCTCACCTTCTGGCACTTCACTGCCAGCTAGAAGATCAGCCCAACGTGCAAAGTTTGGCACCAAGCCTGACTGTAAACGAGATGCAAATTCCTGTGTTCCTACAACAGCAGTCTCATCAAAGATTTTATCATCTCTACGTTGACCCGGACTTTCATGGAAAAAGCTTTGCCTCATTGGAAGAGCATATTCAAAACACTCTTCAAACAATGACTCAAAAAGAACACGATTGGATTTAGCTTTATTAAAGCGTTCCAACATTTTTACAGCAGATGTATCCATTATAATGTCTCGTCAAAATAACCTATACCGCCACCCTGTCCAGTAATAAGAGATCTCTTTCCTTGCCCACCTCGTCTTTTTCTACGCATTTGCGTTTTTAATCTTTCCTGTCTTTCATCTGCTTGCTTTTGTTCCTGTTCAGCAATCATTTCTTTTTTCATTTGTCTAGCTTCTACTGCTTCAACAGGTTCAATAGGAGCTTTTGGTTTAGATATACCAAGCAAACCTCTTGTTAATTTACGTATTGGTTTTAAAATTGAAGAGACACACATAGCTTTCTCCTTACATTCTTGACCATAAACCTTGCCTACGAGGTTTAGGTTTTCTGGAAAAGACATCAAAATCCATCTTTGCCTGAAAAGGTTTAGTCGTCATTGATATATTTGACAAGATATTTCTACCTTCACCAGCACCCATCATCAAATATTGCAATGCATCATGTATGTGTGAAAAGTGATTCTTTTCTGGTTTATCATCATATCGTTCTCCAGATACCTGCATACGTTTATACTGATACCCACCTTCAAAACCTTTAATTAATGTACGACATCTAGGATCAACCAAGAATCCAGATTGACCATCAACCATTCTGTTAAGAGGCGCATTAACAGATTCAAGTCTCAATGATACATCGTTAGATTGTGCAGGGCGTGCATTTAATCCACAACCACGCAATATTTGAAATGGTGTTGATTCATCTGTCTGTGCGCGAAAGTCACCTGCTGGATCGCCAATAATATTAACATCACAATCATTATATTTAGAAGCAAGTTCAACACGTAATACTTCACTAAACTTTACAATCCCCATGTCAAATGCAACTACTTCTTGCAATATAAGCCAACGCCCTCGAACCTTTTGTCCAAATACTGCTGCTGGTGTTAAACCAAAGTCAACACCAATAAATACTGGAATGCCAGATGCAATAGGTATTTCTTCTGTAGCTACATGCACCTCTGTTGCAAACATAGGATACACAGGCTTGCCATCCTTTATTGTTCCCAACTTATTCATTACATAAACATCAATCCAGCTTTTTGTTTTTCCTTTAACAATGTTTGAATAATAATCATCACGCATGTTCTTTATATTTTCAGCATCTTTATTCTTTGTGTATTCAGTTACATTTCCATCCTGATCTTTATATTCAAGCATAGCTGGGGGTTGATTAAAAAACTCCCAGTTATCTGGCTTAACAAGCATAGTAGCTTCTTCTCTAGGAATATGATCCGGTATTGGAACTTCACCAGACATGATAGGCCACCAATGATCTTCTTCTGGTGCGTTGGTATCTGCAATTACACCTGTCCACGTACAGCCACCATCTTTCATAGATGGATAACGACCAACACGCATAGTACAGGCATCAATAATAGATTTAGGTATTTCCCTAGCTTCATTAATCCAGATGCCAGTAAGTTCGAGTGATAAAAGTTTCTTTACATCTTCTGGTCTATCAAGAGCTAAAAACAAAACCTCTAAATCAATATCACCTTTTTTAATATGATGTGTATAGGGAACAGACCATAGAAACTTTCCCCACTCTTCTTCGGGAAACCAGTCTAACCATGTTTTGATTGTTGTTGTTCGTAGTTGTGGGTTGGTGTTTCTTATGATTGCCCATCTACTATGACGTTTACCATCTTCAGATTTCTGCTGCTGCAATGCTCTTCTAAACACCTCAACACAACAACCAACAGATTTACCAGAACCTACTGGCCCTCTAAGACCACGAAAGAATACATCAGACTTCATAAAGTCTTTTAATATATCTCCGTCAGGTTTGTATTTAAATTTGGTCAACCTTATGATCCTTGCCAAACTTTATCATACGCTCAATAACTTCTGGCCCTATGACAGCAATAACTTTATCAGCTTCACGATCTGTACAAAACTCTTTAGGATGGTGACAAAGATGTACCTTCTTCACCACTCTACGCAATACTTCACGTTCTTCTATTTTTAATGTATGTAAAAAACTCATCTGTACCTTTTGGCTATACGCCTTGCAGCTTTGGGCTGCTTTGAAAACTGTTTGCCTTTAGCAGTATCTTCACGCTTCTTTTTGCTGCTTGCAGCATATTGTGCGCTGCTCATAGCCCTAATAGCAGCCGCAGGTAGATAACGCTCACCAGTAGCTTTTGAACCTTGCGTTGATGGTTTACCAGATTTAGTTTGCCACTTCTGACCTGTCCATCTCATTAAGGATGTTTGTGATGGCGCACGTGCCATTACTTACCAACTTCTTTCTGTGCTGTTTTATGAGCCTGAGTAAATGATCGCCCCTGTTTCATAAGTTTACGCATTAAGACCATATGCTTTTTAGTATGATGCTTTGAGTGCTTTAAAAGCGTAGATTGTTGTCGTTTAGTAATCACGATGTATAACCTCCACCTTTTGCTTTATAAGCCTTTGCAAGCATCTGTGCTTTACGCGCAGACCATTGACCCGGCGCACCACCCTTGCCACTAGCTTTTATTCTATTGAATAGACGCTTTCTCATGCCGGGCTTTGTATAGTTGCCAGCCTCATTGACTGCCATAACTAAGCCTTTTTAGACTTCATAATTTTTTTCTTCAGTGCTTCAGGCAATGTTTTTTGTTTTGCAGTAAGCATTGATTTCTTTTTCGGACGACCAACTTTCGATCCATAAGTTCCTTTTCCCATAGGCATTATTTTTTACTCCTCTTCTTTTTAGCTGGTGCTTTACCACCAACCCACGCTTCATTAACATCTTTGGTAGACTTATCATCTGCCATAAAGCTACCATCTTCATCTCTTGCACGTTTTGATTTTACTACTACAGGTGGCTCAGTAAACAAACGCTGAGATTCGCTAGTATAAGTTGGGCCAGTAATCGCACGTCCATCAGGTAATATACATACTTCACCCTTGTATTCTGTACCATCACGATAATAATAAGCCACTATGCTCTCGCTTTCTTTGCTTTGTTTCGTTTACTAATAGCCCTTGCTTTGGCTCTAGCATCAGCTTTTGAAGATGCACCCCACGCTCGAAGGGATAATAACAATCTTGTAGGTCTGCCTTTTGAATCACGTTCTGGCCCACTATTGCCTGCCATCCTTGATAGGAAGCTCGCCCTTCTTGGGTTGTCTCCTGACTTTACTGGCGGCTTGAGAGTTCCTTCTTTGTAAGAGGCGCGACCGGCAGCGTTGAGACCACCTTTGGGGTTCTTTCCTGCTTTTCTTGTCCATGCTGGTGTCTTTGGTGCCATTAATCTATTGTGCTTTCATCTGCAATAGCGCGTTGAGCATCGTTCATTCTTCCATACTCATCATTGCCATCCATAGGAAATGGATCTTTACCTTTTACTTGAAGAATACGCATTGTTGAAAGATCACGTTTTAATCTAGGATCAACATTATCATTTGTCTGTGCTTCGGCTGGTGTAACTAACATGCTAGTAAAGGAATCCCATAGCGTCTTACGCTTGTTAGTCATCGGCCCTTCAAATACAAATGTTTCAGCTTCAGGATCTATGTCATCATCATAATCCATATCTACAACTTGCATTTGCTCGGGAAGGGTGATGTTTACTTTTAGTGTATCCTGACCACCTTCAGGCATCATAACACCGCCCATATATCTAGCTATAGGATATATATCACCAACACTCCTAGCTTCATTTACAGATTCCATTGCAGCATCAAATCCACCTCTAGGTTCAAAATCATATAAATCAAATATCTTTATACGACCATCTATCTTTTGAATACCAAACTGACCCAAAGATGTTCTGATCTGATCACCTACAGATTCTATTTCATAGTTCTTTTCAAAAATAGAAACATCCTTAAAAAACTTTTGAGCATCTTCATACCCAATGCTGCCTACCTGACCCTCCTGTAAATCAGGATATTTATCATTTATCAAAAGACGTAATGCTTCCAATGCCTCACCAGAAACATTAGTTTCATTAATCTCTGAATCAAAAGGATCCATAAACTCAGGAAGCAAAGAGTTAATAACCCCTCGAAGATAGAAGTTCTTATGCATCGGCATGTCTTTGAGCATGTCATTCAGAACTGGCATTTTGCCCTTACCCACAAAATAAAAAATAACAATGTTATTAATGGATGAATGATTACAAACAACCAAACATTTATTTCCTGATAAGTCAATCCTGAATAATTTGACAAAGATTGCAACAACTTAACGCATAACCAAAATACTGCATCCATATATGCCTCCATTACTGCATATATGCTACAGAACTATAACGGAAATTACAAGAGTAAAGGTCGGGGTCGAGGGGTAGACGTCTCGGTTTTTGGACCCCCACCGCTAGCTGAGATCGATGTTGACGCTAATGTCGCCAGCATGTAGGTGCATGTGTCGCTCTGGAGCCTTGAAGCCAGCACGGTCTAGGATATCCTTGCTCGCTTCCAACTGTACGTACTCACTCTTGGCTCCTTGAGCGAGCTTCACTAACCGTGAAGCAGCAATCGTAGCGTTAACACCCATAGTCTCTGACACACGTTGCATCATATACGATTGCACATGCGGTAGCCGCAAAGCCTTACTAGCCGTAACTCTTCCTGCTTCTCCCGAAGCATAACCAGCTTCATGAGCGGCATCTTTGATGCTACATCCTTTTGCTACGAGGGTATCAACAAGCCGCTCTTGTTTGCTGGTTAGCGTCTGCACCTTCATCAATGACATCCTCTAATGTGAACCCCCCCCATATCCCCCCCCTTTTAGCACTCAGATCCACGGCTTGTCAACGCACAAAGGGGAGCGAAAGATATTCTCACAAGCACTCACAGGTTTGCGACAATCCGAAAAGCTGTCACTAAACCCTTTCGCTCCGTGCTTTGCGTTGTCATATCCACCTTCCCTGATGATCGAATGCTTGGGCCTCCCCCCTGCGGATAGTCTGCATGCCGCAACTCCGCTCGCCATGCAAGGCTAAACGCGCTACCCACGCTTACCGAATCGTAGATTCGGATCGTGGGTGGCCTTGCATGGCAATCTGAGCCACGCCCCTTGCCTATCTTACCGCAGGGGGTTTTCCCTGCACATTAGCTCAACAGGAGGTTACTATGAGCAACACAAATCACTTCTCTCAAGGCTTCAGCGCCATCTTTTCAGATTCCCACAAAGGATCTATCTATCTCACAAAGAATCTCATTCGCAAGTGCGTCGAGCAATCCGAGTGGCTCATCGGCCAAAAGGAGAGCGATAAGGTGGATCTTCACGAGGATGCGACGACCATTGCTGGCGCAGACGAAACTAACGGAGATAACACTCTCTACATTTGTCGCAAATACGGTGCCGTTCGTGGTGCGCTGCACTACGATGATATCGCACTCGATAGAATCGATGAGCGTATCGAGAACATGGATCTTGAGATTGAGATGCTTCAAAACTTTGTCACACAGATGAAAGCAGCTTACAAGACCTGCACTGGTGACACATTCCTTGCGAAGGACAAGCCGAAAGGCGCAGTCCCAGCAAAGCGTAGCGAAGAGCTACGCAAGAAATACGCCTCCTAACGGAGGCGTATCCCCTGCCCATCCGGGCAGGGGATCATAACCCCCTTTCAACTGGATAGGTTTCTCCCTTGGTAGCCAAGAAATGCATGCAATGCATCCGCTTGGCTACCAAAAACCTCGACGCCTACCCGGGCCAGTTAGGTAAAGTGACAATCGCCAGCTTTGCGCTGGACGGTTCCAAATCATTTTTATAGTTGTAATTGCTGCAAATGTGCAGTAATCTATAGATCATCATAAGGAGGCAAACATGAACGATCTATCAATCAGACCACTTCAGACTATTTCAGACAATGAGTGGTCATTCCCAATCGACACATGCGACATGCATACAGTCACCAACTTTGAATCAATCGATGTACCACCATCGATGGCACGTTGTATTGTACGCACCGACACCAATCAAGTGCTTGGTGTTCACGGTTCTAAATACAAAGCAGTCAAGCATGATGATGTAGTCAACTCAGTCTTTGATGCTGTAGATGCAGCAGGTATATCCAATGACTACGATCATAAAGTCAAAACATATGACAACGGAGCCAAACTGAAAGGTGTAATCAGATTCAATGATCTAACTATCGAACCTTCAGTAGGTGACATCGTTGCATTCCAACTTACATTCTTCAACTCATACGATGGATCATGGGCATTCCAGCAATCAGCAGAAGGACTGCGTTTGATCTGCTTGAATGGCATGGTAAGCCAGCATGCAGTGGCAAAAACATGGCAAAAACATACGGCCAACATCGATGTCAAAGCCAGTGCATCCAAACTACAAGCTGCGCTTGACCAGTTCCTTCTTTCCAAAGAACAGTATTGGGCATGGCAAAATATCAAAGTGCCTGATGACATGGCAGAAGAGTTCTTCAAACAAAAAGTGTGCAAGATAAATAACAAGACAAGCACATTCAAATGGAATGAAAGACAGCTTGATAACCTGATGGACTGTTGGTTCAAAGACAGTGCAGTGTTGGGTAAGACCAAATGGGCATTGTACAATGCGCTTACCTATTGGTCATCACACACTGAAGATTCAAAATCACCAGCCAACACGCAACGCTTACGCGAAGCTGTTGTAGCTAAAGCAATCAACAAATGGGATTGGCAAACAGTATGATCTGTAAATATTGTCACGATAAAGACAACGGATGGGTCAGAGTACCCGATGGGTATGGATGCGTAGAGTGGACACACTGCGTATGCATGCCCACCGATCCAGTTCAAATCAAAGGAGGCAATTCTTATGTCAGAATATCAGATAGAAAAAGACGTACCAATGCCAGAAGGTTACGGATCAAAATACAGCATCCTTAAAACAATGAAACATGGAGACAGCTTTGTAGTTGGGTCAGGTTTTGTTGCTAATATAAGACAGGCTGCAAAAGCATGGGATATTAAAATTATTACAAGACGAGAAAACTCAAATCATCACAGAATATGGAAGGTTGATAACTATGACCGCACCTAAATTTACCAAGCAACAATTTGAATTTGTTGCAGATTTCTTTGGCCCACTCGTATCTAGTCCATCACAAATCAAACAGATGGCTGATGCACTTGTAGATACAAACATAACATTCGATCGTCAGAATTTTGAAGATCGTGCAACAGAAGCATGGGAAGCCAAGTATGCAGATGACATTGCAGATGGGCAACGAGTGCTAGAAGATACAGAGGTACGCAATGAACAGAATAACCTTAAATCATATGGCTGATACAGCATTGTGCCATTTGATAGCACAATCTGTAGCTGACCAGTTTGGTATATCTTTTATAGATCTATGCAGCAGAAGACGAACAAGACAAGTCTCTGTTGCTAGACATGTATATTTCTGGCTATGCAGAATGAAAACCAAAGCCAGCTTTCCGTGCATTGCATCTACAATAGATAAAGATCATACATCAGCTATGCATGGTTACAATAAAATGATGCGAACAGGACAGTTTCAACTGTACAAACCACAGATACAAAATGTGGTAGCAACATGCCAGTTATAACTAGCTATTGATTTTAATTGCATAGGTGCAGTAGTATCTGTGCATGAAAACATATATGCAACAACTGATTAGTGCTGCACAAGATAATGATATATCTATCTTGAAAGCATTTGAAAAAGCAAAGATTCCCACCAGTACGTATTACAGAACAATACATGGTGGGGATCTACGATACTCGACTGCAAGGAAGGTATGGGATGCAATCAATAGCAACAAAGAACATTTATCAGCAGAATAAATGGCATGAGATTGTAGCTATTCTTATTGCGTTACGAAAGAAACGTAAAATTTCCCAAGATAAACTTGCAGATATTATTAACTGTGACAGATCGCTTATTCATAAGTGGGAGCAACATAAACGAATACCATCTGTTCTTTACCTAATGATGTGGATTAATGCCCTCGAAGCGACGCTCGAAATCAAAGAACAATAAACGTGGTCATTATTCTCATTGCAACCACTGTAATGTCTTTACAGAATG
>Ga0208157_1000998_pt1 | contig 13745 bp, 22 predicted proteins | sample 5_EtaG_FD_184077 | JGI IMG/M metagenome (GOLD analysis project Ga0208157, IMG submission 184077) | Marine viral communities from the Subarctic Pacific Ocean - 5_ETSP_OMZ_AT15132 metaG (SPAdes) (version 2) | ecosystem: Environmental > Aquatic > Marine > Oceanic | place: Pacific Ocean | collected...
TCTCCTAAATTAGTAGCTTTTACATAATCTTCTGGATCTAAAATAAAACATTGATGTGCTGTCATTGATAAATTACGGCAGGGATAATATCTTTCCTTACCCCGAATGTTTAACAAAAGACCAACACACTCTTTTGGATCTTCTGTTTCAGCATGATTAAGTGCAGCGTCTTTCCAATTCATGTTGCAATAGTACCAATAGAAGGAAATTCGGCTCTCGTACATTGTCTTTGTGGAGCACGAATACCAGCAAGATCAAAAACAGATGCAAGTTCAAATTGCACCACTTCTCTATTTTCTGCTGATTTTCTATCAATTTTATAGATTTCTTGCGGAAATTCTGCGGTATTATCTGGTGTTCCATAAGGATTTATGTCTCCAGGAAAATTAACAGCATCTAAAAACCTTGCAAGAGTTCTGATACGAGTAACAGTTGCACCTGTTAAATCATTACCTGTAGTTGTGCTGTTTACATTCAATAAAATAGCTGTAATAGTTCCAAGTGCGTTACTAACAGTCAATGTCGGTCTAGGTAATTGCCCTTGTCTGAAAGCAAAACCTTCAGCTTTTATTGGAAATCTTTGATAACTATTACCAGCCCAAACTAATTCTCCGTTATCTTTCAAAGACGAGCCAGTATGGAAACGATAAACAGTAGTAGCACCATGCAAACTATTATCTAAAGCTAAAGTGAAAAGTTCTATTATTGCCGATGGGTTTGTATTCTGAAGATTGCTGACAATAGCAGAACTGCTCATGGTTCAAACACCTCTCTAAATGTTGCTTGTACTGTGGCTCTATTGTTATATGGTATAGATTTTGACCAACCTTCGCAAACAAATTGACTTGCACCAGATAAAGTAATCGAAACATTTCCACTATTAGTAGCACTAGCAGCCGCAGTAACAGTAAAGACATTTGAATCAGTTACCGAAGCAACAAGGAACGTACCATCAGTTGCCGATCCAGTAGTGTAATCAATAGTAAGTTCATCTCCTACAGCTACACCATGACTTGAAATCGTAATTGTTACTGTAGTACCTGATTGAGAATAAGTTCCTGTTTTTGTAAACCCTTCTCCTGGTGGAGTAAAAGTAAAGCTGGCACTATCATTTGCTCTACTGTCTAAAAATCCTTCTATGGTATCTGCATCTGTTTCCGACACGTTGAAAGTAAAATTGTATATTTTAGGATTTTGATGAGCAGCAAGTCCAAATAAAATTCTGTGTTCGTAGCCGTCAGCAAAACGAACTGTTCTAGTTAATGGTGCGGATCTTTTTTGTTGTCCGTATGTTGGTGTGATTGATGGAAAAGTAGCCATTATGCAAGTAAACCTCCAGGTCTTTTCTGTTTAATTAATTCTGTCTCTATAGCTGCTGATAATGCAAGTCCTAAAGCTCTTCCTTCTCTTTCATCTCCTTCTACGTTAGAACCCGAAGCATCTACGTTTACTACGATATTTGTTGAACCACCTAAAGACTCATTTGGAGTGACTGTACCTGTAACTCCTGGAGTAAACATCTCAGGCCCACGTTCTCCTACTAAATAAGAACTACCTGATCTTGCAGTACCGCCATTAGCTAAGCCTCCTGCAAATGGATTTGCAACTCCTGTTAAAAAGTCAGAAGATTGATTTATTCCTAAATTTCCTCCACCGAATCCTCCACCGAATCCTCCACCAAATCCTCCAAGTAAATTACCAAATAAACCTAATATTCCTTGCTGAAACTGATTAGCTAACATTCTTGCAGCAGTATCTAAGAAATGATCTGCAATACGATTTAACATATTTCTGAAAGCATCAGTAACAGACATTGTTCCTCTAATAATTCCCTTAAATGAATCTTCAAACGAAGTTGCCATTACGTTTGAAAGACTCATAACCATATGTATTGGATTTGCTAATTGCTTCATTTCATCTTGTAAATCTTTTACCTTATCGTTAATAGCAGAAAAAGCTAAAGTTCCTGATTGTCCAAATTGACCTTGTGCTTCATTTACTAAATTAAGTAATTCTCTAACTTCTTTAAGCGATTGTTTTAAATTTTCTATATCTTCTACCCTAGATTTATCAAATTTTGCTTGAAGTTTTCGCCCTCTTTCTTCTGCAATTTCACTAGCAGGAGTAAAGTCTCCTCCCATACCAGCCCCTATGCCAGATCCTATTTTATCTAAAAGATTAACAGTTTTTGCTCTCGCAACAGCTTCTTTTTCTGCTTGATTTCTTTTAGCAATAGCTAATGCTAATTCAATAGTTGAACCATCATTTATTAAATTTTGTTGTAATAATTGTTTTGCAGTTTCATTACCTATTTCTTTTCGGGCTGCAAATATTTGTTTAGCTAATTCAGCTTGTCTATTTGTTGCAGCTAGAGTGTCAAACGCTGCTGAATCTGTACCAAAAATTCTGGTTAAAGATTGAGCTACTGCACCAGAGCCAAATTCTTTGAAAGCACTTAAAGCTGCTATTGCTTCTTCTTTTGTTATTTGTAATCGTTTAGCTAATCTATCTACATCAGCAGCAAGTATCTGGGTACTTCCACTTGTAGTAATAAATTGAGTATTTAAAGTTGCTAAAGATTCATTAAATTTTTGATTTTTGTCAATAGCAGAGCCTAAAGCAGTACCAAGAATTGACAAGGCAAAACCAAATTGTCCTCCTATTGCTCCACCAGCAAGTCCACCGATTCCACCACCAACTGCTGCTGCACCTGTTTGTCCAAAAAGCAAAGGAAATGCACCACCAATAATTGCACTACTAGCTGTGCTTCCAAGTTTTTGCCTTCTTGCCCTTCTTTTTTCTGCAAGTTTATTTGCTTCTGCTTCTGCTTTTTTTCTTAAAGCAGCTTCTTCTTTAATTGATTTCTTTACGAATCCATTTGCTCTTTTCTCAAGAGTTAACTGACGTTTAGTATTAGCTGCTCTCTTCTTACTTGCTCTACCTCTTATAGCTTCAACTTCTTTTACAAGTTTCTTTTCGTTTTCTAAAGCCCGTGCAATTTTTTCTCCCACAGGAGATGTTTGTCCTGATAAAGATAATGACCTAAATCCTCCTCCTATTCTTGATCTTTGACTCTCTCTTATATTTCTTAAAACATTTGTTTTTATTGCTCTTTGATTTTGAGCAGCAATGCTTGAATCAACTGTCTGATTAAAATCAGCAAACCCAGAGCCAAATCTACCAATTCTACTTTGAAGTAAATTGTCTCTAACCCTATTTCTTAAGTCTATCGAAGGTGTAGGTGTATCTAAAGTTTTAAATTTAGAACTAATTCTTGACCTACGACTTTCTGCAACATTTCTTCTAACACGATTACTACTTGATGATTGAGCAACACCAAATCTTCTAGTTTCGATCTGTTTTAAAATACGAGCTTCTTCAGTTAATTGTTTATTTAATTCTTTTTGTGTTTTTACTAAAACTTCTCCTGCATTTCTAAATGTTGTTGTGCCAACTGCTGCATTTTTTAGTGCTATTCTTGCTTTATTAACTGATTCAGTTAAATTATTTATTGTTTTTGGAAATCTATTTCCAATAATATTTGGTTTATTTAATCCTTTAACTTCCTGGGTTATCGCATTTATTTGTTTTCTAAGTCTTTGTAATTCTTTTGCACCTTTTAAAGCAACAGCAATATCTACGTTATAATTAGCCACTTGCTATAAAAACTAAAACATTTTCTCTATATTACCTCCTTTTACCTCTTAAAGCATTAGATCTTTGTGCTTGTTCTCGTTGTTTTTCATATTCTTCACTTTCTAACTCTGCATAAGCAGCCCAACCTATCATCTCTTCAATAGTAAGAGTTTGACATAACTCAGCTACAGTTTTATGTAATGTTTTTGCTAAAGAAAAAAGAAATTGCCAATCTTTATTAGCTTTTTAAATCGGCTTTGGCCTCTGCAACCTCCTTATCAGCACCAGCACTAATCATAGCTAACTGTATTTCTTCAAGAACAGAAACCTCAACTTCTCTTCTTAATGATGCTTTATCTCCATCTTGAAAAACTTTTTTACCATCCTCATCTAATGCTTTTTCTATCATCATCTGCAAAGCATAATCATTTACATCATCTGATGATTTCTTTTGTATTGCTTCTCTTTCTGCAATAGTTAAAGGATGCCAATAGATAGTAAGAATAATCTCATTATCTTGTTTAATTTCATGCTTATAAAGTTGGGAAATTCCAAACTTGTTTTTGAGTAGGTCTACTGCTCTAGTCATATCAAAATTATATTACTTTACTATATTAAGCGTTAGCGGTAAATTGGCAAGATATTAAGCCAAGAAAATGTGAAGAGTCATCTAATTCAATAGGAGCAGGGCCAACAACATCAAGCACTCTAGGATCACAACTAAAAGTATCAGTATAGTTAGAAGCATTAACAGAAGTAAGTCCATCAATAACTGCTTCGCCTAATGCAGATAAAGTTGAACTACCTTTTCCTCTGGGAACATAAATATTACATTGAATAACACCAGAATAAAAGTCCTGTGATGCTCCTTGTGTTTGTGTTGTTGCCTGTGCAAAATCAACTGACATGACAATATATTTTTTAGTTTTTCCTGGTGTTTTATAAACCATGTTGTCATAAACCATTTCAACAGTAGCGTCTACTGCTGCAACTGCGTCTGTTACTGCTTTTTCAAAAGCTGCTCTTGTGTTAACTAAAGTCATGGATCAATGTAATCAACAAATTTGTCATCAGCACCACCAAATAAACCAAATCCTTTTAAGTTTCTAACATTTCTAGATGGATATTTTACTCCAGAACCAAATGTACCAACAGCTAATTTTGGTTTCTTATCTGTAAATGTTTTTTGTATTAGATCTCTTAATTTTCCTTGAACATATTGAGGAATATCACTTTCATTAGAAGCCAAAGCTCTAGCTGCGTATTCTGCTCTATTTCCAATATATACTTTTGAAAAAGTTTTAAAATTAGGTATTGAATCCATAAATCTAGGTTCTACTACTGCATTAGGATTTCTTTGATTACCAGTTCCCGTAGCTCTAAGAGTACTCCAGGGAGTAAAATCTTCTCTTTTCTGATCTGGTCTAGGTCTTTGTGTACCTGCTGTCCAGCTTGACATAAAAAATCCAGTATCTATTGGACTAATACTTTTGCTTTTAGAAGATAAGTCACTTAAAATTCCTTTTACTAAAATATTTAAATCTCTCTCTAGATTACCAGTAAGATCTTTTTCTATATTTTCAATGCCTCTAGCTTTAGCCATTAGAACCTCACCAATATTGTAAACAGATAAGTTTGTCCACCTTGTCTTGTATCTATATTAACTATCTGCGCCACTCTTGTAGATCCAGCATAAGTTAATGTAATTTCATCATCAAAACTAGGTTGATTATCGTCAATTAGATCAGGTGTAATATAAACTTTCGCTTCTCGTCTTTCCCTACCATCATCTTCTGTAGAAATTACAAACTCAACAGGAGCATCAAAACTATAAGTTGTATCGCTTGTTGAATATGCACCCGTAGCTGTGTTATAAGTACCAGATGCTTTTCTTGTATAAACAATAGAAGAATCGAAAGAAGCTCCCAAATCAGCGACAACTTGTTTTGCTACTTCTTTAAATAATGAATCTAATTGACCTGCCATTATCCTCTAACCACCCTTAACTGAAAACTACCAGCACCACCTAGTACATAAGCTCCTAAATAACTTTGTAACCACGGGTAAACATCAAATACATTATTAACAGCACCACTTCCCTGACTATCAGTATTGTATTTAACCTGTATATCTCCTAACTTCACTTCAGAAAAATTACCATCAGTTCCACTACTTCCAATAATTGCATCAGTATCATTTGCTAATGCAAACGCTAATTCAAACTGTGCATATTTAATATTTTGAGGAATTAAAGTACAAGCTAACTCAACTCCATCTACCTGATAATTAGTTCTAGGAAATTTTAATGCCTGTCCATCGTCACATCTATCTCCGTAATAAACCAAAGTATCAATCCATCTAGTCGCTGCTATAAGTGCTCTATTCTTTTTATCATCAGCTTTATTATCCCATTGAGTAGAACTTGGAACAGTCTCAAAATATGAGTCTGCTTCAGCTAATGTGACATAACTATTAGCATTAGCTCCTTTTATTGTTGCATCTATAGTTGCTGCCACGATTATTTAGTAATTTAGTTTTATTGTAGCGTAAAGAAAAAACCCCACCAATAATTGATGAGGTTTTATGACCACTAATTTAACTTTAGATTATAAAGTTGAAGTATCAAGTGGTGTGTTAACTGTTAACTGAACAATAGGAATTAGATCAGCGTCATATGTTAATGCCCACTTACCAGAAGCTCCTAAGTTGGAGTTTGTTGGGTTGTCAGAAGCATCATTCCACTTAGTACCCATGATGTGATAAGTACTGTGATAGTCAACTGAAAGTACATCCTGCTTAGAAAGTACGTTGCGATCAGCTTCAATTGCTAGATCCTGCTGTACACCTTCAAGAACTGTTCCTGACTTGATTAAGTAGCAGTAAAATTCTTTCTGATGTCCACTTGAACCAGGAACTACAGAGTTAACTGAAGAATCAACAACTACATTCATTCCTGCAAATTGGCCTACTTGTCTATCAGTAATGCCAACACCACCGCCACCCCATTGGATGCCAGTTCCAGTTGATAATGCAGTTGTAGAGAATGTCAACATACCAACCTGATATAGGTAGTAAGCAACAGAAGGATGAACTACGATTGTATCTAGTTCTTCGCCTCTTTCTCCAAGAAGTGATCTTCCTCTAGCAACTGTAGCTGCTGTTAAGAAGTTAGCTTCAGCAGCACCAGTACCAGCTTTTGCTACATCAAGAGCATTAGCAGATAAAGCTGAACCAAATAAACCATGAAGATGGAAAAACAAACGTGTTGAATTTAGTTTGTTTATTGCATCTGCAAGCTGATCTCTGATGTGACCCATTGGATCTTCACCAGCAGCTAATACAGCTACATCATCTACAGCATACGCAAAACCTCTATGACAGATAGTTGCGATCTGTGTTCCTGTACCAATTTTCTGTGGTGTTAAGTAACCACCATTGCTAGTACCCCATGTAGCAGTACCATCAATGATTTCTTCAGTTGGTGAAACAGGATTAAATTCTGGAACTTGTATTCTTGTTCCACCTTCTCTTGAATCAAGAAGTGGGTTACGAACTACAGCACCAGACTGTATAAACGCACTACGTTCTTTAATTGCTTCAGAAACGTAAGCAGCGAAATTATTTCTCTTAACGATATCCGCTAGTAGGACACCGCCAGAATAATTCTGAAACGGAGCAGCCATTCAGATTTACCTTTTTAAGTTTTGCGATACCCTAATCACAGATAAGGGGGTCAATTTCACAGAAATTAACTATTTAGTTTGAGCCTCTTGCTTGAGCACAGCCGCAAGGTCGGGGTTCTGATCCAATAGTACCATTTGTTGAGTGACATTGCCTGTTTTCCAAGGATTTGTCTGTCCTCCACCAACATTACTTGTTGGAGTAGGTTTTGCTCCCATACCAGCAGCACTACTAGGTTTAAAATGATGTTCCCAACCACTACCAGGGTTTTTGAGACTTGTAAGATAAGCACCTAAATCTTGCTCAACTCCACCATTAAGAACAACAACCTTACCATCAGCATTTTTTTGTAACTTTCCTTGTAACAATGACAGAGTTTGTTCTGCGTTTATTGCTCCAAGATTACTAATAGCTGCTAATGCTGTTGTTTTAGTAGAAGCTACCTCATTAGAAGTTTTCATTTCTTCTAACTGTTGAGATAAAGTCATTATCTTCTGTTCTTTTTCTTGTGCTGTTTTATTAGCTTCTTCCCACAATGTTTTCCATTGTCCTTGATCTTCTAATTCTTGTTTTCTTTGTTCGTCTTTTTGTTTATAAACATCATCTAATTTAGTTTTGATGCCTTTAAATTTTTCTTGTGCTTCAGTAGCTTCTTTTCGTGCAGCAGCTATTTGTGCTTCATATTCTGCTTTTACAGAATCTAAATTTGGGGCTGTTGGTTGTGAAGGAGTTTCAGCCACAGGCTGTTCAGCAGGAGTCACAGACTCAGGCTGAATTACTTTTTCTTCGATCATAATTAATTTTCAGTTGTTGTTGTAATAGTTTTCTTTTTAGATGACTTTGTTACTGATTTTGTTTCAGTTGATTTGCCAAGGTCTGGTTGAAATTCAACCATCTCCCATCTAAAAGAGCCATCGGATTGCTCAACTTTTTCTAAAGTTTTTGCCATAGTAATTTATGTACTTGCTTCTTAGTTTACCAAACTATTCAGATTTGACCTCATTAGCTGAAGGTAACACTTCTCCCTGTACTAAAATATCTCTAAACTCTTCTCTATCAATAACTTGCTGATCAAATAGAGATGTTAAAGCTGTAATATCCTGTCCAATTAATCTTTCAATATCGAAATCTCTACTAATTTTTACTTCTGGTGGTTCAATACCTACATAATCAGCAGATAAGTTAAATGCTTTCTGTAGTTTTTGCTCTAATTCCATTGAAACCATTGCAAGCATAGAATTAGTATCTACTCTGTCTAATCTTCTAGCATCAGCACTTTCAGCTACAAACTTTTGTTGTGATAGTGTACTAATTCCTAAAGTAGCCATTTGCATTTGTAATTCTCTTATCTCAGCAGATTGAGCTTCAAATGCACTACTAGCTGGCTCTACATAGTAAACTTTATTTCCTGGTTGGGTTGCCATTGCATAATTAACAGATATAGCAACATCTTTAGTCTGATCATCATATCCTTCCATTACTAACATCGGTTGAGATGCAACATGCAAACTATGAATTAAATCTGCCTGTCTTTGGAAATGTGCAAGATTTAAATATGCAATATCTAGTAAAGGTGGTTTGCTTACTAAATTATCTGTTTTACCAGAATAAATAGTAACTAATGGTATTTCTCCTAAAGAAAATTCTCCTGATTCTACTAATTTAAAATCTTTTTCAGCAGTTGAAGCATCAAACTCTCCAGCATAAGAATTATCTGCAACATCATACATTTCATCAATCTGATCTTTTTTACGAAATAATCTATATTTTCCAGGTTCTATTACTCTAATTTGATCATATACTTTTTCTCCAAATGCACCATCGGGTAAAACTGCTTTTTCTGCAATTCTAGCCTGTATAAGATTTCCATAATTTGATTCTCTATCTAATCTCCAACCATAAAGATTTGTAGGATCTATTTCGATCCAATAAGGTCTACGATTTTGTTCCCTTTCTTCTGCAAGTGTTAACGCACCAGATGGAGCAGGATAATCTACAAGAATATGACTTTGACCATAAGTAAGAGAACACATCAATATTCTTCTTGCATATTCATCTAAATCTGATTTACAACCATCAACATCCATTTTGAACATTTCAGTCCAATATGGATCTCCAGTTAAAGCGATGGGTTTTCTGAGAACTAAACCTGTAGCTGCTCTTATTAATCTTTGAGTAAAAGGACTAAAAACAGCACGATTTACTCTAGCCATATAAGCGGTATAATCTTCTCTTGGTTCTAATGGAAGAAACGCTTCACTATTTTCTCTTAAATATTCTGTTCCTTCACTAACAGCTTTCATTATTTCCCATCCTTTCATCATATCCAGCACGGCTCTGGTACGAGTAAAAGGACTATCACCACCACCTACAGTTGTAGAGGTGACAATATTTGTTCTAATTTGACCTGGGATTGCATAAGTCATTGATTAACACCTCCATCTTTTAAGAGCTAAATTTATTCTGCTGTTTGGATCATTTTTTTTCTTAGTATTTTTCATTTTTCTTTTCATTCCTTCCATTCTCTCACAAAAATTCTTTCTTCTTCTTTTTTCTGATTCTGTTAATCCACTCTTTTTAGTTACTGGTGCTTTAAGATTACTTCCTGTGGCACGATTATATTTAGCTCTTCCTTTTGCAGTCAATCCACCCTTCTTAGACTTTTCGCCTCGTCCAACTGATAAACTGACTCCTTTTTTGCGTGGCATTATTTTCCTACCTTTGCCTGTGCTTTTTTATGGGCTTGCGTAAAAGTATCTCCTGCTCTCATTCGCCTTTTCATAAACTCCATATGCTTATCGCTATGGTGTTCAGAATGTTCTTTTAGTTTATTTTTTTGACGGGTAGTGAGTTTCACTTCTTTTTCCTTTTTTTCTTTTTAGCATTTAACTTTTTTAAGTCAGCACCAGTAATCTTATCCCGTGGTGGAGCAACAGCAGCAAGTTTGCGTTGCTTCGATGAATAAGATCCTTTAGGCATTAGATAGCGTTTGAAATCGTTCCATTAGTGATAAAACTAACCGATATTGTTTCTAAATCACCAGTTGTAGCAGATAAACTTGTTCCTGTAACTAAACCTGCAAAACTTACTTTTTTAGAACCGGATGTATCTAAGAACAATTCAAATTGTGCATCGCCAGGATCTTCAGCAGTTAAAACATCATCAATAAGAGTTTCAGTTTCATTTCCACTAGCTGCTGTATATAAGAAATCAACAGTACCAGAACCGGAGACTAATCCACCTACATGTTTTCTAAATGTATCACCCTGTGATGTTATTTCCAAAGTGTCTTTTGTAGTATCTAATGTCCAACCTGTAGTTGATACGATTGCTTCAGTAGTTCCAGTTCCGTTTTTGAATTTAACAGAACCTTCCTCTCCACGAAAAAATGCCATGATCCAATGAAAAAAAGAGTATTTATAGATAGTTTAACTTGTTGTTGACTTTTTTACAGTACCTTCTGTCAGTTTTCTTTGATATTGTTCACATCTGACATCCCACAGAGCAGGATTTCGCTTGCCTTTGACTGCTTCGATGATGTCGAGCATTGCGTCAGTAATTTCTGTCATTTTTTCTTTTTAGTAGTTTTTTTACGCCTATGTTGATAGGTTATCTTCTTTTTACCAGTTTTTTCACGTTTAAACCTTTCTTTCTCACTTTTCGTCATTTCCCCTACAGTCTTAGGTGTCTTACTTGATACTCGTTTACTAGGTCTGCAAGCTGGATAACCTCGTTTTTCACCTTTTGAACGACCACAAGGTTTGCCAGTTTTAACATCAACCCAATTCTCTTCAAACCAACGAGTCAAGCCACCTTTAGCTCTAGGATTTGGTTTACTTTTTGCCACCTTTCTTTTTAGTAGTAGGTTTCTTCTTTAATACTTTATATGTTCCACCACGTTTTTTGTATTCTTGAACAAGCCAAGCATTAGCATAAGCAGAAGGATAAACCTTAAACTTACGCTTCGCTGCTTGTTTTACTCTTTCGTAGAGTTCTTTATCCGCAGGAACATTGACCACGTTTTTTACCTCCCTTTTTCTTCTTCTTTTTCTTTTTTGTTGTGGATTTCATTGATCCACCATAACCATAAGCCATAAGAAAAAAGTCTCTTAGTAGATTCTAAACGAAGTCTGTCCTAATGTCTCTGGTTTTGCAAGATTGAATTGTTGTAGACAAAGATAACCAAAAGCATCAAAAGCATGGTCTACACCCAAATTCTTATTAGGTAAACCTGTATTGGGAGCATATGTAAGTGTTCTAAGTGATTTTATTAACTCTTTACATCTTGGATGTATAAATGTTCTTTGATCTCCATTTGCATCTAATAAAGCAGTATTAACAGCAGTAATCTTATCTCTTATCTTCCAGGGTGCTTTCGGACTTAAAACAGTAAAACCATTACGTCTGAGAATAGTATGGTCAGTAACACCAACTCCACTTGTTTTTCTTGCACTACCCGTAGGGTCAGGACAAGCAATAACTCTTCTTTCTACCCCATAACGTCTAACAACCTCTTCTGCAAAATCCCAAGTTGTAGCTCCACCCGTCAGCATGATCTCATCAAACACATATAGGTTATTGTCATGCTTGTAAGCACAAATTCCGGCCATAGGGTCAACGTTAAAATCTAAACCGATTAACAAAGGAAGCATATTTAGATCTTGTACCTGTTTATCAATATTTTCATCAGTAAAGCTAATAGCAACTAAACCAGTTAAATTCTCAAAACTAGCTTCAAATTCCTGTCTAAATGTTCTCGCATCTAATTGGCTTCTAGCCGCTTCTACCTCTTCAGCCTTTACATTACCCCCTTCAATCGTAGTAAAACTCCATCTCTGCCAATCATCCCACTCTTGCTCGCCACAATAACACCACATATCATAAAACCAACTTGCAGTACCATCAGGAGTAGAAATAAACAAAGCCCAACCTTGTTTATCAGCCAATGCAGGTCTTATAACTTCAGCCCATACGTCCTTATCCATAAATGCTGCTTCATCCAATACAACACCAGCTAAACTTCTTCCCCTTAATGCCATCGCATTCTCAGTACCCTTCAACTCAATACTCGACCCATTTATCAAATCCAACCTCAGATCAGTCTCATTCTTTGCTTTAACCCACACTTTCGGCACTAATTTCTTCAGTTCCTTCCACGCAATATCCTTTGCCATCCTATAAGTAGGAGCACAATAGAAATATACTTCACCAGGTCGATTGATTGCTCCCCTAAGCAGTTCAATACAGGATAAATATGACTTCCCAAACCTTCTTCCTGCAACCAGCACCCGAAATCTTTTATCACAATTAAATACCTCCCCCTGTGCATACCTTAAACTTATATCATTTGCATTTTTAACTGCCATAAACAATAAAATAACAGAATTTTCAACTAATACCCCCTATTTATAGCTCATTTCACCTTTTTTAGGTTATTATTTCATTAAATACACCTCGCAAGTAAGTCCGTGGCTTCTTCTACTTTCCCAGAAAACTTTAACGATAACTCAATAGCACAACCAGTAAAAAAGAAAGGTCGCTCTGCTTTTTCCGATGTCCTAAAACGTTCTCAAAGACTATACGCTCGCCAATTAGAAGGTAAAACAACAAGACAATTAGTAATAGAACACGCAAACATAGAAGGAGTTTCAGAAACTATAGGCTGGCAAGATTGGAATAGAGTAAAGGTCTGGAATAACGAAGATTGGGAAAAAGATAGAGAAACTCTTCTTCCCAGACTTCAAGCAATGAGAATAAGATTATTCAACAAAGCAGTCAAAAAAGGTCAGCTTCAAACAGCAGCACAAATCTTAGACTCACTAGGCAAAGTTATAGGTGAATCCGTTGAAACAGTTAACATCCAAGCTCCAGAATTAGCTATTCGCATAGAACCAAAAAATTAATCAATATATATTTAAGTTCCCCACCCTGGTCTATAAAAAAAATTTTTGTACTACTACACCCCTAGGGTCTATAAAAATCCTCTGGAGTCCATAGAAAGGCCTTAGAGTGAACGCTAGTCACTAGGAGTCCTAAGAAGTATATAAAAGTAAATAGGAGTAAAAAATTTGTACTCGGAGTCTAAAAAAATATAAATATATTATTTTGAGTATTTGATAGTAGTTAATAGTATATTTTCTGGTATACTATTAATAGTTATGTATTTTTAATTATTCTTATATGTTCACTTCTCTTAGTTCTTTTTTTAGTTCTGGAGTAACAACACTTAGAAAAATTACAGACTACATAACTAAGTAAAAACAAAAACAAACTTTCAAACCAAACAATGACATCGATTAATTTATTCCCAACTGAGGACAAGCAAACCCTAAGAGCAAACAAACTCAATATAGAATTTGCATTTGCATCTTATTCTAGTTATCTAACAATCAGAGATAACAACAAGGAACTAACTATTTATCTTGATG
>Ga0208157_1001001_pt1 | contig 13710 bp, 34 predicted proteins | sample 5_EtaG_FD_184077 | JGI IMG/M metagenome (GOLD analysis project Ga0208157, IMG submission 184077) | Marine viral communities from the Subarctic Pacific Ocean - 5_ETSP_OMZ_AT15132 metaG (SPAdes) (version 2) | ecosystem: Environmental > Aquatic > Marine > Oceanic | place: Pacific Ocean | collected...
TTCCGCAAGAGCACAAGTGTGCACACATAATAGCATTGAAAAATGGTAATTATGCAGCGCAGCCAAACAACAGAATCATTTGGCATGTGAACAGTTATACAACAGATAATGATTGGCCTGACTATAGCGTACAAACTACGTACTGGGACTGTGAAGGATCTGATTGGATAACAGAAGATTCTGATAAAATGTTTTATGATATTGAGGAAAAAAAATAATGGTTAAAAAAATTTGTAATACTTGTGAACATAGATGTCACTGTGTAGGTCAAGGATATTTTGTATCTAGTACTCAGTGTGCTACATGTGATTGTAATATATGTAACTGTGGACCAATTGTATTGACAGAAGAAATAACTAAAAAATGGTGGCAATTTTGGAAATAATCATGGAGTGTCAGAGGATGAACTATTATTTTACAGGTTTACTTATTATAATGTTGGTTACTTTGGCCTTATGTGGAGGTCCAGGTGTCCAATAAACCACTAAACATATCAGAATCGGCTGCCGTGCAGATGCCGATGAAAACCGTAGCTAGCCTCATAATTCTTGTAGCAATGGGCGTCTTCGCTTATACCGAGCTGACTTCAAGGTTGGTATCGTTAGAGACTTCACGTGAGTTGTTTGAAAATGATTTACTTAAAAAAAGTGAACAGGTCCCCGTGGATCAGGAGCAACATTTTTTATTGGAGGATCTTTATAAATCTGTAGAGCAGATTGAAACAAGAATTGAAGACATGATGCACAACAAAGTAAACATACAATTTATACAAAAACAAACTGAAAAACTTTTAGAAGATGTGGAAGTTTTAAAAGATAAAGTTAGACAAAATGGTAACGGAGCCCATTAATGACAGAGTTAATTGTAGCCCTACTTATGATTGTTAACGGAGAGATCAAGGAACACAGAATTCAAGTTGATCCTGAGACAGGTAAACATTCAATGTCAATGTGTTTGAAAGGGAAGAGGGTTGCAAAGAGATCAAATAAAAATAATAATGTAGTTTATCAATGTATAAAGTCGATGGCAGAGCTCGAGTTGAACGTAGATGGCAGCAAAAGTATTAAAAAACTCATCCTCAAATAAAATTGCAAAAATGCTGCGTACACCACGTTTTAGGCAACTTGTAATTAAAAATAAAAAACGATATAATAGAAAAAGAAACAAAAATGAACTTATCTCGTAATTTTACCCTTCAAGAATTAATTAAATCTGACACCGCTGTTAGATTAGATATTAATAACAATCCAAACTCAGGTCAGATAGAAAAACTAAAAGCACTTTGTGAAAATATTTTACAGCCGGTACGTGATCACTTTGGTAGAGTCAAGGTGACTAGCGGGTTCCGTTCAGAACAGCTGTGCCTAAAAATAGGTAGCTCGATCAACAGCCAACATGCAAAAGCTGAGGCGGCAGATTTTGAATGTATGGGAACAGACAACGCTGAGTTAGCTGACTGGATCAACAAGAACCTAGACTACGATCAATTGATACTCGAGTTCTACACTCCTGGCGAACCCAACTCGGGCTGGATACACTGTAGTTACACCACAGATAAACCTAGAAAACAATTTTTGTGGGCTTACAAGGCAGAAGGTAAGACTAAATACAAACCTGTCATAGGAAAAGCAGTAGATATAGTATGAGTATAATAGATAAAAAAGCAGTTAAATATTTTCAAAAAATAGATACTGTTCATGGTGTTTGTGAAGAGTGTGAAGAAGATACAATTTTAGTTGCAATTGTTTCAGAATTTTATAGATGTACTAACTGTGGTCATGATACAAAGCAACATATTAATGGTTCAATTAGATATATGAAATTAAGTGAAAGTGATAAAGAATTTGTAAAAGAAAATGAAAAACAAAAAAATAGATTATAATTTTTTTCATTGGGGTCCTTTTTTATATAAAACAACTTTAAATAAAGAAGAGATAAAAGAAATACGTAATCTTTGTAGTAAAAATAATAAAGATGTTAGAGATACATTAGCAGGTTTAATAAACCATGAATATGAAGTTGATGTTAAAAAAATTTTTCCAATAATTTCTCCTTATATACAAAGTTATGTGCAAGCCTACACAGAACATTATAATAGGTTGTTACCACCTAAAATAAAACTAACATCATGTTGGGTAAATTACATGACTAAATATGAATCTAATCCAATACATGATCATGATGGTGATTTATCTTTTGTTATATTTACTGGTGTGCCAAAGAAATTAGAAGAAGAACACAATAAAACAAAAAGTAGAAGTAGTCCAGGTACTATTAATTTTGTTTATAAATTAGAAAAAGAAAAATTTAATATTAACTATCATAGTTTTTTTCCAAGAGTAGGTGATTTTTTTATTTTCCCTGCTGACTTAAATCATTATGTTAATAATTTTAGATCCAGTGGTGAAAGGATATCTTTATCAGGTAATTTAAATTTTAACACATTAGAAAGGAATATTTAAATGGCAAAAAGAACGTTTAAACATTTTATACCTAGAGCAAAACCTAAGAAACGTCCTAGAATTCACAAAAAAAGAAAAAATAAAAATGAAAAAAGAGATTTTAAAAAATACCATCGTCAAGGAAGATAGAAACTTTGATCCATTTCCTCATGAACATTTGTTTTATGAGTATACTTTAGACATAAGTGATCATGAAATTGATCAAATTTTATTATTATTTAAATATCAAAGTGTAGATTCTATTGAACAATTAACTACATATAAATCTTTAGATGTTCTTAATTTACCATTACTAAAAAATATAAAACAACAAATTGATAATATTTTGCATGAACATAATTTATTATTAGATAATAATTGGGCTCAACTTTATAACAAAGATAGTTTTCATGGAATACACAATCATTATGGATCAATTTATTCTGGTATAATTTATCTAAAAGGAAGCAATCCTAGTCCTACCATTTTTCATAGTCGTTTTTTAGAAAACTTTTATTCTCACACTTTTAAAAAAAATAATTTATTATTATTTCCTTCAATGGTTCCTCATGAAGTTAGACCATTAAAAAAAGATGAAGAAAGATTAGTAATATCTTTTAATACAAAAAGGATTTAATTAAGTTTCAGCCTGCTCTGGAGTATAAGGACTACAAACAAATCTAGGGTACATTCTAGATTTATCTATTTGGTCATCTGTTAGTAATTTACTATTATAAAATACTTCGAAAGACTGACCTAAACCATCTTTAATGCAGCTACTAAAGGTAGTATGGTTCTTCTGATATGAGTGCATATCTTGTGTAACCGGTAAACAACTGTTCCCTATCCCAGTACATATATATAATGTTAATATAAATTTCATTGACTAACCCTTGTAATTAGATATAACTATCTTATATTATTATTTGTAAATTACAAAAGAAAGTAACATAAAAATGGATATAAGAAAATATAAATCTGTTGCACTGTCACATGATAGTTGCGACAAGTTAGATGGAATCAGGAAAGTTATTGTTCCTGAAGTATCAGTGTCTCGTGCAAAAGCATTAGATATATTAATTAACGAGAAAGCGAGAAAGCTAAATGGTAAACTTCGAACGACTAAGAACAGTTAATCTTTACGAAAAGAAAGATCCTATAAGAGATTTATGGCGTAATGTTCTAATCGTAGGTATTGAAGATCTTTTAAAAAAAAAGAAACTTCAATATCAATGGGGCAGAAAAGCATATTGTTTAGAAGAGATGTGGTTTCATCATGAAGACTTTAAACTAATATGTGAGTTTGCTCAATTAGAGCACGCTATAGTTAAAAGAAAGGTATTTGAAGCAGTAGAAAAAATAAAGGAGCAACATGAAGAAGGGAAAAAGAGTATGCCCGAGATGTCAGGGCAATGGTTATATAAAGATAAAAAGATCAGTGGACGACCAAAGAGACGGTATAGTGCAATGTCCCTTGTGCAATAGTGAAGGAGCAATACCTATGGAACTAGATAAAGTAAAAGAACAAAATAAAATTCAAAGAATATTACTCAAACAATCTTCTTTGTTAACTAGAGATTTAGTTAAAAGTCTTATTAGTAAAATTAGAATGCTTCAAAAACAAAAAGTATTCTTACAGAAAAAACTAAGAGAACATACAAGAGATCATATCTAATGGATATAGACGCAGAACTAAGAAAGATAAGAGGCGAAAAGTGGAAACAAATAAGTTTACCAACTGCCGCCTCTAATAAATTAAAATCTTTATCTAAAAACTTTAAATATGGTAAAGAATTAAAACAAGCTAAGACTGTTGAAGCTATGGCCTGGCAATATAATATAATTAAAGATACTGACAGAGCAATTGTTTTTAGAGATGGAAAGTTTGAAGTTATTGAGTGCGACAATTTGCACAATGAACAAAAACAAATTTAAGTATATTTAATATAGTATGCAAAAGTTATGTAAAGATTGTAAAAAAACTAAAGAAATAGAGGAGTTTAATAAAAGAACTAAATCACCAGATGGTTATAGACATCAATGTAAGATGTGTGAAAAAAAATATAAATCTGGATTTAATGTTTATATGAGAAATAAATATAATAGTATGATTAAAAGATCTAAAGAACAAAATTTACCTTTACCTGACATGACTATGGATGAATTTATACTAGAAGTTAATGCACAATTACAATGGAATGCTTTTACGTGTCCTATTACTGGAGACAGATTAGAGTATCAATCTGGTAGTAAAGACAAAGTAGATGGTAAACAAAATAAAAATAGCTACAGTATTGATCGAATAGATCCTAGTAAAGGTTATATGAAAGATAATATACTAGTTGTTTCATGGCGTTGGAATTGTATGAAAAAAGATACACCACTAAATTATATGATGAGATTTTGTTTATATATGAAGCTTAATCATCCTGAAACATATGAAAAACTTGAAAAAGAAAATAGAGATCATTTCTATAATTTATCTCAAAGTGCAAAAGAATTTGAAAAAATAATTAACAGAGGAGAAGATGAAGATGACATTACCTATAACTAGCCTACCTAAAATGAAACTAGATTTAATTGTAAAAAACAGAAAAGCTGAAATTTATATGGATCAAGTCAGAGAAGATTATTATGATCCATTATGCAAAGATTATGAGGATTGTGTAAAACATATAAAACAATTTATTAGGATTAGAAAATATCCATGGCATGTGCATGTCGTAGCTCAAACTTTAGCTTTTATTAATCATCCTATTGAATACATACAATTAAAACTAATGAGTAAAAAATTTTTAATAGATTCTTATTGGGACCTAAAGCGTTTAGTTAAAGACTGTGAACTAGAGTTTGAAGCAACAGAAAAATCTATAGAAAAATCTAGACAAATTATTAATAATATACAGAAAGCAATTGATGATAAAGTGGAATAAGAAGTTTGAATATCCTAAAACAATACGTGAAGCTATAGAAGGCCAACGTCATTATATTATTAATGATGAGAAACTACCATCTGTAACTACTATTTTACAAGCAACACAAAGTGCTGAGAAAAAAGCATCCCTTGCTAACTGGGTCGGTAGGGTTGGTAAAGACAACGCTGAACACATTAAAAACACTGCAGCAAATCGTGGATCAATTATGCACCATATAATTGAGTCTTATTTATTAGAGGCTAGACACGCCGATTTAAGCGACCAGGGGCAGCTTGCAGGGGTAATGGCCCAAACTATCATCGATGAGGGTCTAGAGGGCTGTATGGACGAAATATGGGGGTCTGAGGTGGCTTTGTACTATCCCGGACTGTACGCCGGAGCAACTGACTTATGTGGGGTATATGAAGGATCTGAGGCTATAGTAGACTTTAAGCAATCTAATAAATTAAAAAAACGTGAATGGGTTGAAGACTATTTTGTACAACTTGCAGCGTATGCCATGGCTCATAACACTGTATATGGTAGTAAAATTAACAAAGGTGTGGTGCTTATGTGTACTAAAGACAATCAATTTCAAAAATTTACGATTCAAGGTCAAGAGTTTAACCGATACGTGTGGCAATGGCTTAGAAGAGTGAATGAATATTATGACCAAAAAGTGTCTAAAATAAGGCAAGAATAATGGTTCAGGCATCCGGCTTCAGGCCTCAAGGGGCCTCACTCGGTTTTGTTCCACCCATAAGGTTATTTTTAGCAAATGAAAAAAATATTTTTTTAAATTTTATAAACACTGGAACATTGGAACATTGGAACAAACTATTGAAATCATTAAATAAAATGAAGATTACAGCTCAGAACATCCAGAACATAAGTGTATCAACACTTTTAAAACATACACTTTTTAAAAAGTATTATATATCAACGTTTATTTCTGTTCTGAAAGACCCAATTTAGAGTTAGTATTTTGACTTTTTTTATAAAAAAAGAATGCTAAAAAATACTATAAGGAGATATAAGAAGTTATGAGAAAAAAGAAATCAAGAAGAGTAAATACATACACTAAACCAAAAACTGTAAAGCAGCAGGTTAAGTTTCCATACAAACGTGTGCGAATAGATTGGATTGATATTATCACTGAAGGTGGTTGGGGTTCTGAACGTGAATTTAAAAATATGAAACTAGCTACACCTGTAAGCGAAGGCTGGCTATTTAGTAAGGACAAAGAAACTGTAAGAATCTTTGCAGGTTATGATGTTGATGAGGATGGTATTACTTTTTCAGAAAGATCAGTGTTTCCAACTTCTTGTGTGAAGAAGTTAACTTATTTAGATTAGTTTAATGGTTCTTTTGGACGCTCAGTTGTTTGTGATTCTTTATCTGTTTTCACTTTTTCTTTTAATTCTTCAAATGGCACGTCTTCGAGGATTGGTGAGTAGTCATCAATTATTTGTTTCATACGTGATTCTAATTCTTCTGTCGTTAAATCTTCTAGCTTTCCAGTTCGTATTATCTTCTGCTCAATATATAGACCCGCGGCTTTACCCCGAGCTACTTCAGCGTTAACTGCAGCTGACCATGCTTTTTTATCTCTAGCTTCATCTCTAAGTTTAGCTAATTCTGTTATATGAGATCCAAACGTAACATCATATTTTTTTTGCCATTCTGTTCTAAGTTGACCAATGTACTGGACTACTAATGGATAATGTTTAGGATTTTGTAATACACTAGCTGAGTGTCTTGCTGATTCTTTTGAGTAACCTGCTTCAATAGCACATTGAGTAGCAGTCTTCCTACCTTCTTCACAAACTAATAAGTTTGCAAATTTCATTTGTTGTTCAGTTAATTTTTTAGGTAATCCCATTATTCCTCTTCTTCATATAATTTTTTTTCATATTCAAAACCTTCCATTAATTCTTCATGTAAAGTCTTTTCTTTTTTACCAAAAATATCGTTCCAATTTTTACGGTAAGTATCATCTGAGGGTCTTGAAATACCATCAAATGTTCTACCTTTTTCACGTTGTGTCATAGTTGTTCCTCTATTGACTTTTAACATAACAATTATAATATATCAACTGTTGTTAGGGCAAAATATTATAACAATAGTATTCTGGTTCGACCTGACAATGATTGATTTGTTTTATGGGGTTCGGCTTACGACCTTGAGATTTACTCCCTCAACTGATACTGGGGCCCCATAATAAAAAGAAATTATGCAAGGAAAATTACTTAGACAAGTTTTAGATAAAATGCTCAAACAAGAAACGGCACAAGATGCTCGTGTTCAAGTTTGTTTACCTGATGGTAAGTATTATGATATTACTTCTTTACAACTTCTTGAAAATAAACTATTGGGATCTAGAGAGTCACATCGACTAGTCTTTACAGTTCAAGCTGAAACATGGAATATGGGTAAGGTTTTGAAGAAAATTGGTTAAGCATGTTTGTGTGAAAAACCAATGAAACCCGAGACTAAATTTTATGCACAAGTTAAAAGAAATCTTACAGAAATATCCTGGATTAGGATTGAAAACCTTAGCGTTCCTGGTACTCCCGATCTATTGGGGTATAATAATTCTGGGCACTTTTTCACTGTTGAGTTAAAGTACACTAAAACAAATAAAATTAAATTTTCTCCACACCAAATAGCCTTTCATGTAAAGCATCCTGAGAATACATTTATCCTAGTTTTGGATGCCTCTTGCATGCTTCCAAAACTTTATGAGGGGAAAAGAATCCGGAATCTTGTAGCCGGAGGCCTGACCCAGGCCCCCTGTGCCACTGGTTACGCTGCTTGTCGCTTGGTGCTTGACGGTTTGTAGTCCGAACTTTTGTAAACAGGCAAATTGTCCTGCGTCAAAATGTCGCAGCTTGATGCTTGACGCTTGTACCCATTAGCTATGCACCAGGCTTCATGGATCTTAATCGCTATCTTGCTCAGACGCTTGTCGCTTGTCGCTTGTTGCTTGCTGCTTGTCGCTTGTTGCTTCATCCTTCATCGCTTTCTCTCCTAATTCTTTCTGTTCTTTTTGAAATTGTTTGCGCTTCTTGCGAAGCTCTTCATAAAATTTTGGGTGTTTGAATACGAACATATTAGTGCTGTCCGTATTCAATGTTTTTTACTTCAGGGTCCCAGCATGCCCGGCAATCACCGCAGCTATTGTCCTGGTCAGGGGCTGGACAGGTTCGACTCTTCGTCGAGACTGTCGAAGTATTTGGCCAGCTCATGACTGGGCCCTGGTCAACCATTGGAGAAGAAAATCTAATCACTAAGTTAGAAGGGCAGCTGGTCAGGTGGTCCTTGATCCAGGCCTCTCTTGTGGGCATCCAGTGTCGCTTGCTTGGTGTTAACCTGCAGACCTCGTAAATTTTCTCCAGGTGCTGGAGATCCTGTACATCGCCGCTGTCATGCCATCTAAACACATCAGGCTTTTTTGAATTGATAAGAGCTGCCATTGCTTCAACCCAGTATGGGTTCTTTATAGCGTCCAGTCTCTTATACTGAGCTGCCTGTACAGTGCTGAATCTATACATACCTTTTAAAGCATAGCACAGCTCACAGACTGAGCCTTTAATTTTACGTAGTTTGCTGCCGGTCTTGCATTCCTTAGCTGGAATACCGATTGACCATCCAGGCATTTTTGAGGGCTTACTTAGTCCACCGACTAGGGCCCAGGCTTCTTTTGTTTTCATATTTTTTTTACTCCTTTTTTATTATATTAAACTAAAAATTTTTTTTATCACCTTACATAATTGTCGCAGCTTGTCGCTTGTTGCTTGACGCTTGAGTCAAGAAGCAGATTGTCCTGCGACAATTTGTCGCAGCTTGTTGCTTGTTGCTCCAGGCCGTCGCCTGGAGCTGGTCACAGTATTTTAGCCAACGATCAAACGTTGTAACAGGATTTCTGTATCACCTTATCAGTAGCATACTCTTAAGTAACATCATTAGCTGGGTGCTAAGCACCACTGCCTGGGTGTTAACCTACTGATCCCAGGACTCTGAGTTGAGGCCGGCGTGCTTTATTTTAATAGCCCGGGCAACAGGCCTAACAAGTTATCACTTGTCAGAGTCCAGGGATCAGCACCCCAACGAAGACGGCTAACTAGTAGCGGTGTGACGTGGGGTCTTTACCCGAGAGTTTATAGTTTTTAAGGTGCGATAAACTCACAAATGAGGCACCATTCTCTAATTCTCTCTAAACATTTTTTCCAATTCCTCCATAGTTTTTTCACTAGGTTTATTGTACCAAAATTTAGGAAACATTCCGTAGTAGTTTTTAGTATCTTCTACCTCATCTATTAAAGAAGGCTCCTCCCAAATTTCTTTTTGTGTATCAAATTTATTTAAATTAAACATAATCGAATAGTAGCACGATCAAATTTTTTAATACATTCACATTATTGTCGCACCTTGAAGCTTGAGGCTTGATGCTTAAAACTACGTCAACATGACAGATTGTCCTGCGACAATTTGTCGCAGGCATCATGCGACACTGTGTCATGTTTCACGTGAAACATTTATGTGCTATAATACGATTTTAACAATTAAATATAGGAGTAATAATATGCCGAGATTTAAAGTACACTACACAGCTGACGTTTGGGAAACTGTGATAGTTGAGGCTGATACAAAAGAACATGCTCAAAAACTTTTTGAAACTCACGATGATAAATATTTTGAGTTAGTGGAAGATATTCCAGATCAAATGGGTATGGAAAATATCAAAGTTGATATGGTTGAGGAGTTAAAATAATGACTAAAAAATATCTAGTTAATTTTGAAATAGACAAACAAGGTTTTTCTGAAATTGTAGAGGCTGAAGATAAAAAACAAGCTTGGGAAAAAGCCAGACAATATTTGGAAAAGAGATTTTTAGATTTAAAATCTAATGACACAGTAACACAAATATATACAGAATAACTGCGACACTTTGCACAATGGCTTTAATTAGCCATTGTGTTAGTATTTCATCTTAACCAAAAAGGAGTAAATATATGTCAAAAGAAAAACGACTAACACTTAATGCTGAAAAGCGTAAAGTAATTGCTGATGTATTTCAAGATCATTTTGAAAGTGGTTCAAAATACAAAGCACAACATAATGAGGCTATCCAAACTTACAATGATATGCGTTCAGTTGCTAAAACAAAAATTGAAACACTTGTAAGATTTCATCAACCTCAAGAAGATGTGGACACAATTCGTTCTATGATTAATAAATATGGCGAAAGAAATGGTGGTGAGTTGCACCATGATAATTGTTTCTATGTTCAAAATGCAACACCTCGTGTGGACACCGACTATAATGGAAATCCAAAAGAAGTTTTAGATGATGTTCATGTTGAGTTTAAAGCTGATAAAGACTTTCTAGTTTCTTATTATAGAGATGAGTTAAGATCACAAGGTCTTGACCCAGATTATTGTGTAAGACTAGGTAATGACTACGACAAAAGAAGTCCTAGTTATTATAATGCTGAAAGTGATATTAATAAATATCTAGGTTGGTCAAATGACAATAACTCAAGCAAAAATCAAACTGTTAAACACAAAAACAGTTGGGAAAATGATTTTAAGATTTGGGTAATTGGAAGTTCTTATTGTCATAATCGTATGTTTCAAACTGAAAGTGAAAACTACGAGTGGTTCAAATCGTTTGAAGTTGCTAAACAAAATGTTGTCATGGCACATGAAAAACTTTTCAACCATGTTGATGATAAAATGCAAAAGTTAAAGTTAGGTTTAAAATCTTACCGATACTTTGACCAAGCAAAAGAGTTAGCCGACAAACTTGGAGTTGCTCTAAATGAAACTGTCCTTGACGCACATAGTTCAATGGCACTTTCAATCTATAGTCCGACTAATCTTGCCGACCTTTTAACTGATGAAGTTGAATTGACTAAAGATGAAAAAATAGCAATAGCAAAAGCACAACTGAAAGAACAGTTAATGACAAACTAATTGCGACAATATGTACACTAGCCCTTAATGGGCTAGTGTGTTAAGATACGATCATTAACCAATAGGAGTAAAAAATGAAAGTAGAAATAGGAACAAAGTTCAAGATCGGATACAAAGCCAAAAAACATAATGATGAGTTCATATGGCGTGAGGGTATGTGGACAGAGGGTTGTGGTTTATGGACAGCTAAAAATGGTAAAACAATTTTAACATATTGGGATATCGTTCAAAATGGTTTTAGAAATGCAACTCAAGATTTTGTATTTATGACAACAACAATTAAAAACAACAAGGAGTTAAACTAATGTTAAAAGCAATTTACTTTGCATTGCATTTTGCAATGATATTTTTAGGACTAGTAATAGCAATTCACTTTGACCCATGGTTAGGGTTAGCACTCTTTGGAGTATTTACAGTTAAATTTATGTTAATGCTACCAGACTTAAATGAAAGGACAGATATATAATGGCTGATGAATATGTATATTGTCATGGTACAGATTGCCATAAAAAACATACCCAAGACAGAATAAGAGGTGTCAAGGGTTCAAAGGTTTTAAGAACCAAAAAAATAAAAATAAGTAATTATTATAATAACATGTATCAATATTTTTGTAGTCAGCGTTGTTATGATGATTTTGCAAACGCAAACATACAACAGATCATTGCGATTGCACCCAGAACCGAGCCTCTGGAAACACCGATTGAAGTGACAAAAGAAAAAGTGACTAGTCATTGGAATCCAAATCACACTTATGTTGAAACAAGAATAACCGAGTGCGACAATAATGACAATACCCCTAGACTTAGAACTGTGCTAAGATAGGGAAATTAACCAAAGGAGTAAAACATGTACTTAGTAATAGAAGAAACAACATACGAATACGTAACACCAAGTTACCACGTTAAATCTCAAGATGAGAGTTTTAGCAATGCCCAAAAGAAAAAAGAGGCTTTGGAGTTATTAAACGAAAAAGAAAACGTAAGTTATTACGTTTGTGCGTTACCAGTTAAAATGAAAAAAACTGCATAGTGCGACAAAATGTGCAATGGCGACTAAGTCGCCATTGTGCTATTATACGGTTATTAACTAGGAGAAAGAAAATGAAAACAAAACAAATAAAAAACTTTAAAATGAACGACGTTACATACAAGATGAGAAGATCAGTAATTGAAATTCTTTACACAGCAAAAAGTAAAGGAATCATACTTCCGAGAATCAATGTTAGAATTGGTGAATCAACTCACAATTACCCAAATGTTTTGGGTGTTGGTGGCAATCATAATATTTGGATAACTAAAAAAGCAATTGACAGAAGTTCAAATTATTTATTACATGTTGTATTACATGAGTTATGTCATGCAATTTTTAATTTACCTCACAATGAATCTTGTCCTTTAATGGCATCTGTATTGGATAAGCCTTGCACAAATGCTCAAGCATGGAAAATTTTTGAGGGTTATTATTATGAAGACGTAAGAACAGTTAGAGAAATACATTATCATGCGTCAAAATGTGCAATGGCGAGTTAATCGCCATTGTGCTAAGATACGATTATTAACAAGGAGTAATAAAAATGAAAACAATTAAATACAATAACAAAGACTACATAATACCAACACCATTTGACCAATGTTTTTTTGGTAAAGAGCCAACTAAAATGATGACTGTTGCTAATAGATTTAATGACAAAGAAGTTCAAATTTATGCACAGCTTCCGGCATTTGCTGTAGCAATCTATGACACAATCATAGGTGCTGAGATGTCAGAAGATTGGAAACTATTTCAAAAAGGAATTACTTGGTTTCAAAAGAACTTCACAAAGGAGTATTTTGAATTACTAGATTAACAACCTCCTAGTGTTAATAAGCCACGCGACAAAATGTCGCGTGGTGCAACAACATGCGACAAAATGTCACATGCGACAAAATGTCGCAGGCGCCTGCGGCGCCGGAACTGTACCGCTCGCTTCGCTCGCGGGGGACTTGCTCGCTTCGCTCGCTCGAGCGATAGAGGTACCAATCCATTTTTAAAGTTTAAACTTTATTGTTAATTCTATTCCCTTGATAATTATAGGAGTCTCTATATACTTACTAAAATATAAGGTTTTATATATAAGTAACCCTAAAATACTTTTGGTTATTTGAAAACATATCTGAAAAAATTTTGCAAAATTTTTTTTCGAATGCAATTATGGACAAAGAGAAATTAAAAAATTTAGATAAGCTGCCACCTGATATTAAAAGGCAATTCGCTCTTTACATGAATAAATGGAAAGAGAAGAAAAAAGAAACAGATATTAAAAATGACTTCATGGCTTTTGTTAAACACGTATGGCCAGATTTCATAGAAGGTAGACATCACAAAGATGTTGCT
>Ga0208157_1001002_pt1 | contig 13710 bp, 13 predicted proteins | sample 5_EtaG_FD_184077 | JGI IMG/M metagenome (GOLD analysis project Ga0208157, IMG submission 184077) | Marine viral communities from the Subarctic Pacific Ocean - 5_ETSP_OMZ_AT15132 metaG (SPAdes) (version 2) | ecosystem: Environmental > Aquatic > Marine > Oceanic | place: Pacific Ocean | collected...
TTTACAGACATAAGTGTTTCATTATGATTGTTTGGATCTGATGTGTCGTAGTTATAACGAGATGTTATGGGAGGAGAAGGAGGCCCATATTGAATACCAGAAAAACCTACTCTTGAATACATTGATAACTCAGCGACAGCACCACCTTCAGTAGTACTTGCACTAGAACTAAAAGTATTAAATGCTTTTATCCATTCAGTATTAGAAACATCATCTTCGTCTAAAGTTAAATTATTTCTACCAGCAAAACAAACAACAAACTCATCACCTTTTGATGTTGTTGCTGCAAAATCTACTTCTTCTTGCCCTTTAAATTCAGATTCCTTATTGCCTATAACTGCTGCATTTAATAAATTAAATTCTTGACCCATAAAAAATACAGCTACATTATTACCTGGGTACGGTAAAAATCTATATTCAAATTGACTTGTTTCAGGATTTATTCCTAATCCAGGATGATAAATTTTTATGTAATTATATTGAAATTCAGGGGTGTTTCCTTTAACGCAAAACAAACCACTATGTTCATTTTCAACTGCGTTATTTAGATCTTCAAAATCATCATCAGTACCTAATCTTCTTACTTGTAATTTAAAAAATGAATATCGAGTGATATTCATATCTATTCTTCCTGTTTGAAAATTATCTCCATCATTCAAATAATCAGCAAGATCTGAAGCAGAAGGGATACTGTTTAAATTTGTACCACTTATATGACTAAATACTTTTGATTTCAATCCTATTTCTGTTAAAGCGCATGGCCTACTATTTGAAATAGTTGCCATTGCAAGTTTTTGTAAAACAGGCGCACGATAAGGAAAACCATAAACTGTTGACCAATGAGTCATGTTTTGCCTTAGTCGAATAGTTACGCCTTCTACTTTTTCACTACCTTCTTCTAACCATTGTGTTCCTACTACTTGACTATCAAGTAAATTTGGATTCCTAAATGGCATACGACCTGCTGTTCCTGTATAAGATTGCGTAGCTTTTTCTATAACTTCAAAGGTATAAACTCGTCTAATACCTTCTTGATTTGGCCCTTCACTTCTCCAAGGAGTACCAGGAGTTGCTTGACCATTAAAATTTAAAATTTCAGTACACGCAACAACAGCATCACCTGCAAGAAAAGTTTCTCCAATAGAAATATGTCCATCTGTTTCTTCACGAATAGCACGAACCATTGAAACAACATCTTCTATCCCATGAGGAAATGTTCCATACTCTTGATTTTGCTCATAGGTTTGATTGGTTTCTAAAATTGTATAAGTAATTTCATTATCTTCAGCATCAACATCACCTCCTGTAAAACCAGCAAGTGTAGGCCACCAAGTATAATTTTTTTTCTTGTTAACTACGATTGCTCTTTTTGCATTATCTTTTGTGCCTTTTGGTGGTTCGTGTAATTCAAAAGGAAGTTGAACAACATTAGAATTTGGCATTGGACTAAATGCACCAAATATTGCTTGTGTTGTAGGATTTCTTGCACCACTAAAAGGATAAACTTCATCATCTCCAGTAATAGTTGTATTACCTGTTGGAGGATTATTAACTTTCCAACTATCTGCAAACGCATCATCAAAAGGTAAATCTATTCCTCTAACTTTTGAATTATGATATTTATCTCCGTCTGGAAAATCGTCTGTGTGATCGTGTTTATTAATTCTATTAAATGTACCTAAAGGACTAGATTTAAAAAATAAATCTAATTTTGATTTACTGTAAGTTGATAATAAAAGATCACCAATTGCATAGCCTGCAAAATCTGGTCTGACATCTATCTTACCTAAAGAAAACATTACTATTGCTTTTAACTGCTGCAATCGACCTAAACTTTTTAATTGTGACCAAAGCAACTGACCGTTAACTCTTATACCTCCGACAGTTGGCCCTATATCATTTTGATTTGCAAAAACTAATGGTACGGTATCGCCTAATGTTGCGAGTTCTTGAAGGCTATTAAAAGCAAATTGCGGTGCAAAACGCTTGCTACCAATAGCATCTGCACCTTTTATTGATGCCCCTTGTTTAAGGGGTTTTGGTTTAGGCGTTAATAAATAACCAATTGCTATTAATGCAACTTGGAAATAGATTTGCCCCCAAGTAACAGTCCCAAAAGCAACAGCACCTGCTGGCCCTGCTTGTATGTTAGGAATTAATTCATATCCTTTTGGCTTTTGTCCGTTATATTCAGCAGTCTTATCTACAAATTGCCAATAGTCATCTTCACTACAATTTAATAAGTTACATAGTTCTACTTCCGAGGGTAATAGCAACCTTCGACCATGAGGTTGTCGAATGGACTCCAAATGACCACCAACTCTTCTAATCTTTTTTGGTAACTCAGCCATCCTTCCTCATAATAAGCAGCCATGCCATAACCATCATTTGATTTGCATAGACCAATTGTCCCTAGTTTAGGGGGTGAATCAACTCCCCACCTATTTAATTCCTCAAAAAACACGCTGTAATCTTTTTTTCTTAACCTTCGATACCAATCACGCTCTCCTTTAGGAACACTAAAACCATAATTTGCTAACACCGTACGAACCAAAGATAAACAATCACCAGCACCATGTTTTACAGGATCAGCACCTAAACGATATGGAAGACCAATTAATTCATCTGGCCTCACCTACTTTGTATCGAACCAGTAATAGGTAAATGACCAACCATTGCTGTAGTCAAAACCCTGTTAGGTGCGTTAGCTCCAACTGCATCAATCGCACTACTAAGCAATACTTCTACAGTTGTTGGATCGTATGACATAGAAGCTGCAAGCCATGTCTCTCTTGTTAATAATTTATTAGTTGTAAAATCTGTATTCATTAAAAAAGTATCTACATCTATGTGATATTTATTATCTACAGCTTCTCTTGCATGATTCATTCCTAATGTATTGTTGGCAAGAATAAGAGAAGACTGCATATTGTCACCTGATCTATTACGAGCAGCACCTTGATATAGAAAACTTAGAAACAAGAAAGGTTGACCCTCAACAATAATAGGTGTGTCTTGCTTTCCGTTTTGAAATCTATTTTGAATAGAACCACTAACTGTCCTAATTGTTAGGAAGTTTGTTATTGCAACAAGGCTCATAATCCTAGTGACGCTCTACGTCCTCTTGAGTTTTTAAGTGAAGAAATAGTTTTTGATTCTCCTTTAGCGGCAGCCGCACTAATAATGTCACCCACAGCAGATTTAGGAACAAACTCATCACCGTTAAAGTTTAATGTTGGGCCTGTGTAATTCACATTGGTTGCTCCACCACCACTTCTGCCACCATGCATTTCAACCCCAAGTCTGCCGTTATTTCCTCTCTTTAAAGGCATTATTGCTTCAGGGCCAGCCTCTCCCATGATCCCTAATTTCGATCCACCATACTTGAACATAGTTGGTGCGCCTACTACTCCACCTTTTGCGTAAGGAACAATTCCATTGCTTGCAAAAGCATTTCCATTTGCACTAGTCGTAACAGGGAAGCCCATTAATCCCATTAATGGCTTGGTTATAGTTGACCTTATTGCAATTTTAAGCATGTCAGCAATGATACTTTTAGCCAATTGATTAAATTCAAGTTTTCCTGTTTGCACGAATTTAACTAAAGCATCTTCCATTCCTTTAAGCGCACCTACAACTGAATTTTGCATCATATCTGCAAACTTAAATCCATCTTTTGCAAATTTTTCAAGAGGTGACCCACCACCAGAACCTTGCAAATCATCAAAAATTGCTTTTAACTCTTTCCTTATTTCAGCAGCAGTTCCACCCTTTACAAATTTCTCCATAACAGCACCTAAGTCGTCATAAGCTTTCGTTACTGTTGCTAAACGAGTAGTAAGAGCATCAAATCCAAGCATATCTTTTGTAAAATCATCTAAGTTTTCCATTGCTTTTATTTGTTTCTGTAAATCAAGTTTTTCTTTTTCCAACGCTATTCTTTTTCTTATTGATTTTTCAAATAATTCTTCACTAGCAGTTCCATCTTTTAACTTTTCAAACATTTCATTATATTCACCTGTAAATCTCCTAAGTGCGATTGTTGCTGCAATTATTCCTGAAGCAAGTAACACCCAAGGATTTACTACAGCAAGAGCTAATGATTTTGCTTGAGCCGCAATAAATCCTTTCATTGCAAGAGTTGCAGTACCAATTGCAGTACCCATAGTTGCAAAAGCTCCACCCGTAGCAAATGCTTTTATTCCTACGAATACAAGAGCAGGAGTAAGGATTCCAATGATGTCCGTAATACCTACAATTCTTTCTCCAATAAATTTAATAATGGGAACAACAATTTTTGTTAAGCCAAGAAAAGCTTTTGCAACATTTACAGCCGCAGGTAATAGATCTTGCATCAACAAAATCCCTACTTCTTGTATCTCTGCTCCAACAGGTTGCAACGTCTTACCAACTGCTATCCGTAGATCATTGAATGCAACTCTTGCTCTTGCACCAGCATCTTGACTTGATTTTCCAATTTCTTTAGCAACATCAACATATTTACCACCCAACAGAGTCAAGAATTTTTCTAATTGAGCTAAACCAACAGTTCCATCTTTTAAAGCTTTCTGCAAATCAGCAGTTGAAGCATATATATCACTATTAGCCTTTTGAAATTCAACCACAGCCGCTGGAAATCTTTCACCCAGTTGCCCAGAAAGTTCTTCGGCTGATACCTTGCCTTTTGAATAGATTTGAACAAGTGCAGTTATCGCTGCTTTTGCATCTTCTGCACCACCAGCAGTACCTTTAATTGCTGCAAGTACGTTATAGAAAGCAAGTCCAGCATTATGTACATTTCCTCCAGCACCAATAACCGCAGCACTTAAACGAGTCATTCCTCGAATTGCTACTTCTTGAGGAACATTGAAATCTCTAACAGCTTTATCTGCTTGGGCTATGGCTAAGGCATACGCTTCTGCTGAAGCTTCCGCATCTCCTTGAACTCTTGTTGCTGCTTTTAATGCAATCTTTGCTTTATCAATATCTGCTGCATAAGTAGTTGCACTTCCTATTCCTTCAACAGCAGGTTTTAAAGCAAATCCTGCTGCTATTCCACCAGTTGCACCTGCGGCAAATCCTCCTCCTAATGCACTACTTATTCCACCCCCTATTAATCCAGTTACACCAGGCAGCGGCCCTCCAAAAGCAGTAGCTCCTGCAATACCAGTCAAACCTTGCATTAAATCTTTACGACCAAACTTCGATTTATTCATCGAAGAATTTGCTGAATCGATAGCAGTTTTTACACGAATAATTTCTTCTGTAAGAAGTCGAAACTGTCTTGAACCAATTCTTGCACCTTCTCTAACTCTTGTTAAAGCATCTACTTGTGCATTTAACCCACCAATTGTGTTGTTTGCACCTTTACCTACTCCTAAAATTGCTGTTCTTAAACCTTTAATTTGTCTTTGACTTAAAGCCGCATTAGTTTCTAATTTTTTAAAAGTTCTACCAAGACCTTGAATTTGTTCAAAACCTTTTAAGTCCAATTTTAAAGTGAGTTTTTCTAACATTCCAGCCATATTAGGAGTCCTTCTTATGTATTTCAGTAAGTGCCGTGCTTTCCATGATTTTTAAATCCTCAAGCATTGCTCGTCTGTTCTCTACATTGTATAGGTCAAACAAACCTCCTGCACTCAATAGAACCTCATATTTTAATCCAACATAGCCACTCATAGAAACATTCCATTGAGTTTGCATTCTTAGAAACATTAATACTGTTTCCCAATTCTCTTGCCACACAACAAATCCATCTTCTTCTTCTTTTGGTTTCTCAGGTAATTTGATGCCAAAAATTTTAGCATCTTCATTTACCTGTTCATCTGATCCGCTGCCACCCGAAACCCAGTAAAGGGCAGCATCAATTAGTTTTTTCCTTGTGCATTCTGATAAAAATCACTAAAAGCAGTTACAACACCAGCAACAAAATCAACATCTTCAGAGAAAATTTTTAATTCTTTATCACAAAAAGGAATAGCTTTTCCTTCTTCATCTTCAATCTGATCCCATCCAGCAATTATCTTTTTTAAAGCAGTAAAATCTTGTTCTGCATCAAACTTAACAAGTTCTGACTTCTTTAATCTTTTAAATTTAATAATAAAATTATGAATATCAAATTCACCAGGACTTGTTTCTGACGGTTTTTTTACTTCAACAGGCCAAGGATAGGCTGCTACCTTCTTCCTAACAAAACTCATAAGATAAGTAATAGAGATACTTTGACACTCTACTCATAAAAAGAGAGGGCGTAAGCCCTCTATCTATATACAAGCGTAAACTCATCGTTTCCACTTGTTGAAGGACAAGCAGTGACTGGAATTTCAGCCATTACAACTCCATTCAACTCTGTATAAGAAACATCTCCAATGTCTATCTTGGTAGATGCAAACTGAACAATATTTCCTGCGGCTGTTCCATGAGTAAAGGTCAAATTACCCAAAGAAGTATCGGTGAGTGCGGCAGCAAAATAATCTTTAGTTGCAACTGTCACCGCTTCTAAAGTTACAGATCCAGTTGAATTACGATCTGTAATTAACACTTCTTTTGTTCCTCCGACAAGTTCCATGTATTGGGTCGTTACACCAGCGTCAAAGTTGACTGACTGAAGCGCACCAGCATATGAAAGCAATTGAAATCCAGTTGTATTTCCATTCTTAAAGATTAATGGAGTTGCTTGCGCCCCATAAGTAACAGTAGGCAACGCAGCATCTGTTGGAGCTACATATATGCCTTGGAAAGCAAAATTTAATTTAGGAATTTCTCCTACAGAAGCTTCTAAAGCCCAGCTTCCTCTACAACCTGTCGTCTTATGTAAGACACCATCTACGTTGTAGTAAATAGTTGCTGACTCAAACGATCCAGATACAGGTGCATAAGTAACACTTGTATTAGCAGCGACTGTCTCGCTAAAGCCACATGCTCTTAGAGCCTTCCCAACTCTAGGAGCTGTGCCTGCTGCTGTTGAGCCAGCAAGTTCTACAGAGAAGCTACATTCAACTCTTGTATTAGCTAGTAACTGCCTTGAAGAGCCAAGATACGGACGTATTAAATCCCTTGGGATTGCATCACTCGCTTGTGGAGTTATCGACAGATCGCTTACTAGTATTGCGTCTGCTCCCGTTGGAGTTGGATCTGTTCCGTAACTGCTTTCCAGTTCCAGAAGAATTACTCGTTTCCTTTCCAGAAGTGCCATTGTCGTTTACCTGATTTGGGATAGAGGGAGAAGTGCGCTTGATTAAAGTGCGTTCGCCTGTTTCTGGGTCAAGCGAATAACTACCGCCTTCGCTTGGATTTACTTCGTTCATAGTAGAGGAAGTGGGTTGTTAGGCATAACCTTTAAGACGACAAATTGTTGTAAGCAGAACGATAATCGACTTCATACTCACACATTATGACTCCAGCAGGTTGATCAGCTTCAAGAAATTCAAAGCTGGTACTAGATGGTCGTATATCTAAAGCAAGTCCTCCCAAGGTAGGATCATTTACCATTTTTGTATGAAGACTTTCAATAGTTGGATCTGCAACATTATCAGGAACATTCCCTCTAGCAATAACAACAACTCGAACAGTTAACGTCCAATCAATTTTTAAATAAGTAGCTGAATTTATACTTGGTTGATCATTTACTGGCTCAATAACAATTGATGGAGTATCTGCTCTTTTGAACGCTTCTGGCCTACTTCTGAAAATACGAGTCCCTACTCCAGTTGTTCCAGCTAATTGAGTTTTTAAAGCAGCAAGGATTTGTTCTCGTTTAGTAGCCATCTTTATTTAAGTCTTAGTAAGAGAAACTATGCATAAGACACCATCATCTATTTTTCTAACACTACGCACCGTATAAGCTGCTCCGTTAACAGTAAGACTTGCATTAAAATCTAACCCACCTAAATCTGAATTTTTAGCTGTTAATTGATAATCGGTGGTGAGAACAACTCCATCAGCAATAACTTCATCGGGCTGTTCAAGAATGCCTTTCACAGTAGATCCTCCAGACACAACAGTATCTGAAAAATCCTCAAAGAAAATATCTATGTCTTCAGTGAATGCCATAAGAAAAAGCCCCCTCGCAGACGTAAGGAGGCCATAAATAAATTAGCCGTACTTTTTCAAACCGAATCCATTTACAGAGAATGTAAATGATTGGCCTGATGAACCGCCAATTGTGTACTTGATGCGAACGTAACGTCTTGCATCATCTTTATTTACAGAAACTGCTTGAGCGGCAGCCGTACCAGTCACCTGAGTGAAAGCAACAGCACCTGAAGCAATAGCTGCAAATGAGGAGTTGTCAGCAGAATCTTCGATTGTTACATCGAGAGTTGGACTTGTACCAGCACCAGCAGCAGAATCTAAAACGAATACAACGTCACCGTCATAAACTCTTAAATCAATACCACTTGTTTGGCCTGTAGCAGTCCTAGCTGCTGTGGGATGACCTGCGATCAAAGTTAATTTGCCGAGGTTCTGTTGAATAACTGACATTTAAGCTGTCTCCTTTTTAGGAGTAGAAGGTTGTACTTTTGGAGTCGCAACTTTAGGTGTTGCAGCCGCAACCTTCTTTGCAGCAGGTGCAGCTTTTTTAACAACAGGCTCAACGAATAGTTCAGCCTTGTTACTGCTAAGTAACATTCGACCTACGTTCTCTTCAACTTCAAGTGTGGAGCCAGCCTTTTTAATAAGGCCAGCCACCATCACTCCTCTGATGAGTTTTACCTTCATCAGTTTATGTTCCGAGGCAGAAAGCAGTTGGCTGTTTAACACCGAAATCAACGTCTTGTAACGCCACTATTCTAATGCTTCCTGATTTAGACATTGCATAAGGATCAACAGTCAAATCAAGACCAGACCAGAACGCAGCTATCAACTGACTAAAGTCACCGAATAAGCAGTCGTTGTTTGTTAACTGGTTAGAAACAATTACTGGATAACCATTGATTTCATTGTTCGCAAAAACAAATTCACCTGATCCAGCATCTTTCTTAACGCTCTTCAATCCACCTCTAGCAGTCGCATTAACGATGTACTTGAGTGCGCCTTGATCAGCGTTAGCAACAGCAACGTCTGTTTCCATTGCGATCAACTCAGCAAAAGTACCAACGCCAGTGACTGTTGCAGTACCAATACCAGTTGTATTTGTAATACCAGTTGGCTGGTTAGATGAACCTGAACCGTAGATAGCAGCAGTATCTAGAGCAAGAGCAATTTGCTTCGCAATATCATTACGAACCATTGTCTCAACAGAAATGCTTGTCTGAAGGAGAAGCTTTCTTGTGTAATCAGTAGTAGCACCAATTGTCTTAGGTGTGAGGTTCACCTGATCGAAAGCCTGTTGGCTCTCAGTTACATCAGATCCTTCTCCAACCCAATAGGCGGTACTCGCTGAAGTTTGTCTGGGGATACTTACGTTTCCAGAAAGGCCATTCAAGGTAGTAACACCAGCCTGCATTACAGCCATTCTGTTACGAAGAATGTCTATAAATGAACCAGCAAGAAGCTCAGTCTCAACTAAGTTTCCACCAGCAGTTGCAGTACCTACGTTTAAGTCTCTTGTATATCCTTGGAGAACTTCATTAGGAACCAAAATTCCAGAAGCAGGCTTGTCATAACGCTTTGCAGCTTCCTCAGAAACTTCACGCTCAAAAGCAGCAGCTTCTTGTGCATTTCTATCTGTTGGATTAGCTAATGCTGTAATAGCTCTGAGGAAAGAAAAGCGTTGTACTTCTTTTGCCTCTAAACCAACTTCGTTGGAACTTGGGTTCATGTCAGTTGACCGTATAGGAGTGTTGCTTGACTCAGACCTTTTAGAAATAAGGTCTAAAATTTCACCGTTAACTTCACTAACAGACTTATTGTCTTTAATGAATTTTTCGGTGAGGTCGTCTGCGCCATGTTGGCGACAAACGGCATAAATAGTGGAAGTACGAACTTGCTCTTCTTCAACAGCACGTTTTACTTCAGCCGCTGTATCTACTTCAACAGATCTCTCTGATGTTTCGACAGCAACTTCTGGAGCTTCCACGGCAGGAGCCGTATCCACCACAGTTTCTTGTGATTTTTCTTCCATAGATGGAACCGAGGGTGATGCGGTTTGTGCCGCAGAACGTATCTCCTCTTCAGGAGAATTGTTATCAATACTAATAGTATTAGGTTGTGAGGTTTCAGTCACCTCTTCAGAAGGTGAGATTAGTGACCGTCCTATGCCAACTGTAGGGTCAGCAGGTATGGGCGTTACCGATATCTCATGCACCATCCAGTCATCTGCAACGAACGCTCCGTCTTCTTCTTCCATATTCTTTATTTGATAACCAAACGATATTCCACGCAAAATTCCATCTTTTACGTCTTCTAAGACTTCAGAAGCAAATTTATTGCGTGAAAAACGTACTTTTGCATATGCACGTTTTTTATCTTTATCGATATACGCACGTTCAACAATGCCTATATGTCTATCTGGATCATGGTTCCAAAGGAGTGGTGCAGCACCAGAGTTAAGACGACTAAAATCAATTGATTTGTCATCATGCTTTAACACTTCTTTACCAAAATATCTTTCTACTGGATATTCAGAACTAAATGGAAATTCAAAAGTTCGACCTTTGCCAACACTTCTAAACTCTGTGAGTTCTGTTCTTTGATATTTTTCTAAAGGATCTCTCCTTTCGATAGATGTTTCTTGTTCCATGTTTTCAGAAGAACGAATTGGGCTGATTTTAGTCAACGTGCTGAACTTATGACCAGCATAAGTATCATCAGTTTCTTCATTATCCCTATAAATCTTTATTAGTGCAGCAGGATCATCTTCTGTACCCTTAATTGTAAAACTACTATTTGGAACATCAATAGAACCATCTCTAGTAATTTTTGTAATTCTGCCTGCTGCTCTACCACCTGAAGAAGACCAAGACACAAAATCACCAACACTTAATGCATTAGGTTCTGCTCTTTCATTTTCAGTAGACATAGTACGTTCCCTAGCTTTTTTAATTGAATTAGATTTTGATCTGGCCCATGTTTGACCAGCATCGCCACCCCATGCGGCCCATGCTACTCGACCTTTAGAAGGATAACCTTCTTCACTAGGACGAAAGCCTTTTCCTGATTTGTCTGACTCATGTCTAGCAAACCATGCGTTCATTGTAATAACAACATCAGCAGACATTTCGCTTCCACTCAATATTTGTGTTGCTCTTCTTGCAGCATCATCAGTTCCACCAGCTTCTCCCTCCTTTTTCCATTCCTTATATCTCTTTGCTTCCGTCTTCATTCCAGAAGTAGGAGTCAAATTAATCTCAGTTCCATTTACATTTGCCATTACTTCTTCCTCCTCTTACGAGTAGTAGGTTTACTTTTGACTTCAGCTTGACCTACATCTAATGCAAGTTCTTGCTGTACTGGCTCAAATTTTAAATCCTTATCAAGAGTTATATCTAAATTATTTGCCACTTCTTGTTCTCTAGACAACTCAGCAGCTATATCGTCATAATCACCACCACTTGTTGCTGCTATCACTTGTGACTTAGTCATATAACCAGCCTGCTCTGCTTCTCTATAAGCTCGCACCTCTTTTAAAGGATCTACATAGTGTTGTGCTGGTGGAGTCCATCTTGGCTTGCAATATCTCATTGGCCTTGAAGAATAATCAGCAAAATCAAGTTGACCACTTAAAACAGCCAATGAAAGCCACTCTTTAAACACTCGATAATGAAAATTATCTATTAAATAACGCTGAACAAATCTCCAATGTTCCCTATCTTCCAACAACGACAACCTTGAACTTGAATAATTAGTTTCACTAAAATCTTTGCTAATCGTTTCAAAAGAACATCCAAATCCAGTAGCAAATCTGCGAATTTTATTCTTGACGAACATTTCATATTGCTGACTTGGATAATCAATATCTGGAACATGAACTGATTCGCCAGGCATTAAATAATTCCATTGACCTGGCTGAAAATCTTGTACTCGTTGACCAGTTTCTACGTCATCACCAATTAACTCTCCTTCATTATTCTGCACAAACCCCATGATACTTGCAGCCGCCCTAGCTCTAATAACAGCGGCTTCTTCATAGCCTTGCAATTGATGGGCATCAGCCATAACACTATGGAACCAAGGCACACCTCTGTTCTGACCTGGCCTTTCAGGCATGAACAAATGAATTACATCTTTAGCTGGTAAGAAAATATGATCTTTACCTGCATTGGTAGGATTTAAGTAATAAGCATCTCCTGGATGTCGAGTTAAAATTGCATATCTGGTAGGTCTTCCCCATTCATCAACTTCCACGCCATTTCTCCACTCATTATTTTTTGCAGTTACCTTGCCGTTATATTCTTCATCTAATAAATCACTTTCAATTAATTGAAGAGCTAAAGGAACACCAGCCTCTCCAAAAGGCTTACGAACAATTCTAAATATTGCCTCTCCAGATTCAGGTAATGCACCAGTGGCTAACCATTCAAATTGGTGAAAACTATGACGGCCTGCTGTATCACAATTCTCTGGCCTACACCAATTAGCCCATGCTTCTTCAATTGCTTTATTAGCTCTTACATCTCTTTTATTTCCTCTTACTTGAGTAACTAACGACTGAAATTTCATTCCAGTTCCAACAACATTTATTTGTGTCGTTCTTTTTGCTTGCTTTGCGTAAGGATTATTCCTAACCATCTCCCTACTTCTATCTCTCAACTTCCTCAGACTTCCTCTAATTTCAGCGTCAGCACTTAACTGACTACTCATCCAATTAGCTGTCAATCGATCTGATACCGCACCTTGATACGCTCTAATTTGTCGCTTTGGTTTAACGATGTCTGAAACAGCAGATTGAGCGAACCCATCTCCTGATGTCCAGAATCCTTTCCAAGCATTTACAATTCCCATTGGTTTTCTCAGTTAAAGCGAACAAACAAATTGCGAGGATTGCCAAGTCCATTGGCTATTTTTTCAGAAGCTTCTTCTCTAGCCAATTCAGCCTTTAGTTTGGCTTCTAATTGGAATAATTCTGCTAATTCATATTTTTTTGCTTGTCTTGTACCAATTTTATATTCTTTTACGCCTCCACCTGACGCAACTGCACGAATTGCTGTTTGAACTTGATCTAAATCTTTTCTAATCTGACTTCTGCCGTCAAAAGCAGCAGCCGTACCGCTATAAGCAAGAGAAGGTAAAACTTCAAACTGACCACTTAATATTGTTTGTTTTTCTGCTGAAGATTTATCAGCAACTGCTTGAAAGTACCAATTTCCAGCGTCAAAATTAGCTGTAACAGTCGATGCAACCGAAAATTGCCAACCCGATAAATACGCTGTGCTGGTCACAGTTGCCCCTTCAGCAGCAGTATTTGTCCTCAAATAATAAGTAACTGACCAATCTGTACTGGTAATAGCATTACCAAATACGTCTTGTGTCTCCGAATCTCGCCACTGAAGTATGTCTCCAGCACGAACTTTAGAAGGAATAGTCATGTTTAATCACCAATTAGCGACAAAACTACGCTTTTTAGCTGCTTTTTGTCTCCCTGATCTTAGCGGAACCTCCTGCTTAGGCTCTTCAGGGTTACGCTTCTTTTCTAATTGATCCCAAATTGTTCTTCGATCATATCTTTGCTTAAACCTGCAAAACGCAGCGTAGGCATACACCATTTCATCTAAAGCCTCGTTTCTAGCATTACTTTTTTTAACCCAAACTCGTTCTTGGTATCCGTGT
>Ga0208157_1001003_pt1 | contig 13706 bp, 24 predicted proteins | sample 5_EtaG_FD_184077 | JGI IMG/M metagenome (GOLD analysis project Ga0208157, IMG submission 184077) | Marine viral communities from the Subarctic Pacific Ocean - 5_ETSP_OMZ_AT15132 metaG (SPAdes) (version 2) | ecosystem: Environmental > Aquatic > Marine > Oceanic | place: Pacific Ocean | collected...
ATGTCGGTGTTATGCTACCATGTCATAAGCCTTTACACTTGCGTGTTGTCCTTCCATAAACAGACACGCAAAGCTACTAAACTTATCTTGATAGTTTGCTCTGTGCATTGATAATGCCATAGCTTTCTTAGGTATATTGATACTATGCCCCCACGCTTTCAGTATTCGTAACCTGTCAGTAGCGTGACCTCTTTGAAAGTTACCAATCCATTCAGATAAATCAAATCTTCTAATAGATGTAGAAGTTAATCTCTTGTTGCCAATAAGATTCCACTCACCCATTCGTTTTAATTTATCAACTAATTGTGGTAAAGATACTTGTAAAGTACTATTGCTTTTTAGATTTACAAGAGTCCTCGGATATTGTTTAGTATTAGGATCGTATAACTCATCATATTCTGCTTTGCGTATGCGAATACCATTGAATACAATATACTTTATATTATCTACAGGTATCTTACCGTCACGATCAAGCCACCTAATTGAAGTAGAAGATTCGCCACTAGGCACATACCCATAGCTAATATTCTTTAGATGTATGTTGTTAGGCAATCCTGCTTTCACAGGATCTGCCCACACATATTCAAACTTGTCTTTAGTATTTACTCTTGAGCCTAAAACTTTAGTCTTGCCAAATTCTTTTGTGCGATTTGATAAAGAGATCGCAAAAGTGATTGGCTCATTCCACCAATATGCAATGCTTGGTTTAAAATATTTATTGCTCATGCTCTGTTCCCCACAATTTCTTCACTGACAAGGCAACCCACACCAACAGGATTCTCCTCGCACAGTTCTATTATTTCTTCTTTGTCCATTTGATACAGGTCTTCCATGCGTAATGCTTTACCATTCCACATAGTTTCATCTGCTTCTTGCTTTGGTAATGGTATGTTCAATTGTTGTTGAACTCCGATACCACTAGCCAAAGGTGTAGGCTTAACCTCTACACCATTACGATTGTAATGTCCGTAGTGTTGTCGTGTTATGTTGCCGTAGCTACCATAACCCCAATCATCATCTTCGTAACACCACTTGCTACTATCCGATACATCTTTGATTGTATCTGTTTTGTCATCATAGTATTTGTCACGCTTACCATATGATGTAGGCTGTATGGAATAAGTGTTGGATAACCAACCCACATTGTCCATGTCAGTACCTTGATCTTCATTGAAGATAACAAACTCCTTGGTCTTGCTGTCAAGAAATAATAACTTGTCCGTACCAATGAGTTCCTCAATCATCTCTTGCCATTCTGCATTGTAAAGCAATTTAGGATTAGCTGACAACTGAGGTCGTAGTATCCATTTGACAAACTGATGTGTGTCAGATTTGTTATTGTCAATCATAGGTGTTGGTAGTTGTGGTCCGTTGTGCATTACCCATAGATCCCTGTCATCACCTTTTGCTTTTGATAATACTTCAAAAGGGTGTGACATTGATTTATTAGTATCGCCATTGGTTGCAAATCTAAAGTGAATACCCATAGGTGTATCCATAGATTTATATTTATCCCATAACTTTTCAATATCGTTGAAAGTTTTTGGAACGATCTTCCGAGTATGAAGTTGTCCTTTGTGAACAAACATCAAACCAAAGCCATCGGAATTGTTTTCATAAGCTGTTTCCATTAAAGCTGATGAAAGTTGCTTTGGATTTTTAGTTGCTATTATTAAGCACATAATTACCCCACTTGGTTAGTAACTGTTTCTTCTTCCGTATCAACCACGATACGAGAGGGTTTAACATCTTTGACATAGCCTTTACGAATAAGCCAAGCCAAGAGGTTAGGATATTGTGATCGCTGTTGCTCTCTTGCAACATAGCGACAAAATGCTGTGTAATGTAAACTTGTAGTCGTGCAATTGGTTTGCTTGACAAAGTTTACCATAGCATCTGTAAACTCCAAGACACGATAGAAACCATGCCTTGTAATATTAGATCGAAATATACGAAGTTCAATAGTTGCGTGATGATTTGTATTCACAGCTTCATACTTTTCCCCTGTTGGTCGCATTACATCAGATACTTTTTTGGGTGATTTCTTTGCCCATTGATCCGAAGATCGACCTGCAATATCATTAATAAAATGATAGTTGCTGTTGTCATTGATAAAGACAAGTATCTTACCAATGTTCAAAGGTGTTAAATGTTTTCTACCAATATGGATATGTAATCCTGCCGTATCAGTATTCCAACCTTTGAGATTCTCTTGACATAATTTGGAATTGAAAAAATGTTCCCATTCTTGTTTGTGATATCCAATAGTGCTTGGACCTGTCACAATCTCAAAACCATTATCAAGTGAGCCGTCAGATTTACAGATAGCAAAACCGTCATACATACGATTTATGTCATCTGCAATATCACTTGGACAGTTTTTTCTTCTCTCAACTTCTAACTCAATACCGTAAAATTGACTAGCATTTTCGTTAGGTAATTTGTTGAAACCACAATAATCTAATACATTTGTATCATAGCTATAAGTTCCTGTATATTCATCATAGCCCTCATACTCATCATATTCATCATTGTGTCTGTATGTATCTCCGTGTTCTGAATAATAATAATTATCATTGCAACAACTTTCACATACATGATTATCTCCGTGATTTACTGAATAGCTTTCATTCATTGACATGATAGAGTCACAATCCCCACATTCGTCAAGATCAGCATTACTCATCAAATCATAAATAAAACCACCATGATTTCTAAAATTAAATCTTCTCAATTGTCTAAAAAATCTTTCCAATTGATCGTAGTCATATTCATGAGAGATATGATCTGGCAAAATACCTCTTGCAAAATCACTAACCTCATGATTTTCTAGCAAAAGATCATTTCTTAAATAAGTTAATAAAGTCATGTTTACCTCACACAATTTATTACAAACATTAGCGAATCTAATATTTGAAAAAGCCAATCATAATTATATAATTAGCTTTGTCAAGTATTATTTTTCTTCAGCTTTTTCAATCATAACATCATTATAATTATCTTCAGATAACTTTTCTTGATGATCTTCTTGAAAATCTAAAACCCAATCCGTAAAGGATTGAGCTTTATTATTTGATAATTTTTTAACTACACTTTTAGTATCTATAACCATTGTTTTATTCCTCTATCTATTCCAAATTCAGTTTGTAAATCTTTATTGATTAATTGAACTTCACTATCTGTTAGGTCATCAAACTTATCGTCAATGACTTCTAAACTTGGTAATTTCATAACCCACTTTTTAGAATATTTTTCTAAAACTTTTTCAGCATTTACGCAAGGATTAAAAGCGTTGTATTTTCTAACCATGTTAATTATCTCCTATTTAAACATTTTCAGCCAAGCTGGTTTTCTACCCTTTTTATTCTTGGCTTGTTCTATTATTTCATTGACCTTATATCGATGAAACCCGTCTATCCTTGATTCGCTACAATCAACTTTGTGATTTGGATACCTAGTCACTAGCTTGTTAGGATCTGAGCAATCTTGCCACTCATTTTTAATACTGTTGTAAACTAAACTTTTTCCAACAGGTAACATTTTCTGAGAATACACACTATTCCCATTTGAATAATTAGCCATAAAAAACCTCACTTTTTTATTATGCTTACAGCATAACAGAATAAAAAACATAGTCAAGAACTATTTTCAAAAGTTATCCACAGCCTGTGGATAAGTTTCAAACAAAGAGCCGTATTGCTCAAGGTTTAACTAGGTCTTTTGATCCTACAAATACTAGGATATACTAATCCGTTTTGATTGCAAATGCTATTTTTGCATAGCTAATATGCAAAAAACGCATACGCAAGATCCTAGCACTTGACAACTTGTCGCAGGGCAGATTGTCACATGTGACAACTTGTCGCACCCTATGGGGTGGGGGGTGGTCGATCAGATCAAGACGGGGGGAGAAAAATACACGCCTGCAACACATACATAGTACACCTCAAAAAATTTTTTCAAATTTTGACGTTTTTTTTTAAAGTTGAGGAGAGGAGCGTTATTGTGTGAAGTGTGTGTGTGATATGTAACGCTGTTTTCCTCTCCTCTATACAGGAGACGTATGATCTTGCGACCATACAGGAATATTATAACGCACCTAGCCTTGAATTACAATACCTTTTGAGTTATAATATTTAATATGGCTAAAGGCGATACACTAACTCCACAACAAGAGCAGTTCTGTCAAGAGTTTATTAAAGACTTGGCGGCTGTTCCTGCAGCAATCCGTGCTGGATACGGCGAACAACATGCAAAGAAAAACGCATGGACTATGATTCGTAATCCATTAGTGGCAAAAAGAATATCAGAACTTAAAGCCGACCAGACAAAGCGTACTAAAATTGAAGCGGATGATATATTGCGCCGCCTAGTACGTATCGCTGAGAAGACCGAGCAGGAGGGCGATTATAACGCGGCTATCCGCTCCCTTGAATTATTAGGTAAACATCAAGCGATGTGGACTGATAAGAATGTAACCGAGATGAATGTGCAAAACGCATTCTCTACTGGCAACTCTGAGGAAGATATCGAACGCGATGTTGAACGTCTGAAGAAAATTGCTGCACCAAAACTAAAAATCGTAGGAGGTAAATAATGAATATAGCACTGGATGAAGCCAATAAAAAGTATCAAGAAGATCTTGAAAAAAATTTAAAAAAGAATGAAGCGATACAACCAAAAAATAGAAATAACATAAACACAGGTAGCAAAGTTGAAGGAGCTACTCTTAGAGAGACAACTGTAACTGAATCTGCAAAGAAAACATCTGATTTAAACAAAGCTGCTAAAAAGAAAAAAGATCCGCCTAATGCTATGGATAAATATGGCGATCAATTAAAAGCTTTATTATCTAATAAAGACAAATTAGTTGGCACTAAAGTTGAAGGTGATAGCAGAAATAAATATCAAATTCAAATAAATAAATTAAAGAAAAGAATGAAAGCCGATGGTTTAAAATTTAATTCATTACTAAACGAGGTTAAAAAACAAGAACGTGAAGGTAAATTTGACAGAGGGGCAGAAGGTAAAGCTAAAAACAAACTACGTCAAAAAATGATGTCAGAAAAAATTGGTGGCAGCAGAGGTAGATAATGTCTAATAATACAACTAATGATAAAACATCTAATCCTGCTGACGTACTAAAGAACATTGTTTTAGGTAAAGCAGATAAGGTAGCATCTAAAATACCTGGCTACACTAAAGTAAAAGGTATGGCAGATAAAGTTAAAGACGCTGGGTTTTCAGTAGATGTAGGTAAAGATAAAATAGGTATTAGTTATAAGAAAAAGTTTTAATGCAAGTAAAAGTAACAGGAGATACGAGCATGATTTTAAATCCAGATCTGGATATATACGATCCAAACAATCCTCCACAAGATGCTTTTACGCAACTTGTGATATGGGGTGACGAAGTATATGTCCTTAACAACAGAAGATAGAAACGCCGCTACCAGAGTAGCCGTACAACAAGCAAGAGAAGATCTCTTGGCTTTCGTTATGTTGATGAACCCATCCTTTAGTGTTGGGCCGCATCACAGATTGCTATGTGATCAACTAATGAAAATTGCAAGTGGGGAGTCAGACCGTTTGATGGTATTTGTTGCCCCCCGTTCAAGCAAATCATTAATAACATCTACATACTTTCCCGCATGGGCACTGGGTAAGAATCCATATTGGCAAGAGATTGCTGTGTCACACAGTGATGATCTCGCAACAAGGTTCGGCCGCGCCATACGTGATATTGTAAATACCCCACAATACAAATCTATCTTTCCACAAATAAATATTCGTAAAGATAATCGTTCTGCGAACAGCTGGAGTCTTCAACATAAAGGCAAAGATGCAGGTTCATTCCTAGCAGCTGGTTCAGGATCTGGTATTGCAGGTTTTGGTGCACACTTGGCCATCATAGATGACCCAATATCAGAGCAAGATGCATTTTCAAAAGCTAGAAGAGAGGCTCTAAACGAGTGGTATGCTTCTGGATTGCGTACAAGACTCATGCCTGGTGGTAAAGTTGTTATAGTTATGACAAGATGGCACGAAAGAGACTTAGCTGGACACCTATTATCTCTAGAAGATAGCTCTCCTATGTCAGATTCGTGGGAAGTTGTGCGTATTCCCGCACTAAATACTACAGATTCTTTAGAAAAACTAGAAGATGCGCGTGAAAAACTGGTAAAACAAGGGTATTTATCTAAAAATTACACAAAATTGCAGTTAGGTGAGTCATTTTGGCCAGAACCTGACGAGAAAAACGGATTTCACTGGTCAACTGAAGAAATAATCCGTACAAAAAACAATACACCCCCATTTAAATTTGATGCATTGTACGGTCAAGCTCCATCTGCAGAAGAAGGTAACATAATAAAACTAGATTGGTGGCAGAACTGGGAGAATCCAGACCCACCTGAGTGTGAATACATAATACAATCATGGGATACTGCATTTTCTACACGAACAACTGCAGATTATTCTGCGATAACTACATGGGGTGTGTTTAATAAAGGATTAGATATGCCTAACCTAATATTATTGGGGGCAGAAAAAGGAAGATGGGATTATCCGACACTTAGAGAGAAAGCAGTTAAAAAATATAATCAACATAATCCAGATTCTATACTAATAGAGAAGAAAGCTTCAGGTCAATCTTTAATACAAGACTTACGTTTAACAGGTTTGCCTATATTTGAGTTTCAACCAGACAGAGATAAAGTTGCTAGAGCATATTCTATAACATCTTTGTTTCATAACAGACGAATATTTGCCCCTTTTAAAAAAGATTGGGCTATGGAAGTTATAGATGAGACTAGAGCTTTTCCAGCAGGACTTCATGATGATTATATGGATACACTTACACAAGCATTGATATGGATGAGAAATGGTGGATATGTTTCACATGGAGCTGATACTTGGCTTGACAAACGAGAGCAAGAGATTTATAATAGAGATGGTAGAAAATTCTACTAAAGGGGATACATGGCTATAGAAAAAAGAATAGAATTACCAGAAGACGATACGTTATCTGCAGACTTACCTACAGGTCAAGAGATAACTGAAACACAAGATGGTGGCGTAGAAGTCACTTTAACAGATCAACAACAATTAGATGAAGCTGAAGCTATGGGTCTTCTTGAAGAAGATGCTCCTATGATGATGGGGGACTTTGATGATAACCTGGCTGAAAATATGCCAGAGTCTGATATACAAGAAGTTTCTAAAGAATTACAAGAAGGTTACGATAGAGATAAACAATCTAGAGCAGAGTATGATGAAATTGCAGAAGAAGGTATAGAACTATTAGGTTTAAAATATGATGAAGGTGCAGGTGCATTTCCAGGAGCAAGTGGTGTTACACATCCAGTTCTTGCACAAGCAGTTGTAAAGTTTCAAGCTAAAGCATACAAAGAATTATTTCCAACTGAAGGCCCAGTTAGAACTAGAATTATGGGCACACAAACTCAACCTAAATTAGAACAAGCAAATCGTGTAAGACAATTTTTAAATTGGCAAACACAAATACAAATGCCTGAGTACGGACCTGAGTTAGATAAAATGTTATTTCATGTAGCTTTGTATGGAACAGCATTTAAGAAAACTTCTTTTAATCCTTCATTACAAAGACCAGTTACAGAATTTATTAAAGCACAAGATTTTTTTATTGATTACTTTGCATCTGATTTAGAAAGTGCAGAAAGATACACTCATAAATATTTAATATCTAAAAATGAAATTAAGAAAATGCAAATTGCAGGAATGTTTATAGATACAGATATAGATGCAGAATATGGATCTGAACAAAGTTCCGCTGATGAAACTTCTGATGAAATTGTAGGTGTTTCTAAACCAGGAGAAAATGATGATTATATAGAAATGTTAGAGATGCATATCAATTTAGATCTGCCAGGTTATGAAGATCCTGATGGTATTAAATTACCATACATAGTTCATATGACATCTGATGGAACAGTTTTAGCTATTAGAAGAAATTATGATCCAGACGATCCAATGCGTAAAAAGAAAATGTATTTTACGCATTATACAATGATTCCAGGTTTGGGTTTTTATGGTTATGGTTATATCCATTTAATAGGTGGATTAACTAAAACAGCTACTTCCTCTATGCGTCAATTGATTGATGCTGGAACCTTTGCGAACTTGCCAGGTGGTTTCAAGGCTCACGGTTTACGTGTCCTTGCACCTGACGAGCCTATTGCTCCAGGTGAATTTAGAGAAGTAAATGCACCCGCTGGTGATTTAGGAAAGTCTTTACAGATACTTCCGTTTAAAGAACCATCGTCAACTTTATTTAATTTAATGGATTATGCGTCTAAACTCGCATCCCAGTTTGCAGACTCTACTGATAACGTAGTAGAAAATGCAACAAACTATGGGCCAGTTGGCACAACTATGGCCCTGCTTGAGCAGTCTTCAAAGCTGTTCAATGCTGTGCATAAACGATTACATGCCGCACAGACTAAAGATCTTCGTATTCTAACTAGATTAGATTCGGAGTTTCTTCCTGATTTGTATCCCTACGAAGTGGCAGGTGGAGCACAGCAGATATTTAGGAACGATTTCAATCTAAAAAGTATTGATGTAATTCCTGTATCAGATCCTAATATGCCGACTGAGGCACACAGGATCGCAAAAATAAACGCCATCATGTCCATCGCTCAACAAAACCCAGCTGCTTACAACATGGAGCAAATAGGTATGGAATTGTTTTCAGCGATGGGCGTGGACGAACCACAAAGATATTTAAAACAACAGCAACAACCTTTCACTGCTGATCCTATTTCAGAGAACATGGCTTCGTTAAAGGGGGCACCTTTGCAACCAAGAGTAGATCAAAACCACGATGCTCACATTGTTACACATGGTATGTTTTTACAAAATCCGTCTTATCAAGGAAACACTGCAATGCAACAATTATTAACATCACACATACAAGATCACCTTGCATTGAAGTATCAACAAGAAATGGCACAGATGATTCAGAATCCGCAAGCACAACAAATGATTATGTCGGGACAACAGTTGCCACCAGAAATGGAAAATCAAGTTGCACTTATGGCTGCAGAAGCTGCTGACAAAGTTAATAAGTTTGATGAAGAAAAACAAAAAATTATGGCAGGTGAAGATACATCTGCAGCTGATCAACAAATGGAAATACAACAAAAAGATTTAGCTTTACGAGCACAAAAATTAGCAAACGATATGAAAGTACATCAAGATAAAATGGATTTACAAGAAAGTAAATTAATGATTGATGATGAAAATAAAGATCAAGATCGTAAGTTAAAAGAAGCGCAGATGGCTATGGACTCTGCAGCTGACATGACTTCTAATATTGAAGGTATAATTAATACAAGTATAAGGAGAGTTTAATGAAAAAGAAACTTAAGAAAGTAATTAAGGGATTGAAAAAAGCTTCAAAGACTCATGCGGGTCAAGCTAAAACTTTACAAGGAATGTTAAAGAATGGCAAAAGCAAAAACAAAAAGTAAATCAAAAGTTAACCAAGCTGGTAATTATACTAAGCCTGGGTTAAGGAAGCGAATCTTTAATCGTATTAAAGCACAAGCTTCACACGGAACGGGCGCGGGACAATGGAGTGCTAGGAAGGCGCAAGCATTGGCCAAGGCCTATAAAAAAGCTGGAGGAGGATATAAGTAATGCCAGGATATGCAATGAAAACTTCTGCTACTAAAAGAAATAAACCTAAAGGTGTTAAAAAACTAAAAGGCAAGCAGAAAAATATAGACAAAAATAAGGATGGTAAAATTTCTAAAAAAGATTTTATGATGCTTAAAATGAAAAAGAAAAAGAAATAGGAGTACTCATGGATAAGATAAAAAGTATTTGGAGTATGATTAAAGATAGTTCTAAGAAAGAAAAAATCTTAGGAGCAGCTGTAATTGTACTTGCACTTATCATTATTTTTTAATGCATAAAGAAGAAATATTAGAGGCTCTTAGTAAAAAGTACGAGGCTCAGATAGCTGAGGCTAAAACTACGATAAATATTTATTTATCAAATCCTGTGGGTATTGGGGAACATCCCCAACACCTGGAGGAGATAGATAAGCTCATGGCAAACGTAGCTGATGCTGAAGATAAGTTAGATGTTATTAGGAGACATTGGGATGGCTAAGTTAGCTAAATCACAAAAGAGTTTAAAAGACTGGGGTAAACAAAAATGGCGAACGAAGTCTGGGAAGAAGTCAAGCGTTACTGGGGAAAGATATCTACCCGAGAAAGCGATCAAAGCTCTGTCATCTGCGGAGTATGCGGCAACGACAAAGGCAAAGCGAAAAGGAACAAAAAAGGGCAAACAGTTTGTGAAGCAACCGAAAGGGATTGCAAAGAAAGTAAGGAAGTATAGATAATGGCAAAAGATCCTAGATTGAAAAGAGCAGGAGTCACAGGTTTTAACAAACCAAAACGTACACCTAATCATCCTAAGAAGTCGCACATAGTAGTTGCTAAAGAAGGTGATAAAGTTAAAACAATTAGGTATGGTCAGCAAGGAGCAAAAACAGCTGGCAAACCTAAAGCAGGAGAGTCCGATAGAATGAAGAAAAAAAGAAAATCATTTAAAGCTAGACATGCAAAGAATATTGCAAAAGGTAAAATGTCTGCAGCATATTGGGCAAATAGAAGTAAGTGGTAAAAAGAAAAGATCCTAAAAAAGGAACAGGTAAAAAACCTAAAGGTTCAGGTCGCAGATTATATACTGACGAAAATCCAAAAGATACAGTCAGTATTAAATACGCAACACCAGCGGATGCTAGAGCTACAGTTGCTAAAGTAAAAAGAATTAATAAACCATACGCACGTAAGATACAAATCTTGACTGTTGTAGAACAACGTGCTAAAGTTGCTGGTAAGACAGAACAAGCTGCGATAGCAAAACGTGGTAAAGAAGCTTTGAAAAAAGCTCGTGGTAAAACTAAATAGATGGAGATATGGGAAGCGTGGTTACTTTTAATGGTCACATTAAACACAATACAAAACTTAATTGTTTTCTTTGTAGGACGTAAGTTTTATAGAAAGAAGTAATGTCATTTTTAGTTGCTAATTTACCTCCTACAAAAGTATATGTTAAGAAACAATATTTATATGATCATCAAAAAGGCCATGGAGAATTTGTAGAAGGTGTTTGGGTTGCTTGCAAATCTATTCAAGGTAGAGCACTTTACTTTGAAACATATTTACCAGAGTATGGCGCTTTATATGATAAGCTCCCTATCAGTGCTTTTGTTAGTGATCCTACTGAGTTGGATCTTGAGTTAGAAGAATTAGAATTATGGGATGCATTTAGCTACAATCTTACAGTAATAGAAAAGCAATCTATAGCTGGAGTGCGTTGCAAATATCTTGCACCATCAAAGAAATGGTATCATGGTGAATATTTATTTACTATAGATAATTGTCATTCAGATCATAATACATTAAATACAGGATACTCTGAAGTACCAGAAGAACATAAATCATTTAATATTTTAGAACTAGATAACAAACATTATGCAGCTCAACCTAATAATCGAGTTATATATTATGATAAATCATTGACCCCATCAGAAACCAAACAACCAGATTTTAAAGTATCAACTGAATATTATTCAGTAGAAAATAAATCTAAATGGACAGCTGGTGATGATACAAATTATTTTTACAATTTACTTGAACAAAAATAAATAATGTGTTAAAATAAATTGATCGCCATAATGGGATCATAACATAACGCTTAACGGAGGTTATATGAATATTATAAATTGGGAACCTTACAGACCATTTACAGTTGGGTTCGATTCAATACTGGACAGACTCATGGATATAAAAACTGAGTCACCAAACTACCCACCATACAATATTAAAAAATTAGATGCTCTGCACTATGTAGTCGAGATGGCTGTAGCAGGCTTTGGTAAAGAAGATATTAATGTGGAGTATGCAGACAATACTATGACAGTACAATCTATTAAAAAAGAAAAGACTGAAGATAAAAATGTAGTGCATCAGGGTATTTCACAAAGATCATTTATCAGATCATTTGCATTAGGAGATGATATGATAGTGACAGATGCAAATCTAAAAAATGGTTTACTTTCAATATATATTGAAAAGATTGTACCAGAGGAGAAAAAACCTAAAACAGTAACTATTAAATAAATGAACGGGGCATTAAACTGCCCCCTTCAACAGGAGACACATGAACGCTACTACATTAAAAGACAATCTATTAAAGGCTTTGGATGAAGCAATAGACGCCAACAAAGATCAACTATCTGGTGTTGGTGCTGATGATTTTGCTTCATACAAATATATGTTGGGTATAGGACATACCCTGCAAGATATGAAATCTAGAGTAAAAGATGAGTATCAAAAACTATACAAACAGGAGGCAAACAATGTCTAAACAATTATTGCTACCAAAACCTTCAGGTTTTAGAGTCTTACTAAAAGCTAGGCAAGTAGAAGAAAAAACAAAAGGGGGCATAATATTGACTGATGATTCAAGAGAAGCAGCTAAATTTTCTTGTGTTGTATCTGAAGTTATATCTATGGGATCTGATTGTTACCATGACAAGAATGAAGCATGGTGTAAAATTGGTGATTGGGTTCTTACTGCTAAGTATGTTGGATTAAAATTCAAGTACGAGGGACAAGAATACTCAATGATTAATGACGATGAAGTGCTAGCTGTAGTACCAGATCCGTCAAAAATATCGCATAAATAGACTTGCATATATTATAATATTAGTATATTATATAGGACAAGCGAAAAACGCGGATCGCAACCGAAGGAGGTCTAATGGTAGACGAAACTAAAAAAGAAGAAATACAGGAAGAACAAGAGGAAATACTTGTTGATCTTCCAGATGAATCTGAAGGAGAAGCAGAAGCTAAACCTGAAGAGCCAACTGAACAAGAGGCTCCAGTCGAATCAGAGGAAACTATGGAAGAAGAATCAGAAGATGATGAATCATCTGACGAAGACGAAGAAGTAGAAAAATCCGAAGAGGAAGAGGAATCGAAAGATAAAAAACAATTTGGCAAGAGAGCTGAAAAAAGAATCAAGCGTCTTGTCAAAGAGAAGAAAGAGTTAGAAGCTCAACTTAAAAATCTAAAAGAACAAGAACAAACTTGGACTTCAGAAAGAGATCAGCTTCAAACTAAATCTAGGGATTCCGAGCTGCAGGCTATTAATTCATACATAGAAAGATTAAAAGCCCAAGAGAAACAATCCTTAACTGCACTCAAAACAGCAAAAGAATCAGGAGACATTGATGCGGAAATTAAAGCACAAGATGCTTTAGCTTCAGTAAAAGCTGAAACTTTAATCGCACAGCAGTACAGAGTAAGGGCTGAATCTGATAAAAAAGTAGAGACTAAACCAAAAACAGAACAAAAGAAGAAAACAATTTCTAATGATTATGTTCCAGATCGTAAAGCTTTAGGTTGGCAAAAACGAAATGAATGGTTCGGTGGATCTTCTACTAAAGATCGGATTATGACTCAAGCCGCTATGGTTATTCATAAAGAATTAATTGATGAAGGTATTGTTCCTGCATCAAATCCAGATGAATATTATAACGAACTTGATTCTCGAATCAGGGATGAATTTCCTGAAAGGTTTAAAACTAAGGCAGCTAAAAAAGTTCCAACAGTTTTGAGCGGAACGCGCTCTGCTATCGGG
>Ga0208157_1001005_pt1 | contig 13661 bp, 16 predicted proteins | sample 5_EtaG_FD_184077 | JGI IMG/M metagenome (GOLD analysis project Ga0208157, IMG submission 184077) | Marine viral communities from the Subarctic Pacific Ocean - 5_ETSP_OMZ_AT15132 metaG (SPAdes) (version 2) | ecosystem: Environmental > Aquatic > Marine > Oceanic | place: Pacific Ocean | collected...
TTTAAACCTTCTTTTTTAAGATATTCTCTAAACGAAGGTACTGTACCATCAGCATAACCCAATCTCATTAAACCACCACCTGCTTTAAATCTTCTTCCTAGATATTTATCAGGGTTATTTCTTATCTCTTGTATATCTATACCGGTCTCATCAGATATTGATTGTGCCTCTTCTTCTTGTTTTGGTGTTAAAAATCCTGATAGTGCTGCAGGTATACCTAATCCTAAAACAGCTTTACCTGGTCCTGTTAAACTTCCTGTGACTAAATCTGTTATACCAAATTTTGATGCTAACGCTCCAAAAGGACTAGATACTTTTCCTACACCAGGAATTAAAGTTTTAAATGGATTAAAACTACCTTTACCAAAAAATTTACTAATACCACCACTGGATCCACCCATTGTTAAATATCCAAGTCCACCAATTATTGCAGCTTTACCTATCGGTGACTTTGCAATTTTTTTGACTGTTCTTGTAACTTTCTTAACAAGTTTACCTAGACCATACATCTGTCTTGCAGATTCAAAATCATACTCACCACCTATGACATTGGCATTCATGATACCACCATCAGCTGCAAATCTTCTAAATAAATTTACGTCTTCCTCTTCTGTTACACCTGTTCCTTGGTCCATGTCGCTTGATGCCATATTAAATGTTGTATCTACAGGAAGAAAGATATTATTATCATTGTCATCATCTGAGTCAATTGGATTACCAAAAGCATCTACCTGACCTAAACTTCTTTGACTGCTGTAAGCTTTGTATCCGTCTATTCCATAACCAAAAGGTTTATTTGTTTGAGGATTTATTTTTCCTCCAATACGATTATCATCAAAAAATTTTGTATTTTTGTCATAACCAAATTTACCTATAATATTACCTAACATATTAAGACTTGGAAAAGGAGTATTAGGACTTTCATATGGTGTGTCTAAGAATTTATCTCGTAAATCTCTGTTTCGTGCATACTGAGAACCTTCACCCGTTCTATCATCTACTCCAGGTCCACCAACATCTAGTGATTTGTCTACTTTTCCAGTCTTACCTTGAAGCCCCATGTATCTTTCTCTAGCAGAAGGTCCCTCATTTTTTTCACCAGTATCTTTATTTGATGATCCAGGTGATATGTCGTCACCACTAGCTAAACCAGCTTTAAAGAAACCAATACGTCCACCTTCTCGTAACATCTGTTTTGCCTGTTGTGCTCTAGTTATCGCCATCGTACTATCTTATTTTGTTTCTCCAAAAATATCAAGACTAGGCATGATAAGTCTGACATCTTTTCTTACTTCAGATTCAGGTATGCCTTTAGCTTTCCATTCCTCGTCATTACTGTATTTTTCGCCTGTTCTAAGGTTATAAATTTCTTCTATTATCTCTTTTGGCTCTATTATTGGTATGTCTTTCATTATGTTGTTATCTCCTTCTTAATGTTTAGATAGCTAACTGCCACATCAAATGAATCTGTGTTACTTGATAGCACGGTTAGAGTATTACCACCCTCAACCACTAAAGGTTGAGTAAGTAATTCTGTTGTTACATTAGCAGTCAAAGCCGCTGATTTTATAGTTGTTATACTATTGTTTGTAACTGTGACTGTTGGTGTGCCAGCTGATGTTACTAGTATAGATTTAATTACATAAGTTTCACTTACCAAAGGATTGCCTGTTCCAAAAGGATTTATGGTACTTCCTGATGTGCTATTGTCTGTTCCTACAAATTTATATTGATTAGCCATTAGTTAATAAAAAAGTTAAATGCTTCAATCTCATCTTTTAATTCTTCTTGAAACGTCGAGTTTAATTTTTCTACAATCGCATCAAGATCTCTTACTTGAGCTTCTGCAGTTTCTACATCATATTCGTTTGATGGTCTAGTTATTACTTGTACAATTTTTGCCATTACCTACGTCCATCTGGTTGTGTATCTAATCTAAAAGTTCCTAATTTCCAACTTTGATTAGTTGTTGTGTTTGCTACTTTTAATGCAATCGCTCTTGCTCTTGCACGTGTATCTACTTTTTGTGTAGACGATGAAACTGTGAAAGGACCTAAAGCAGACCCTGATTGAGTATCATTAGGGTAGTTTCTTAATTGTAACGTGATTTGTGTATTACCAGTTTGAGATATGAAATCAGGTATGAATCTTCTTATCTTCATTATAAATTCACCATCTCCTCTAAATGTTGCAACACCTGTTGATTGTCCTGTGGCTGACGCTCTTTGTTGTGTGATATCAAAATCTCCTGATTCAATGCTTGCAACAATAGCTGTGGTTGCACCACCTTGAACTTGATCAGTTCCTGTTTCGTGTTCATAGTATATTGTTCTACCTTCTGTGTTGCCCACAACATCAAAAGATGAATCGTTACCTGCAGTGTATTCTAAAGCGTGTGGGCTTCCAAATACTGCAGAGTCTTCCCACATAGTTCTAGCCAATGATCCAACAGTCCATACTGGTCTTTGTGGTGATGAATCAAAATAATTATATGTAACTTGTCTATTAACAACAGAAGATCCAGTTGTTGGATAAAACCATATTACCTCACCAAAAAGATTATTTAGTCCAGCAGATACCATTTGATTACCAGACTCTAGATTTATATTATCATAAACAAAATCTTCTACTAAACAAGGTAGTGATTCTAACTTACCAGCATATCTAAAGAAACCATTTTCTGACATCCAATACGCGGCACCATCAACTTCTACACATGCATTCTGTCCAACAAGTCCACAGTTAGTTCCAACCTGTGCGAAAGCAAACGTAAATGGTTGACCAACAAAACGTTGTGTAAATAACGCTGTATCTGTCCAAACATAGATGGCATCTCTACCTCTTATAGCTCCTCTGATCTGTGATCCGTCGGCCAGTCTTTGTGTACCAGCTGTATTAGTTGCTGTAGGCACATATGTATTTATATCTTCTTGATCTGAGAATCTTACAAACATATTATCTTGTGTAGACGTATCTCCGATAGTTGTCTCAGTTCCAAAGAATACCAAGTGACGATCCGGTGTGGATACCAACATATGTCTTGATGCAGTTGGTGCACCAGATATAATTGTAGCTCTAATATTTTCTGCATTTGATGCAGCAGAGTTCCATTCAAAAACAGCACTATCGTGAATTAAACAAATTGCTTTATCACCAAAATTATCAAGTGACCACATACCAGGCTCAAGAACTAAATCACCTGACGCTGCTTCACCCCACGCTACAAAATTAGTTGTGCTTGTAACCGTATCACCTGCACCATGAGATGAAGGTGAAGTGCCTCTTACATCTCTTGTAACACCTGTTAGTTCATTAGATGCACTTATCCCTGTGTAGGATATTTCTTCTGTTCCTATTTTTATAAAGTTTGTACCTGTGTTTGGAAACTGTGATACATCTGCTAATATGATACCTGTTGTAGTTGAAGAATTAATAGCACCAGACAAAGTTGTTACTGGTTCACCCGCAACTTCACCACCCCATGATCCAAGAGACCAACCAAAACCTTTTGCTTGTACTGCTGGCCCTACAGGATAGTAATGTTGTACTCTAATACCGCCTGATGTTGTTGCACCAGAACCTGACTCATTTGATGGCATTGTAATCGTAACAGTTGTGCTTGATGGCACAGTCGTAACCATAAATTTTTTATCATTAAAATCGGTAGATGAATAATTAGAATTAGTTATCGTACTAAAATTATCTAATAAAATTATATCTTGTTCACTTATATTATGTGGAGAACTAAAAGTTATTGTAACAGTTGATGATCCGTTGGTCGTGCTGAATGCACTAGTAAGCGTTGTTGTAGATTTGATGGGATGTATGTCATAAAATACACCACCTGAATATGCATATAAAATTCTGTTTGTGCCAATGATTGCATATTTTCTAGCTTTACTATTTACAAAATGATGAAGACCACGACCTGCACCAGTAAGAGCATCATCTCCTAGTTGTTTCCAACCACCTATTTTTTCAGGTGTGCCATATCTAAACCTAACATTATCACAATCAATCCACTGACCCTCTGCTCCTGTAGGTGTGATTTGTTTGTTGATACCTGGCTGAAAACCTATCTTTTGTAGCATAATAAATCCATTTATAGCAAATTTATTACTTATTTAACAGAATAAAAGCACGGGGGTGTGGTGTGGTGGTGCCCCCGTACAAGTCTATTTTATAGACTATTTTTTAGAATTAGTCAACTTAGATCCTTTAAACCAAGCCGGTAAGCCTATTAAAGGTCTTTTGTCCAATGCATTTTCTTTTGCCATTTTAGTTCCTGCTTTATTGTAATGTAAAAATACTTGACCACAATCTTTACCTGTAAATTCTTCTCGCCAATGTTCTAAATCACAACCAGAATAAATTAACATATCACCTGGTTTAAGATCTACTTTAATACCTGCTTGACCTTGTTTACCTGTTGGATCAAGATAAATAGGCCATGGGTCACCACCTAGATTTAATGTAGTAGATATCTCACAAGAATATCTATCCTTGTGTCTAGCAAGCACATCTCCGTTTTTATATATTCTTGCATAAGAATATGTTTCATTTAATTTTAATCCTGTATGTTTTTCCATTACTGGTTTTACTTCTTGTAATAAAGTTTCCATGGCAATATCAGAATAATGTGAATAAGTATTTGGCACTTGTTCATCATTCCATATACCCCAGTATTCTGTAAAGGGTGAAACATACCTTGAATCAAATAATACTCTTGCAACATTTCTTTTGTTTTGAAAATATTTGTATACAAAGTTAGCTAACTCTTTTGAGATAGCTCCTTTTAAAACACTATATTTATTTTTCTTAAACGACATTTAATACTCCTTTTGGTATTGCTTGGCAGTTCCAATGTATAAATCTAAATGGACTATAACCCATATCTACAATGTACTGATGAGGTAAGTATGATGGAAAGAATATCATTCTACCTGGTTTGACTTTATAATTAATTGCTGATGATGCATAAGTTACTTTTGTTTTATCTTTTTCTGGTAAAAGATTCATAAGATTTCCAGGTCTTGGGTCTTCAAATAATGGCATGGATGTAGACTCACTTGCTTTTAAAAAATAAAAACCAGATATATGGCCATTCCAATGAGTATGTAAAGTGTGGTGTCCACCACCTTTTTTAGCAAACTCCTGTACCCACATTTCTGTAGTAAATACTTGATAATTAGTTAAATCAAATCCCATTTCATCTAATAAATTATGTGCTGTAGCACCTACATAATTTTGTAATTCTATAAAGTCAGGATCATTAATTAAAGATGTAGAATGAAACACGTGACCCATATCCCCTTTGTCACCAAACTTTTTATTGCGTTTATCAATAGTTGGTTTTAAATTTTTCTGTGATATTTTGATATATTTATCAGATGCCTTATTTAATTTATTTACAAATCTAGGTTGATCTGCCCACCATATAGGACATTTAAAATACTCTTCTAAAGTTAACTGTTTAGGATACTGTATATTTTCTTTTTTCTTTTTCATATCTGTTTTTAAAAATAGTTAAAGTTAATAGTTATTCTTCTTTTTTTATCATCACATAAACTACTTGAATGTAAAATACTTGGGTCAAATAATATAGCTCTATTTGCTTTTGGTGTTATAGTTTCATTTTCAAAATAAGTGCATCCGTTGTTATCATTTATATATAATAAACAACCTTTGTGGTTAAAAGTATAATCGGCATGTGGTTTATTTTTTTGTTTTTTATCCACTGTAAAATAACTATTTGCTTTTATTCTTATAATACTTTTACATTTTAATTTTTCTATAGTTGATAACCACATATTAAACCAATCACTTTTAATACCTGGTTGTCTATAAAAAATATGTGTAAGATAAAAATTATTTTTATCATCACTATCGGTTATACCGTCATTATAGTACCAAGGAAAACTATCTCCCATAATATTATCACTAAGTTTATTAAACTCGTCTTTTTCTAAAAAATTATCTATTATTTGTATGGCCATCCTAAGTTCCATATTACTAAACTGTTTCTTTCTCCACTTTTAACTGGGCATACTCTATGCCATACAAATGAGGGAAACACAACTAAAGATCCTTTAGGCAATATCTCTTTACATTTTATAACATTTCTTTTTTTATCAGGATCCAAATTTCTAAGATCAAATTCTAGTTCCCCACCTTTATAATCTTTTGGATCAGATAAAGTAACTGTAACAGATAGTTTTCTAATTTTACCATGTGATGGATCATTAGCTTCTCTTTGATATGGTTTATCCCAACTATCACAATGCCAATCGTAATATTGACCTTTTTTATATTTTGTAAATTGACAAGATTCAGAAAAACTCCATTCAAAATTCCAACCTGCATTTGTATTTGCACCATGAATATATGGTTGTATTTCTTTATATATCCACCTATCATTCATCCAAACAATATTAGAATCTCTTTTTCTTTTTAAATCTTTTATTTGTTTTTGATTTAATTTTTTACCATCACCATAACCACCAGTAATTGCCATTTGATCTTGAAGTTGTTGACCATACTTTACAATGTCATCACATATACGAGAAGGTATAGCTGATTGGAAATACCAATAATAGTTTGTTAAATTCATATGTCTTTATGAACTTAATATAACATTTATTATGAAACTGTCAATGTACCTGAAGCTGTAAACTTAGCTAATTTATCTCCACCAGGGTGAGTTGAAATTGTTGCGGACGGACTTGGGTTAGCACTAAATGTAACTGCGCTTGGTCCTCTAACAATAACTATACCTGGACCACCAGCTGCACCTATTGATTGTCCACCAGGGGCTGGTGTATTTCCTATACCAGCTCCACCACCTCCACCACCAGTGTTGTTTGTACCAGCGACTGAAGTTCCAGGTGCACCTGCACCTTTTCCACCACCACCAGCTCCTCCGTCACCACCGGCTCCACACGCTCTCTTACCACCACCTCCACCGCCAGCATATGTTGTAGATGGTCCTAAAATATCGTTTGGTGCTCCAGCTCCACCTGTTCCTCCTTTTCCACCTGTTGGTCCATTAGTTCCACTACCAGTTGCACCACCTCCACCACCACCTGCAAAGTTAGCAGAGTTTGGACTAGAAGTACAACCTGTTCCACCTGGGTTACCTTGAGGCGGGTCTGTTGGCGGGTTATTCCCTGCACCTGCAGTGCCTGTATATCCTGGTGGATAAAATTCTGTTCCCACTGCACTTCCTCCACCACCTGATCCACCAGATTGTGCTACAGAAGTTTGTCCACCTCCACCACCTCCTCCAGCAGCTGTTATTGAATCAATAGTTGATACAGTTCCACATCCACCTGTTGCACCAGCGTTACCTGGAGTACTAGCGTTTGTTCCTGCACCGCCACCACCAACTGTGATTGTGAAATCTCCTTTTGATATTTCTAAAGCACTACCTTGTAAAGGCGAAGGACCATATCCAGAGGCACGATATCCTCCAGCTCCTCCTCCACCACCAGAAGATCCTGAATCAGCAGATCCACCACCTCCACCACCAGCGACTACTAAGTAGTCAAGTGATATTAAAAATTGTGGCCATGTTCCCTGTTGCTTGGCTTTTAATTGACTTTGCAATGACCACACACCACTTGCTTTACTTAATTCTTTTATGATTGCTATACCAGGGCCACCATTTGCTCCAGCAGCGTATGTTCCTGTTGGGCCTGTTAATCCTCCACCACCTGCTCCACCACCCGTATTAGTTGATCCAGCTGCTCCGGCATTACCTCCACCACCACCACCGGCTCCACCACCTCCTGGTGTTCCAGGTGTATTAGAAGCACAGAATCCACCACCTGATCCACCTCCTGCATAAACTCCTGAATTAGGTGCTCCTGGATAATCTGGACTAACATCTAAACCATTTCCACCAGCTCCTCCAGTTCCACTTGGTGCATTAGAGCCAGCTGATCCAGCTCCACCTCCACCACCAGCTCCAGACGATGCTGGTCCATTAGAAAATCCACCATCGTTTCCTTGAGGGGGAGATACGGGTGGGGTATTTCCTGTACCTGCAATTCTTGTTCCAGAGTTAGGTCCTTGGTCTGCTCCTCCACCTCCAGAGCCTCCAGATAATCCTGAACCGTTACCACCGCCAGGATTTGGTGAAGGTGCATTAACACCTACTCCTGCTCCACCTCCTGCTGATGTAATTTTTGTTGTTCCTTCTGAACCACTTGGATTAAAAATTGAGCTACTACCATTAGCTCCAGTTTTACCTGAGTTACCTGATGGATCAGCTGGAGTTGGTTGTTGTCCAGCTCCACCTCCACCTACTGTTAAAGTATAAGGAGACCCTCCACAAACTGGAACTTCCACGTTTCTTAAACCACCAGCTCCACCACCACCTGATCCTCCAGCAGAACCTCCACCACCTGCAACAACTAAAACTTTTGCAAGTCTAGTTCCTGGTTGTGTGGTTACTGAACCTGTAGATGTTTTAATAGTCTGAGTACACTTTCCAAACGAAGTTCTATTCGTCTTTCCAATTACTCCACCGTTTTGATTACCGCTGCCTCTAGGCATTTAAGTATCCTCCTATTCGGACACCCAAGTTGTGCCATTCCAATTATAAATTGTTTTTGGATCTGAAGTGTCGTTTGATTTAGCTGCTTCCCAACCTTTTGTGTTGTCAGCTTGATATTTTGAATCGTTCCATCTAATATAGTACCACCAAACAGACCCTTGATTACCATCATCTAAAACTGTTGGATAAGCTATAGGTGCTTGCCAATCGTCATTTTCATCTAATGACCATGATGCGTAAGGTTGTTTTCCTAAAAATTTATCTTTTACAGGATCATATATCATTCCGATACCTGCGTATTGTTTTCTAAAATTATTATTGTAAGAAGTTTGTTTCCAGATTCCACCTTTAAAAAAATTAATACACCATGTTTCTCCATCGACGTGCATGTCTGAAGGAACTACATCGTTTGCTACGACTACTACTCTTTCTACAACTTGATGTGTATCAGAGGTAAAACCTGTTGGATCTACTTTTGTTTTTAATTCTGCAAAATGTGCCATGTTATTACTCCTTAATTTTATATTTATAAAACATCATCTTTAAAATGTCTATCAATTAATTTGTCCAATTTCCGTCTTTAACGTTTTCAAGAACTTCATTCATGCTCCATATACCAGGCGCACTTTTAACTGCAGGTTCTTTAACAACAATAATACCAGATCCACCAGACGCAGCATTTTTATTACCACCTGCTGGGTGATGAGCTGAACCACCTGCACCGCCACCTGTATTATCAGTGCCATTTTGAGCTGCCGTGCATATAGGAGTGGGTCGGCCCGCTCCATTACCGCCGCCTCCAGGTCCACCTAATCCACCTTCATTAGCTGCACCTCCTACACCGCCACCACCACCACCTGCGTAAGTTACTGGAGATCCTGTTATTGAATTTGCTGTACCGTTACCTCCAGAAGCACCATTACCACTATTTGCAAAACTACCGTTACTACCAGAGCCTCCGCCACCACCTTGGCCACCTTGATTTCTTTGAGCACCACCACCATTATTACCTTGAGAAGGGTTTGTAGGAGGAGTATTACCTGAACCCCCATCATTATTTCCTGGAGATTCAAAACCTTCTGCTCCAGCTCCACCACCTGAACCACCGTTACCACCGTTATCCCAATTACCACCTCCACCACCAGTTGAAGTTATTGATATAGGTGTACATACAAAAGCTACTGAATTTCCTCCTGCACCACCAGTAGATTGAGGATTAGGATTAGCTGCTCCCGCTCCACCCACTGTCATTGTATAACCTGTAGAACCAGATACTGAAATGCAAGCTCCTGTTCTATAACCACCAGCGCCACCGCCACCACTACCATTGTAAGAAGTTCCGCCTCCACCACCTACTACAAGAGCTTCAACAGTAGTTGTTAATGATCCTGTTGTGAAAGTTCCACTAGATGTAAATGATGTAACTTTTTGATCTTGAATTTCAGGGTCGTTGACTGGTCCTATTATTCCGCCATTTGCCATAGCCTATAGTACCTCCTACGCGTCGTCTATAACTTCATATGAAACATAAAGTGTTAAGTCTGAATTTGCACTTGCTCCACCTTCTAATACATCACCCTCTTCTAGATAGATAGGTGTATCTGCTAAAACTAAAACCGCATCAGCTGGAACTGAAACAGTGTTAGCTATTTTAAAAAGTGCTCCAGACACAGATGATCCTGTTGCTGCTGAAGTTCTTGTTGCTTTATCAATTCCTACAGTTACATCGGCTGCATTTGTTCCGTCGATATTTGCAACTGTCATTCTATTAATTTTTACTAATTTATTTGATGCCACAGTTATTAAAGCTGTGGTAGTAGTCGTATCTAGTTGAAAGCCTTGCGACTCACCTATAATCGATGTTACGTTTACTATATTTGGTGCTGCCATAATTTACTCCTTTTATCCGAAAACGATTGCCATTGCAATAGCTTTTCCTGTTGTTGCTGGTGAAGAATCAAAGGTTAATTGACCAACTGCTGTAGCCCCTGATCCTGTAATACTATCTACCTTTAAAAACGTACCTGCTGTTATATTTGATGTAGGAAACTTAATTGTGTAGCTCTGTGCAGCGCTATGTGGAGGTGATTGTAGTTGAATTCCGTGGCTGTTACTTTCACAGTTAAGTTGCACAGTTCCTGGGTTTGTAGCACCCATAACTTCTATATTACCAGTGGCTTTTGGTCTTAATCTTAAACTAATATTTGTATCATCTCCAACTGCACCAATTTGTGCACCAGCACCTGTTGCAGCATTTGTAATATCTATGTGGTTGACTGCAGAACTAGTTGTTTCAAAAATTAACTGTTCTGCTCCATTTTCATCTCTGATACCATGAGCATCATCAAAGTCTATCATGAAAGAGTTTGTATCTAAATTACCACCTAATTGTGGTGATGTATCATCTACAACATCTCCTCCAAACTGTTGCATAGTAATATTTGGATTTGTGCCATCATCAGCTTTTGCATATGCAATTACTGTTTTACCGTTTGGTATTGCAGCTGAAGTTCCTGTACCTGTATCATATTTAAATGTTACAACTTGAGAACCAGATGTTGCATTTTTTAAAATGTAAAAATTTTGTACATCAAGAGGAATTGTTACGTTTCTTGCTCCTGTTAATGTCCCTGTAAATTCTATAACTCTATGTGAAAGAGTTGCACCTGTTGAACCATCTGAAACAGATAAATCAGTATCACCTGAATCAGATACTGCTTGTTGTGTAAAACCACCAGATACTTGTTCAATAATTTGTAAATTAGTATTAGTTTTAGTTCCCCATGTACCAGCGTTTTCACCAGTTGCTTGAAGTTCTATACCAAGAGGCGTATATGTAGATGCCATAAATTTTTATCTCCTATGCAGCGTCACTATAACTTGTATTTGATCCAGTTGCAACATCTGAATAAGTATCATTCGAGCCTGTTGAAACATTAGTATATGATATATTTGAACCAGGGTCAACATCTCCATAAGCAAATATATCTACAGCCCCAATATTAAACGATGCAGACTGTCCTGTCAATCCTACTTGCATATCTGTTAGTGAAATAGACCCAACACTAGCACTAAATGATTGACCAGTTAATCCTAAACCTTCTTCTACTGTCAGTGATCCTACACTAGTTGTCATAGTTAGGGCTGTTGGCTGTACTAACGCACCACCTAATCCTATGATAGATCCTTGACTAAATGTAGCCTCTAATCCTGATGGTTGAACTGTGTCATTTGGTATTACAACAGTTCCAAGACTAGCCGTAAATTCAATACCTGTTAATTGTGCCTCTTGAGATGAAATAGCTGTTGCAGTTCCTTGAGATACTGTCATTGACAAACCAGAGAACTGAGCAGTTGCATTTGGTATTGTAACTGTTCCTTGACTTAAAGTCATATCTAGGCCAGTCAATCCAATCGTCATGTCATTAACTGTTACAGATCCAATCGCTGATGTTGTTGATACACCAGTCAACCCAACTTGCATATCAACCACGGATACTGAACCAATTGAGAATGTTGCTGATAAAGATGTATCTATACTTACAGGGACAAAAGCTTCGCCTTGTGAAGATGTAATTTCAAAACTTGTAGGTGTTATTACTTGGTCCGGTACATCAACTGAACCAATACTAGATGTTATTTGTATTCCTGTTAAAGAGACAGAAACAGTTTGATCAGAAAGATCTCCCCAACCACCATCACCACTCCATTGTTGTGCACCCCAACCTGTTTTTAAAGTTGTGGCTTGACCCCAATTAGCCTGATCCCAGGTTAACCGGCCCCATCCTGAAGTAGTCGACATGGTCGACCTCCTATGCTAATCTGATTATTGCTGCTGTCGCGTCGTTTGTAGGAAACTCAATTTTAAAAGTTCCGTTACTTGCTGTTTTGTCACCACCAAAAGCTATGATTGCAACGGCATCAGTTGTTCCTGATCCACCAGCTGTTGTAGTGTTATAAATCATTGCACCATTTGCTGTAAAAGATGCAGATGTATAAGTTACGTCACCAAAATCTGTAAATGCAGTTGTGCTAGTTAAGCCAACTCCTGTTCTTGTAAGAGTCGCTCCTCCTGCAGTATATGCAGTTCCTGATGTATTTGTAATTTCATTTGAAGTTGAATAGTCTGTTGTAGCCGCACCTAAAGATGCAGAGCTAGTAAATAAAGCTAATTTAAAAGTGTGTCCACCTGATGAAGCAAAGTTATGCTTACCTTGTAAAAGTTCTTGTTTAAAACTTGAACATATCGCTGATGTAATTGCCATAATTTATCTCCTATGGGTTTGCTGAGTTTACCGGTATACGAACAGCGCCATCTGTGTAGTCGTCTCTTCGTCTTCTACCAACTTGCTCGTTAGCAAACTTCTGTACCTCTTGTTTATATTTATTCTCGTATAATGTCAACATGTCTATCGGACCTTTTAAAAAGCCATAAGCCTCTGATAGACAGCAATATAACAATCCATTTGGAAAATTAAGACTAATATAATTGGTGTCATTATTTTCTAAAAGATCAGGCATTTTGTTAAAATGAACTCTAAATCTATACGTAGTATTTGGCGTTGGAGCTAAAAATATTCTACCTGATGTAGTATCAGATTCTCCAGTTGCACCACCAAATGAAGCATAGTATTTAGGTTGACCTTGAGCAGCTGATGTCCCTGTTATGTCTTGATATTCTTGAAGATAAGACATGTCTTTTTTCTCTAGCCATCTATTAGCTCCTGTAATAGCTGATCCATTTGTGTCATATACTTGTATACCTCTGATAAACAAACATCCTGCTGGTGCGTTGATAGATTCTTGTCCAGCAACAAAATTACCTAATTGTTGTTTTCTATCTGCATCGATAGGCACATCTCTAAAAATTCTGTATTGTGCATTTAAAATAATATTCTCTAAAACACTATCTGATAAAACATTTGAGTCTGTTTCAGTGTAACTTCTTATTTGTGTTTTTAATCCTGATGCACTTAGTCCAGCCATTATGCTACTATCTTCCTACAATCTTCACAATTGTTTCTATATCTTCTATGACCTTTACAATGAGTTGGTTTTACCTCTTCATATAAAGTAAGATGTGGATCTTGCTTTTCTGGTAAAA
>Ga0208157_1001009_pt1 | contig 13632 bp, 27 predicted proteins | sample 5_EtaG_FD_184077 | JGI IMG/M metagenome (GOLD analysis project Ga0208157, IMG submission 184077) | Marine viral communities from the Subarctic Pacific Ocean - 5_ETSP_OMZ_AT15132 metaG (SPAdes) (version 2) | ecosystem: Environmental > Aquatic > Marine > Oceanic | place: Pacific Ocean | collected...
GCTATTGCAATAGCTGTCTTTTGTTTTTTACCGCTGCCCATTAATTCCTTTATGTTAGCAGATATTGTCTTTCTACTGCTACCTTTTTTTAAGGGCATTACTTTTTCTTAACTACCTTGGCCTTAGCCTTAGCGACAGACTTAGGCTTTTTGGATTTAGCTTTAACTTCTTTGGTCGCTTTAGCAAGGACTTTGTCCGCATCTTTGTCGACCTTCTTGGCGATTTTGTCGATGTCGATATTTGCATTCTCATTGATGATCGATTGATTGCCATTTTGTTTTGCCTCTTCTTCTTTCCATACAGCTTTATTATTTGCTGCTACTTGTTGTCTAACTGAACTCATTTGTTACCTCGCATGATATCCATTGCTTTAAATTGATTTTGCTGCTCGATTCTTTCACGAGCTATTGCATCTTTCATCATAGCAATTTCTTTTTGAATTTGTAACCTTTGCTCTGCAAGTTCATTGCCTTGCATTGCTTTCATTGCATCGAACTGTTGACGCTGTACAAACTCTTCACGCTTGCGTTGTACGTCATCAGCTTTGATATCTAACTCTTTGCCTCTTAACTCAACTAATGGATCTGGCATTGGAGGAGGTGGCATAAACATTTGATTGATCTGTTGCATCAACTGAGAAACCACAGCCGCTACATCACGAGACACAGAGTCTTGTAATTGTTGCTGGTAACCCATGGAGATCTCTGGTGGCAACTGTTGTATTTGTTGCATTGTTGCTTGGAACTCAGGGTTCTGTGCATTTTGTTGATCTACAATCTCAGCTGCTCTAAATGAAACATGCTGATAAACATGTGCTTGAATGAGAGATAAAACCGCTGGGTTTGCTTGAGCGGTAACTGTGCCATACAAAGACATGTGTGAATTAATGTGTGCGTCATGATCTTGCCCAGCAAAAGCTTGTTGAGGCAATCCTGTAATCAGCCCTGCGTTCTCACTTGCAGGATCCATTGGCTGTGGCTGTGGAGGGGGTGGCAATAACTGTTCAATGTTTTGCACTCCCATGGCCGCGTACATTCTTCTATAAGCTTCATGAATACCATTCGGGCCATGAATCTCTGGATTGCTTTGTACTGTTCTAAGTAACTCTTGAGCCATCATGACTCTTTGAGCCATAGAGAAAGTATTTGGATCTGATATTGGTAAGACGTCTACACGCTCATCGAAGTCCACAGCCTTGATGGTCTGATTACCATTGGCTGTGTTGTACGGATAAGCAGGTGGCAAGTATTCAGCAAAAACCTTGGATAAGATTTCAAACTCAATTCTTTGAGATGCATGCAATCTTTTGTGGATTGCAGACATAACTCTTGTGCCACGCTCAAGTAGAGCAACCGTTGTACCGACTGGCGCATTTTGATTCGCATCACCAACTTGCATATCAGCAATAGATGCGAAACGCCGACCACTATCAACAAGGATTCCCAGGAGAGAGAGGAGAGTTTGAGAAGGTTCCTTGAACGGTAACGGTACAAAGGCGTCTCGCAAACTTCCACCCGGAGCGTCCATGTCTCTGAACTCACCTGGCTGTAAAGGTTGATCGTCATTGCGAATACGGATTCCACGAGCCTTAAAGCCAGCTGGTAAATTAGATAAAGTACCAGAGTCAATAAGCTGACGCAGAATAGAGGTCGAGGCTTTTGACAAGCCTCCGATCATGTGGGTTAAACCAAAGCCATAGAATCCTAGGCCTGGTAAAAACTTGTAATGCACAAAGTAATTGATGCGTTCTTTTAACGGATCATTCTCTTTGTAGTTTCTTCTGATGGACAATACTTTGCCATTGGCCATGGTGACGATGTATGGCAACTTGATGCCAGTCTCTTCACCTTCAGCGTTCATGTCTTCAAAGCCCGGTATGTCTAACTCGACATGGGACTCAAAGACTTGACAAGTATCATCGTCTGAATAGCTAGGCTCAACGCCCTGTAACTTATCGATCTCTTCTTGGATATCGTCAGTTTCATCTGGGTTGGTTGTGCCATAGTTTAGTTCTACATCACGATAAAAACCGATTTGTTGCAACTTGCGTATTTCATTCATCGACATGTTAATCACATGAGTGATTCTTGTCGCGCTGTGTAAGTCTGTTGCTCCGTAAGGAACAATCAAGTCTTCACTTGGAATGAACTTAGAAACTGCTCTGCCTAAGTTTTGATCGTAATATACTTTTCTAAAAGCTGAACCACTCAGTGGTAGATAGAACAACATTTGATCTGTCTCAGAGTCATACTCACGCATCACTTGCATCAACTGATAGTTCATAAACTCTTGTACGCGTGATGCTTGTTGTTCTGTTTTAGGTGTGGCCATGCCAACAACCTGTGTCTTGACTGGACCTTGGGAAGGTAACAGCTCATTGTACGCTTGAGCTTGGAACTGAGTTACTGACTCAGCAAGAAGTGGATGCATAACACCAGAAGCTCCCTCAAAGGGTTGCGTTCTTTCTTCGTAGTTCATGCCAAGATACTCTAAGCCATCGCGGTAAGTTTTCTCCCACTCTCTGCGTGACTCTTTGTCAGCATCGATGTTGCCCATCAAATCATTTTTGACTGAGTTTAATTCTCTATCATCAATAATATCAGCAAGGTTGGCATAGAAGTCTGTGTCTTCTACAACTGGAGCGGGCATGCCAAAAGCAATACTTCCATCATCTAATTGCTCAAAGTTATCGAACTCAGGTTGATCTTCTTGAACATCAACTTCAAGCTCCATGCCTTTGGATCTATCTCTAACCTTAAGGTCTACTTGATCCTCAATGGTGATTGCTTTTTCTACTGCCATTTATCTTTTTCCTATAAAAGCTTTGCCATGACCTTTTATGGCTATGCCACCCCCAGCCATTTTCTTCACCGGCTTCAATGGTGGAAACTCTTTGTCAATTGCTTTTTGAATATCTGGATCGTCAGACTTTATTTTAATCTTTCCTGTTCTAATTCTGTCAGCAGTTTTCTTTGAAACATCCTTCATTGAATCTATGAACTTTTTCTTTTTCGACATCTTGACCTCTAATAATAAACTCGTTGTCTAGGAATTGGCTCTTCATCATCTTCATCAGAATCCAATCGCACAAAGTTACCTTGACGAAATCTTAGTATAGCCTGTGTTGTCGAATCTACAAAGTCATCATTCTCTCCATAAGGAAAGGCTGCACATTCTTCTATGACCTCCTCTGCAAAGATGGCATCAGGAGCCCACACCATCCCTGCTTCAAATACAGGAGAGGCGCTGTGCACTCGGGTGACTTTGTCCCTACCCTTAGTGGGTCGGTAGTTCACCACAGGTATACCCATCATTCTCAACTCGTGCGTCAAAGGCGTACCACTTGCTTGAGATTCTACCAAGACAATGTCTGGTTGCCAATAGGTATATTCATCGTAAGCTGTCGACTTTAGATCCGGGAAGTCCCATCGACCCTTTTTGGCATCAAGCAAGATGATGGACTCAGGGGCTCCATCGCTGGGACGAAAGACGCCCCAAGTGGTAATGGCGCTGTAGTCAGCAGTTTCCTTGGAGCTAAAAGCAGTATCGTAAGACTGAAGTATGTAGGAGCAAGGAGGGGGATTGTCTTGCTCCCACATTTGCCACCACTCGCGTTTGAGTAGGGCACCCTCTTCAGAGGTAGGGTTTTGCATGTACTGGGCGTTCCACTTGGCCACAGGCAAGGAAGCTTTCACAGACTCAAGCTCTTCGATCTTCCAATAACCTGGCCACAAGGGTTCACCGCTATCTAAAATGGCAGGAAGTTCTAAGACTTCCCATTGGTCTGCATGGTCTTCGCCCATGCGTCTCAAAAGTTTCTCAGTCAAATCCAAAGTCGACCAACGCGTCATGACTATCACAATGATACCGCCGGGCTGTAAACGCTGGCGCGGGCCGGAGGTATACCATTCATATGCCGACTCAAGGGCAGACGGTGACATGGCATCTTGCTCGGAGTGAGGATCATCAATGATAAGCAAGTCAGCACCTCGACCCGTGATGGCGCCACCGACTCCAGCAGCAAAGTATTCGCCGCCTTTGTTCGTCTCCCAGCGCCCAGCTGACTTAGAATCAGCAGACAGCTGTACGTTCTCAAAGATCTGCTTGTACTCATTGGTGTCCATCAAGTTACGCACCTTGCGCCCGAACCTTGCCGAGAGTTCAGCGGTGTGAGTCGTTTGCATGATTTTCATATCAGGGCGCAGTCCCATGATCCAACTTGGGAAGAACACAGAAGCAAACTCGGACTTGGTATGACGTGGGGGCATGTTAACGATCAGGCGCTTGCACTTGCCTTGGGCTACCGATTCGAGCTTTTGCGCGAAGAGCCTATGGTGCTCGCCTTCGATGAAGCCATCCCAGACTTGCTTGACGTAGTGGATAAAGTCTTTCTGGGCTTTGCCGCTGGTTTTAAGTTTCTTGATGCGATCTTGGATGGCCACTATTTCTTTTAGGGCATCATCTGGAACATGGTCTAGTTTCGTGTTTGGTGCAGACATCTCAAAATGTTTTTTTCTGTGTGCAATATAGTACCTCAATAGGGGTCCCAAATGAAGAGGGGGGGGTGAAATGGATTTTGGGGTGAATTATTTGTGTTGATAGTTATTTATACACTGACACAAAAAACGCCACGCCGCTATATGTGGGGGTAGGGGTCGACCAAATCACGCGATCAAAAAATGGCACGCGATCCAATAGAGACCCATAAAGTATGACGCTTTAAAATGTCATACTCATGATGGCGATTTTCTGCTAGATCAAATGATCTGACAATGTCAAATTTAATTGTCTTAATTGGTGTAGTAAATTTGTATATTGATTGTTTATTAATTAAACTGATCGTAGATCAGTTGGTATCTAAATAACCAAACGATAGGCAGCTGACTTTTTGGAGATAAGACTAATGTTAAAACAATTAGATCAAATCAAAAAACTTCAAGATCAACTTGAAGTATTGGGGGACGTTCCTGAAGTTAGGGAATTTCTAGAAATAAATAAAATGATCTCTTCTTTAAGATCAAGCGTTAGGAATGAAATTCTTAATCACATGATTTTAAAAGACAATGGGTTAGGTGTTAGAAAAACATTAACGCCATTCATTGAAGATAACATCATTGATGCACACCTATCGAAAGATAAGAAAACATTCAGTGGCGTTCTTAAAGGTGATAAATCTTTAGCTACTTTTAGGCTAAGTCATAGATCACCATTTGAGATGAAAGCATCTTCAATGTTGAAGATAGAGGGGTGGTCATAATGCCTAATCATACATCTAACTTTGTTGAAGTTGAAACTAATACAGGTTGCTCGAAAGAGCAACTTGCATTACATAACCTTTGCTCCTTGCTTAACATTCACAATAGTAAGTTTGATTTTAATGCAATGATACCTATGCCATCTGACCTAAAGAAAGCTTTAGAAGTTGATGATCCATTTGCCTTTGGTGATGGCGATCCTTGGATGCTTAAAGATGGTCACCTTGTGCCATCTGATGCATTCACTCGCAAGCGATGGATTAGAGAGTATGGAGCTGATAATTGGTATCGATGGAGCATAGACAATTGGGATACCAAATGGAATGCTTACGATGTTGATGTTGACATTAATGATATCGATCACCTCCATGTTAACTTCTTAACTGCTTGGTCATGCCCTACTAAAATCTATCTCAAGCTAAAAGAGTATTGCTATGAGCATAATCTATCTTTAGATTGGGGAGTGCAATTTGAGTTCGAGGATGAATACTTCGATCTGAAAGAGCAAGACCTCTTCGATGGGAGGTGGCAATAGATAGACCAATAACAACTAGGGGAGCAACTGCTCCCCTTTTTTTTGGACTGGCCATCCAGCAGCTTTTCAAACCTGGCCTGGTTCCTGATTTTAAATCTGGTAAATGCTGGCGAATGCTAACGCAAAAGATCGCAAAAGAATTGAACGCACAAGATCGCAAAAAGCTGCAGAAAAAAAATAAATCTTGAACGCAAAAGATCGCAAAAGCTAGGCCAAAAAAAAGGGGCGTATGCCCCTTTGATTTTTGAACTGGATCAATCAGTTAACAGTGGCATTAGTGTATCCAATGCCATAAACTTTTATTAAGTTTTGTTGCACCCTTTCAATCTCTAATGTGCATCCGCAAAAATGTTCTACTGCATCACATAAATCAAAATAGTCTTTCCTTTCAATCCATCCGCTGATTTCATCCTTCCAATTGTCCTTATTTAAAATAGAACTTTTTTCTAAAAGTGAATCCCAATATTTTGTTTTTGCATTAGCACTCAAATGTTCAGTTGTTCTTTTAACATCCCTCAATAACATTTGATTTGATTTGCTAGGTTTTAATTCTGCTATTTCTATTTTCATTTTAAGAATCCTCCTCTTCTACATAAAGAGTATCCATTTCAGTCCAACAATAAAAGCCACCAAAGTAATACAACTCTTTGCCATTTATTTCTTGGGGTTCAATGCTTAACAGTCCATCAAAAAATTCTTGATCATGTTCATTGTATGCTTTGCCCTTATGCATCTCATCTAAATAAGATTTTTGCAAAGCAATAAAACAATTTCTTGTATGCTTATCAAAGTATGGGTTGCACCATCCGTTCCAATATCTATTTTTAGGATCATACCATCCCCTAAATATAGGGAAGTCTTCATCCTCATCAAAAGTGAACCTTGCTTTTTTTAATTCTGTTTCCATAATTTTTTCTCCATGAAAAGTTAAAAAACTATTATAACCTAATTTGTAATGATTTCATAATCTATGTATAATGTATGTTATCTAAAAACTATAAACCACAGGAGGACATTATGGGAAATAGATGTTTAATAGCTTTCAAAGAAAAAGAAAGCAAAAAGAAAAAAGAAGAAGTGCCTTGCATTTATCTTCATTGGAACGGTGGGAGAGATTCAGTAGAAGCTTTTCTTAAAGCAACAAAAATGCTTGGTGTCAGAAAAAATGATCAAAGCTATTCTATGGCTAGATTAACTCAAGTTATAGCCAATTGGTTAGGGGGAACTTTATCCATTGGAGTAAGTAGTGTTGGTGATTGGGCACTAGACTTTTTAGACAATGGCGTTTATTGGGTTGATGGTCTAGAAATTTATGATAGAACTGATCTTCCATATGAAGATTTTGAAGAGCAAAATAATCATGATCAACTTGTTTTGATAAAAGAAATTATTGAAGCCAATAAGCCCATGTTAAAAGAAACAGATGAGGTAGCCTAATGCATAAGCTAAATTTCAAATCTAATAAAACTTTAAGGTCTCTTGCAAAGGAGACCTTGAAGGCTAATACTTTTAAAATCGCTTACGGTAAAGAAACCACAAATCAAAAGGGTTTTTGGCTTGTTAAAGATGAAGGCATTTATTTGATGCAATCTTATCTTAAGAAACCATCGTCAGCGAATAAGGTTGTCTATGCTAGTGGATACAATCCCAAGTATGACAAGCACAATGATTTATGGGAAAGAACCTATGAAGTCAGTAGAGATGACTTTGCAGAAAACATTCCTCTTGAAGAAGAAGCCTTAATGCGTATCGCAAGTGGTGGAAATCTAATTATTAATTTAGGTGAAGATATATTCGAGGTGATCGCATGACGGACGCAACACAATTCAGAGAGTATGAAGTAAGGCGCACCTCCATCAAAAAGGAGGTGTGCTATGTCAATGCTCGCACTTGGGAAGAGGCAGAAGAACTGGCGCAAGACCAAGAGTGGGAATATGTAAGTGAAGACACAAGCTTTGAAGCGGAGGCCACAGATGAAATCGTTTGATGCAGTTATGATAGCGGAGGGGGTTACCCCTCCAGCTTCCAAGGAAGAATACTTAGAGGCTTGGCAGCTTTTGGTTGACACTGGCCTGGCCTGGCAGCTTCAGGGTTGGTTCGGCCGCATGGCGCACGCACTAATTGAAGAGGGCGCAATTGATCGCCCGGATCCGAATGAACAAGGCCGCACGCAATAGTTCCTCCAGGGGGTGCAAGTCCCCCACCTATTTACATTCCGGGACGCAGATGTTAATGTTCGCACATGTCTATTTTCATAGATTAGTTTTTCTCCAAAAAAACAAATGCAAGGGAGGCCGCAAGGCCTCCTTTTCTTTTTATATTCCGTGTGTAATTAGTGATTGGATCCTGTGTTTAATTCATGTATACTAATACAAGTAGGTTGATGATGGCAGCGCTCTTGTAAAAGCCTAGATATACATAGGTTAGAGCTGAAGCGGATAAGAGGAGACCAGCCACCGCGCCAACCTACACTTTAACTAACTATCAAAACCATAGGAGGATACCATGATAGATTTAAACTTTAACCTAGACCGCACCTTTCCGCCCACACGCAAGATTGCAACGTTAAGCCGCGGCAACATTGAGTGCTATGACATCGGCGATCATTACATCTTCAACACCTATCTGGTGGATAAGATGGGGATCCCGGACACCAGGGCACCCAAGCTTGGCCGAGCTATATCGGATCTGCATCACGCGGTTGCATACTGTGATGATGTTTACGCAGACAAGCTGTCAGCCATGACAGTGGGTGAGCTGCTCAACATCTTCGGCGAAGCCGAGGAATTAAGGACTGGCTTTTAGCCGGTCCCAACCACCGAAGCCCGGCTTAGTCCGGGTTTTTTTTGGCCCGGGGTCCGGGAGCTCTTACGCGCTGGCACGCAAGCGCACGCAATAGGACGCAATAGGCCGCAAAAGATACAAAAGAGTACGCAAAAGGACGCAAAAATGTGGGGGTGGCCTCTGTAAGAGGGGGGAAATGCAAATAATCATACGTTTTCTAAAGTTTTTTTTATCGCTCTTTATCAATCCGTGTATTAATTTGTTATTGAATGTATGTTTAAAGGGTGTATAATGTTTATTAAAAGGAGAACGTTAATATGTATAGAAATAATAAAGAAAACTTAAGGAAAATAACTCTTCAGGAAATGGATAGATATAGCCGCCATTACTTTGAACATGATCATGTTGAATTGATTTTTGTTTTTGATATGGAATGTTGGCTACATCTTGATTTTAAAACTCATGAATTTAAATCTGGTGATCTGGATGACATGATCGAGTTGTTATCAGTTGAAGCCATGCTTGAATTTTGTGAAGAGGTATTTGCCGCATGAATAAGATACAAGCTAAAGAAATCATTGGCGGAGATCTATCCGCCACCACTAAAATGCCATGCAAAAGTTTTAACTTACCAGCATGGGAATGTAAAACTGGATCCAAGCTTGCCAAGATTCCAGGCACTGTATGTCATGGTTGTTATGCCATGAAAGGAAATTACACAAGATTCCCATCAGTAAAAAAAGCACAGTACAAAAGACTAGGCCAATTATTTAATCCAACTTGGGTTGATGCAATGGTGTCCATGATTGAGAGAGAAAACAATCCATACTTTAGATGGCATGATGCGGGGGATATTCAAAGCGCCCAGCACTTAAAAAATATTTGTGATGTTGCACGCAAAACACCATCAATAACTCACTGGATACCAACAAGGGAACACAAGATTGTTAATGACTTTGTAAATCAGGGCAACACCATTCCAAAAAATTTAATCATACGCATTAGCGCAACTAACATCGATGGCAAGCCACCCAAAAACGCAAGCCATACATCAACAGTTCATTCTAGCAGCAAGCCAATCGGTTTTGAGTGTGTCGCACCGAAACAAGATGGCGCTTGCCTAGACTGTAGAGCATGCTGGAATCCCGGCATAAAAAACATTTCATATAAACAACATTAGGAGAAAAACAATATGAAAATTAAACAATGTAAAAATGCAGAATTAGATGCAAAGAATAAAACAGCTTTGTACCTAGATGATTTTGATAATCTTGAAACTTGGCAAAGTATTTGTAAAAGTTTTAATGTTCCCACTAATGCAGATCAAATTTATTTTGATGCTGAAAATATAACTTACTGTTAAGGAGAAAAACAATATGAATATTAAAGACTTAATTAAACAGCTTAAAAAATGCAAAAATCAAAACGCATTAATTGAAATTAGAGTTCCATGTAAACCAGGTTATGACGATTCACTTAATGATTTTATTTCTAAAGATTTTGAAGTTCACAATGGATGGAATGAAGATTCAAATTATATTGAATTTTATACCAACGATACATTGAAAGGGGTGAAAGCAAGTGAATATTAAAAATAAAAATACAATTAATGATGACTTAGTAAAAGATTGGCTAGATAAATTTGATGGCAACAGTGAAATAACTTTGTTGTCTGAGATCGCAAACAACAACATATGCGTATCAGGAATGATTGATTCTATTCTTGCATACCATGTCGGAGAGGTTGAGATCGCAGAAGACTTTTACAAAAGAATGTGGAGATCGCAATATGAAAATGATGAAGAAGAAAACTATCGTGAAACAGATGGTACTACTGAGGAGGAAGTATGAGTGATCACAGAAACCAAATTATTCTTGAATCTTTATATCAAAAGTATATAGACCTTGGATATGAGGACGCAGAGGCACAAGAACTAGCGGCCAAAGAATTTGAAGAGAATAGTAATTAGGTGTATATTAATTGTCGAGAGATAGGAGAAACCATGACACAACACACGCAAAAAGTAGAGCAAGTACGCAGAAGAAATCGCTTAGACAACTGGCGCAAGGGCATCAAGTTTAGTCTAGGAGAAACAATCAACAATGGTGAAGATGTAAAGCATACAACCATATACAACGATGACAGCCAGACCATTGAATATCTCAAGTCAGATCGCAAAACTGAGACTATACCAAGCCCACATTCAGAAGATGATCTTGTTGACTTGATGATGCGAGGCGAGACTGCAACAGCAGAGGCCATCATTAGAAAATTAGCAGAAGGAGAGGACAATGAGTGAACTACCTCCAATAGAAGATAGAATGCCGGGGTGTGAATGGGTGTTGGTTATCAAGTATGGAGATCCATACACCAACATTCCACAAACAACTGGCTTCGGTCCTTTCCCAACAAAAGAAGACGCAGATAATTTTAGGGCGCAGTATTACTATGATCAAATTGTCATAGCAGATATTGTCCCACTCAATGCAGTCTTACCTGATAGCGCAACTGAATTAGATATTGACTTTGTTCCAGAGGGCAAGGTTGTTGACATCAGCAGCAAAATTAATCCAAACAAACACTAGGAGAAACCATGGATTTTAAAATAGAAAAGAACGTACCTGTTCGCACATTCAACTCACCTTTTTGTGAAGCCTTAGATCAATTAGAGATAGGCGATAGCATAGGTAATCTAACCAAAAAAGAAGTCTATAGATACAGGCCAAACTTTTACACGCCAACCTTTAGAGATCGTAAGTTCACATTCAAAAAAGAAACTGGAACTATGTATCGCATATGGAGGGTAGCCTGATGGATTTATCAGAGGTAGGTCTCATTGAATTATCGAACACGCCAGCGGCTCCGATCTTATACACAGCACTTGCTTGTGCAGTCTTTGTGTTGATTGGCCTGGTGATTATGTGGAACTCAACCAAATGAACAAGTGCATAGTCAAAGGAATGTTCTTTATGCAAGACGCAATACTGTTAGAGCAAGATGATTTGATTGCAGAGTTTGAACGTAAATTCAGAGATAAAAAAATATTCTTTGAAGTTATAAACCCTGGCCAAGTTGAGTCTAAGGGTGTAGACATTGAGGCCATGCTTGAAGAAAACAATAAACTAAAATCAGAACTACGCATCTGGAAAGATATTGTAGAAAAAAGTATTACAGCTGATGCAAGGAGAGGATTGAATGGCTAAGACTTGGGTTAAAGAAAAAATACAAAGCATCAAAAAGAAAACATCTATCGGTGATTCTAGATTAAGCAGAGGTGCTGGCACTAACAAACGCAAGACGCGTAAAAAATATAGAGGTCAAGGCAAATGATTAATTATCCATGTGGCTGGTTCGATGTCGAGCAACTCCCCGGTGGTTCTGGCACTGAGTTAGAAGACTGATATGAGTTTTGAAAAAGGCCTAGCTGAACTTCAACGCATCATTGCCAAGCTTGAATCATCTGAGATAGATCTTGAGACAGCAGTCGCAGACTTCGAGCAAGGCATAAAGATCCAACAATACTGCCAAAAGAAACTAGACGAAGCTACTCTTCAAGTAAATCGTCTTCTTCAAGATGGGAAGATGAAGCCTCTAAAGGATCTTCCTCATCGTCAAGCAGCGCATCTTCAACAATCTCCTGGCCAAGATGATTCTCTAGACTTTTCTGATCTGGAATAACATCCTCCTCTTCTACTACCTCAGCCTGGCCTAAGACAATCTGATGTTCTTGTACCAGCTCCTTCAACCTAAGCTCCAATTGATCCCGGCTCATGCTATCAATCTTATGTATCTTCAACTCCTTCTTATCAATCATGAGCCCAGCAAGTTTCGCTCTGGCAATCTCTGCTGTGACTGCCGGACCATATGAGCCATCCGCCAATGCCACATCACGAATGTCTGCAAGCTTACTTGCTATCCCCTCAAAAGTAATCTCATTCTTCCTGCGCTGAATCGCTTTCAGAGATCTAATCTTTTCTTGCACATGCGTATACTCTTTATGATTCAACAACCTCGTTGCTGCCACACCGGGATTCTCATACCCTGCCAAGTGAGCACACTTCGTCTGCTTATAATCCTGATACACCATGAGATCCACGAAGGCCTCTTGTCGTTTCGTTAATTTCTTTTTTTCAACTTCACTCATGCAAATATTCTACCTTATATCTTTGTTTAAAATTTGTTTATCCTTTGTATCTCTAGAGAACCTATCTCTATCAAAGATTGGGTGCGTCTAGCTACCCATCTATAGTTCTCTATAGAGATGCACATGCGCACAGCTGCACACCCTTGTAACCATGCACCTTTCAGAGGCGCATGTGCGTATGTGCAGGCATGTGCAATTGCACAAGCGCACAGACCCCTAAATCGCATAAGAATGCACCCTCCCAAGGGGCATGTGCAATTTGCCCTTTTGCCATTGCACAACCGTTTACACACATCGATCATGCATTCATACATACATATGAATATACATGCAACCCTTGATTCAATCAGCAACATTTGTTCTCTCCTCCTCTTCCAAGATAGCAAGGCCAATGTTGTATATGACTTGAGGCACGATAGAATTACCCAAAGCTTTGAGTCGATTGACGCGTTCAGGGATGCCTGTTGCTACTCTTGGGATGTTGGGCTCTCGCTCGAATCCGAGATGTCCGTCCAGCCTTGCGGATATCCCATCAGCCATTCCACCCACTCCGGGTTCAGTGTGCCCTTGCCCGGTTTGTCCTTGACTGCCATCGTCAGTCCCACTTGCTTGCCCTTCGCTAGCCTTCTCTGTATTGCTGGGTCGCTCATGTTCCCCCTGTCCCTGTTGTCCGAGGCGTTCGGTGTTGGCCACATCTTCTGCTCGATTGCCACTCGCTCCTCCAAGTTCCCCTTGTAGCCCCTGTCGTTGTTGTCCATCGCCTTGACCACTGTGTCCATTGACATCGACATCCCTATCGAGCTCCTTGGCGTGGGATACATCTTGCTCTTGACTGCTCCTGCTAGTTTGCTCTTCTTCGCTAGCTTCTCGTAGTCCGTGTTCTCCCCTGTGTCCTTCCAGTCTCTGGCCGCTG
>Ga0208157_1001013_pt1 | contig 13577 bp, 7 predicted proteins | sample 5_EtaG_FD_184077 | JGI IMG/M metagenome (GOLD analysis project Ga0208157, IMG submission 184077) | Marine viral communities from the Subarctic Pacific Ocean - 5_ETSP_OMZ_AT15132 metaG (SPAdes) (version 2) | ecosystem: Environmental > Aquatic > Marine > Oceanic | place: Pacific Ocean | collected...
CTCTCCGCGTCGCAGCAAAGCTGTAATGTAGGCTCTATCTTTATCGGGTATCTTATCCATTGCCTCGGACCAGATCATTTCTTCTACGATTGCCAAGCCATGGTGTATTTGTAACTCGGCTAGGTTTACCATGTCCGTGTCTTCAAGCGCGGGCAGTTTCTTATAGCCACGGGTAATACGGTTGCCGACGGACATAAATGTATATATATTTCGCGCTGTCTTGCCAGAGACAGACTTGCCCTTCTGCAAATCAGTCCACCCGTTGACGGCGTCGCTTATCTTCTCACCAATGGACCGTGAGCCGCGGTAGGTAAACAGGTAACCGTTTGACCGCAGATCGGCAGACACGGGTTGTAGTTGGTATCCCGCTTGCGCCAGTACAAGCCAACTGTCTCTCGACATGTCTAGCTCGTTCAGATCAGTAATGCGTAAGTAGCCGCCGCTCTCTTCGCGAGGCTCATACTTCTTCGGGTATCGGTTTTTGATCCGACCTGAGATGCGCTGCGCTATGTCATGGACGGTAGAGGGTATGCGGTATGACTTAGACAGTGTCTCGGACGGCCCGTCTAGTTGTATGAAATGCTCTACATCAGCGCCTGCCCAACGGTAGATGGCTTGGTCATCGTCACCCGCGCAGTACATGCGGTTGGTCTTTTGTTCTATCAGATGGGCTATGTCCCACTGTAGCGGAGACAAGTCTTGTGCCTCGTCGAGAAAGCAAAGCTCAAACGGAGGGCAGAAGCGGTGTCCATCATCTACAAAGTTTTGCAGCATGTCGGTAAAATCGTACAGACCCAAAGAGGTTTTGTATTCGTGTAGGCTCTTGGCTACAAAGTTGACGGTGTTCCAATCCTCTTGCAGAGAACTGTGGTTATACTCTTCACGGAGCGGCGTCTTCTTTATACGAGCTAAGTTAATCAGGCTGATAATCGGGTCGTGCTTGTTGAGCACATCAGATATGTCATCGTCGATTGCCACGTTGCCTGACACAAGATTGATGCCGATAGCCGTGCTTAGTTCGTTGTAATTTTCGGGCTGCATGATCTGTTCGGGTTTTATGTCAGACAGAGTAAGTGCAAGACTGTGCAGTGTTCTGAAGTAAAACAGGTCTTGCTTTGGATCAAGCTTGAACCGTGCCGCCGCCCGTTCCTTGGCTTCAGTGGCTGCTTTACGGGTAAAGGCCAGAAAGGCAATGCTCATAGGTGGGGTGCCCTCTTCAAGAGCCTTGTCCACCATATTAAGCAGAGTCGTGGTTTTGCCCGTGCCCGGTGGACCGAATATCCTGAACATTGTTTTTTTCCCTGTTATATATCTGTGACACGCGCTGCTTGGAGATGTTAAACCACCTACCAACCGCAGTTGCTGTCATATGCTGCTCGTCAATCATGCGGACGATCTCTTTGTTTCGCGTCCTTTTAAACTCGTCTATCAAAATGGTGCCTCGTTTCCAAACTTGGGTGGATCTATATCCATGTCTCCGCTCTCATAAGATGGTATGTGCCATACCCTGACGGCTCTGCCTTTGATCTTGAGGACCGTGGACTCACCGTTTATATCTCTCAGTCTTTGCGCTACCTTATGTGACTTATATTCAAAGAACTTATTCTTACGCAAGAACGCCTCAAAGTCTTTCAGTCTGAAGTATGTAAGCTGCGTCTCGTCATCTGTCCAAGGCTTGCGTAACAGGATCTCTTCTTTGTCTTGTGCATTTTGCAAGTAAGAACAGAATTCTTCAAGATAATCATAGAACTGACCGCTGATACTGGCATCTTGTGCAACTTCGACGATTGCGCTTTCGTTTTCTTTCATCTCAGACAGTAACGCTCCAATACGAGCCTCCCACTGTTGCTTGGCAACTGACCGTGGCATCATGTTGAGTTGTTCCATACACGCCTTTTGAAAAGCGGGTTGGCTCATCAGGGCCTCGGTGTCAAGCTCCAACGGCTCACCGTTTACGTCCAGAAACCAGACGGGCGGCGTCGAATTGTATTTGCGTAAGTTTGCTATCGGTACACCCGCAACTGCCGCACCTATCCCAAATTTCATGGTGCGGCAGAGGTCCTTGTTGCAGTGTGCATTTATCGGCGCATCGCTACATTTATATGCGTAGTCTTTGCGCTGAACCTGTTTGGCTACGATATTCACTTCATTTAAAGGTAGCGGTGGTTCAAAATATTCCATGTTATATTTTAATATTTCGTTTTCCCAACTGTCGGGGAAAGCTTTGCGTAGAAAGACACCGACGTTAAACAGGCCGTTGTTGCGCCCACCTTCTGATATTTTCATCTTTGCCAAGATTTTGAGACAAGGCGGTCCGCCCTCAAAGTCTGAAATATCGGCAGAGCTTTCTACTTGTATCTTTGTAATCTGCTCGGGCGTCTGCTTATGCGCCTCGTACAGTTCGATAAACTCTTCTAGGGTTGCAGAGGTCCCGTCATCCAGAAAGGCGTACCGTAGCCCCTCCTCTGCGTTGTAGTAGGGCAAGTTAAGAAAGTTCCCTACATCCCCTCTATCCAGATGCAGCTTCACTTGCTTTGGAAAGATCTCGCTGTCTCCAAAGCCAAGGGCCGCAGAAATACTTTGTAGCGACTTCTGCATGTCTCTTGCCTCAACCCATTCGGATGCGAAGAGAAAGCAGTGTGCCCCACCAGACTTTGATCGACACACGACCAAAGGTAATTTCAACCGCCTGATCTTCTCAATCAGGAGCTTATGATCGAGCGGGTACTGGTCAACATCGACACAACCCCACTTACATTTGTTTTCAGCATTGATTGGGATGATGCCGACTGAACTGCCTTTACCAGACAGGTGGCCTTCCCAGAGTTTCTTGGTCCGTGGTTCGCGAACTATAGCCGCTTTGCCTGTATTTTTACCGTTGGACTGCTTCTTCTCTACTTTGTAAGTACCATATGCTTCTTGTAAGCCATCAAAGATGGCTGAGAACTTTTCTAATGACATGGTTTACCTCAAAAGGTGGGCGACCCTGACATAGGAGAGCCAGAGCCGCCCTGTGAAACTAAAACGGTACTTCTTTACTTTCAGTAGAAGCAGCACTCTCGTCCTGATGTTTCACGACCACGTCACCTTTGGTAATGCTTTCAAAAAACTCTTTAGAGCGTTTGTACAAGCCACCATCGGTCACGGCTCCTTCGCGGCTCATCTCCCAATTGTGCCACGAACCTTTACTGTTCTCCTCTTGAACAGTCTTGAGATGATATACTTGGCTAAAGCGAGGCGGTGTAAACGGACCGTTCTTTCCTTGCATTTGTACCGAGGACATCATGCTATTCCACTTACGGCTCTTCTTGAGCGCAGTGGACTTCATCGCAATCAACGCGGTTTCAGCAGAACCATCTTCATTGATGATGACAACAAAGTGTTGATGCGTTTCTTCAATATAAGAACCATCGCCGTTTACAACGTAGTCCTTGTTATCATCCTCACTGCGTTTAACAGGAGGACACTCTTGTTGCGTTTCATATATAGCCAGAGGCGCACCACTCCCTGATCCCCTCGGTGCCCACTGAATGAAACGCCTTTGGTAAGCACAAGGTATAACACGCACCCCTGCCTTACCTTTATAAACCTGACCAGACACAGTGTTGTAAAGATCACCGCGTTTTGCCTCATCAAGTTCATCCAATAGCGGATCAAGACCAGACAAGATTTTGAGGAACGGCAGTGCCAGATCCTCTTGTGTTAAATCTCTAATCCCGTCACCCGCATCCGCCTCAAACATAGACGGATCAAATTCAGCCATTTCTGACTTGTTCGCTTTAGTTACAGCTTTACCCATTTTTTGCTCCTTTAATAACTGCACGTTGCCCTACATAGGCACCAAATAAATCCATTGGAAATTCATCGCCCGCTTCAACTCTTTCACGGACAAAAGCTCTTAGTGTTTGAGAATGAATACTGGTATCCTGTTGTGCAGAGTACCCTTCCTTCTCAGCAAGAGCTTTAAATGCCCCCGCCATATCGTCTTCCCCCCGACCAAACGACACCGCAACATTATTCTTTATAATGTCATCATACCCATGCTCTCTAAGCCACTCGTATGCTTTCTCCCGGTTTGCCACCAGGATGGATGCACCATAAGTGGGTTTCACGTCGATGATGGAACCGTCGTCCAAGGTAAACGAGGCAAGCCCCATCTCTGCCATCGATGCGGGTAATTCCTCATCTGTAAGACGCAGCAGTTCTTTCTTGGCATCCTTATGTTGCCGTTCTAGGTCTGCAACTTCTTGTTCTTTTGCTTTGATTATTCTTGCTAACTCGGCTACTGTTTTGAGTGCGCCTCCGTCAGTCTTTTCCAAATTAGAGGCAAACTTTTGTTCAAAGTCTTGCTCCATTTGTTCTATCAGATTCTCTGACATATAGTCTCCTTCGTGGTTCGTGGTTCGTTGTTAAAGACCTTTTTGGGGTCTTGACATATTTTCATATACTCTTATAAATTCCTATAGTCAAGGGGTAGAGCATGAAGAAATACGAATTTAAAACAAAACCATTCGATCACCAGTTAACCACGCTACAGGAATCTTGGGATAAGGAGTACTATGCACTCTTTATGGAGATGGGTACAGGAAAATCAAAAGTCGTTGTAGATAATATTGGAGTTTTGTTTGAAGAGGGTGAAATAGACGCCGCTCTGATTGTTGCACCAAAGGGTGTGTATGATAACTGGGTACAAGGAGAAATACCCGTACACTTCCCGGATTATATAAATAAAAGGGTCTTGCGTTGGGAGCCGAAAACAACCAAGAGTTACCTTGCAGAATTGGAAGAGCATATAATGGAGCCGTTCGACGGGATTAAGTTCTTTGTTATGAACGTAGAAGCTTTTTCGACGCCTCGCGGAGCACAAACCGCGGGGCGATTTTTAGTTCAAAACCCTGATAATCTGATGGCGGTAGACGAAAGCACGACCATCAAAAACCGTAAGGCTTCGCGGACCAAGAACCTCATGGTCTTGCATAAGTACGCCAAGTATCGGCGCATCCTCACAGGCTCACCAATTACCAAAAGCCCTATGGATCTCTTTAGCCAGTGCAACTTTCTGGCAGAGAAGGCTCTTGGGTTTAACAGCTACTTTGCATTCCAGAACCGCTACGCAATGGTACAAAAGCGCGTCATGGGGGCCAAAAGCTTTCAGGAGATAACGGGTTACCGACGGCTCGATGAGCTATCAGAAAAGCTCGACTTATTCTCTAAACGTATTCTAAAAGAGGAATGTCTGGATTTACCTCAGAAGATATACATGAAGCGGTTTGTCCCGCTTTCGGAGGAACAAAGCAAAGTATACGAGCAGATGCGTAAGCTTGCTTTGGCTGAACTGGATAACGGAGAGCTTGCTACAACTGCAAGCGTTCTGACGCAGATTATGAGATTACAACAGATTTGCTGCGGGCATTTCACCCCTGACGTGGGTGAAATCCGCACTTTAAAGAATAACCGTTTGAATGAACTCTTGGACATTACAGACGAGCTACAGGGAAAAGCAATCATTTGGGCATCGTATACCCACGATATTCAACAGATAGCTTCGGCCCTGCGCCACCGCTTTGGCGTCGAGGCGGTGGCACTTTATTACGGTGAGACACCACAAGATCAACGGCAAGAGATTGTCGAAAGCTTTCAAGACAAGGATAGCCCGTTACGCTTCTTTGTGGGTCAACCCAAGACGGGCGGGTATGGGATTACTCTGACAGAGGCCACCACGGTCATATATTATAGTAATAGTTATGACTTGGAGATACGGCTACAGTCGGAGGACCGTGCGCATCGGATCGGGCAACACCATCCTGTAACTTACATCGATCTGGTATCGCCTAAGACAATAGACGAGAAGATACTTCAGGCGTTGCGTAGTAAAATTAATTTAGCTGAGAAGGTCTTGGGCGAGGACGCAAGGCAGTGGTTAACGTAGCGATACCCTCTGGCTCCTGATACATCTTCTTAGGTTGTCCTCTTATGACCCCAGGAACCGCAGGCTGTATTGTTTTGACATCCTCTACAGCCCGTTGCTGCGGAGCAACGCTCGGGAAGAAGGTAGGGGATACATCTGGTCTTGCGGGAGGAGCAGCATACATTCTGTTTTCCACAGGAGGCGCGGGATAATCTTGCATTAAAGACACGGCTGTTTCAGGGGATTGCTTAAACATTTCCATTTGATTCATGTCTTTTGGATTAAACCCTTGAAGGGCCGCAGTTACTTTTATAGGATATTGCACAGCTTCGTCAGTCAATACATTAAGGTTTCTTCCTGACGCAATAAACTTATCAACATTACCCTTACCCGCGTTATAAGCGCGTAAGGCGTCATCTACCTCAGAATATTGATTTAACATCGCGTCCAAGTATTGATTACCAAATTCAACATTTACTTCGGGTAAGAACAACAGACGTTCTAATGTTTCGTCAGAGGTATCATTAAAAACGTAGCCCAGTCTTTCTGCTATTTCAAAAGCATTTTCTACACCAAATCCGGGATCGCGGGCCGTGGGTAGCATGATCTGCATCAAGCCTATCGCGCCGTCGGGACTTACTGCGTTTGGATCTCCACCGCTTTCCGTCATCATCACTGCGTTTCGTAGTCCTTCAATTTCAACTTTATCTCTCGCAGTAGCTGCGCCACCTTCGGCAAACTGTTGATAAGCGCCGATGCCCCGTGGGCCGCGGTACATGTTACGAGCCGTGTCGCTCAAGGACGCTATGCCTTCGACGGGTCCTCCCATTGCTTTTCCAAGGTAACTAATTACATCAGGAAAAAATCTTGCCGCTTCTTTCATTTGATAATTTGGATCTCCAAATTTACTATCAAATTTCGCTCTATCCTTCAGGTCAATTATAAACATCTCCATTTCACGCAACCGTGAAGCGATTTGTAAATCTCTAATATCTCTTTGAATGTCGTCCATTCTTTATCCTAGCGGCGGTAACACAAGTGGGTTAACTACAGGGTTAAAAGTTCCGGGTGTGTATGCGGTAAAAGCGTAAGGACTAGCAGTAGCCGTGTTTGTGCTTGGAAGCCCCGCTATGCCTGCGGTAGACGTGCCTGTAGAGGGAACTAAGGCAGAATATGTTTGCATTCCTGTGTTTTGCCCCGCACTTCCCGTAATTGGTTGACCTGAAGAATACTGGTTAGCCTCTGCCGCCGCGGCCTGTTGTGCGGCCTGATTAGCAGCAGCCGCATTTTGTTGATCCAACACATCTTGATCTACAATGTTTAAGGCAGACTGACCAAAATATCCCGGAGTTGTTTGATACAAAAAGCCCTGACCAAAATCTAAGGCACCTGTTGTTGTCGTTGGAGCATTACTTTGAATATTAGAGATATAACCAAAAGGATCTGTCGAATCGTAATTTGAAGAGGCAGTGTTTGCAAAATTTTGTCCATAATAGTCTTGAATATAAGGAACTAATTCTTGTAAATCTTCTGCCCCGTACCCAAATCTTGCTAAGTTTGAAGCAAAATTAGCGGAACCTAAAGGTCCCAATTGTGTTAATTGAACCCCGTCAGGAGTTTGAATACCTATGCCTACATTACCCACTCCATATTGATCGTATGCGGAAAAAGGAGTGGTATAAGCATATAATTGATCTGTTTCACCAATGACATTTCCTTGAAAATTTTCCACAAGAGCGTTTGTACCAATTGTCTGACCCGCGCCATATAACCCCGGTGTCATGTAAAGTGCCGCGGTTGCAGCCGATGCCGCCTCTAAAGGATTGTCGGTAGCCATAATCTTTGACCAATCTCTAAGATCATAATTCCCTACATTGTTTTGTATTAAAGCCTTTGCTAACTCTTCATCCGCACCTGTTATCGACATAAATTCTGAAACAGTGGGTTTAATGGTATATCCCTGACTCAATTGTTGACGAATTTGAAAATCTTGTAATTGCGCAGGAGTATATTGACCCTGTACATCCGCAACCCTACTTAAATAATCTGATTGTGCGTTTAACTGGTCATCATTTAAAACAAATGTGGTTGTTGTATCCGCAGTGGTGTCTGCTACGGCAGTTGTAGTAGCTGCTCCCGAACCACCGCTGTCTCCACCAGTTTGTTGAGAATTATCATAAGATAAACCAGAAGCCGTGATTGTGTCACTTGCTGCATTAATAGCGTCAAATGTACCAGTGGGAACATCATCACTATCCAAACCTGATATATAATTATTTGCGGCGGCGGAACCTTGATTTAATGCAATAGAGTTTGCGGTGGCGGCAATATATCCGGGAGTTTTATCTTTAAGACCTAAACCCATTAAAAGGCTGTCAACAAAACCTACGTTTCCAGGACCGTCGTCATTACTTTCCACACCAATACTTGCGGGACCTTCGGAGGATGAATTACTGTCATCCTCATCATCTGATCCTCCTGTAAAAAAGTTTTTAATTCTTTGTCGAGCGGCAGCGTTATGTAAGAAATAACTTGGAATACCCCCTGGACCGGGTAATCCCGCACCACCCATTTGTTTCATCATCTCTTCTTCAATGGGATTAACATATGCAAGCCTGTGGGGTTGGCCTGCCATTGTTGTTTCCATCGGCACCGTGGCTAATGAAGGAATGCCCCCGCCATTGCGGTAAGCCATTACTTGTTTGGGCATATCACTTCTCATCATATCAGGCTTCCTATTCCTTCTCTGTTTTTAATCATACTCGAAATCGGGTCGTTTGGAAATAAAGCGGCATACCTAGACTGGGTCGCGGGCTGCGAAACATTGTTTGGGACAACTGGCGCAGGGGCCGCGACCTGTCTAGGCTGAACCACCTGACGGTTGGTGGGAGTTACCGTCTGGGGTATTAGGGATGCTTCTTTATCATCTAAGTTAATCGGGGCTATTAAAGGATTTAAATTTGGATTCTTGGGCATAATTTGGGTTTTAATCCTTGCATCACCGCTTTTTAATTTTTCTAAAACATTTTCAACTTTTTTATCTTCTGCTCTTTTGCTGCTATAAAGATCGCTCAAACTTTCAGAGGTCATATAATCAGGCACGTATGGAAGAGCACCTTTTGAGTAAATAAACCCTCTGGAAATCATGTAGTTTACAACATCTTTAGCAATTCCATCCATTTGTAATTTTGATTGACCTGTTTCTAAAAGATCTATGGCTAGGTCTGGATTTTCTAAAACGTCTAAAAAGAAATCAGCTTTCAACGCTGCGGGCATTGAAGTCATTATTTCTCTTGCTTGATTAACGGCGGCTGTAGAACCTCGTGAGACAACAGCAAGGGAACTTGTACCGCCTGCATCTCCGCCAACAGCCCGATATAGTTTAGATGCCGTGGCAGAACCAAGCGCAGAGGCCAATAATTCAATTGAAGTTCCTAACCTTTGCGCAAGGTCATCCGCGCTTAAAGATTTACCAGAGGCCGCTAACATATCAATCTCTCCGATTCGTGTTAACAGCTTATTCATTCTGTCTACTTCTGATTTGGTCATTACGTCATTTTTAACAACCCACTCAGCAAGAGTAATTTTGTTGTCGCTTCGAGGCATTGGTTTAAAAAACAATTCATGTGCTTTTATAGCACTAAACTGACCATCAGATTTTAATCCGGCTTGGTTTAAAATTGAATTTATCAAGGAAGATTTGAAGCCTCTTCTTGCCCCATCTCGTGTAACAACTGTTCCATTTTCTAAGGTTTGCTCTACTGGAGCATTCTTTGCTACCCTCCAAAATTTTTCAAGAAGTGCGCCCGGTTTAGTTTGTGTATTAGAGAAAAGAGTTTCAAAAGGTAACGACATGTCTTCCGGGGCAACAAACATATCACCTTCTTTTTTCAACAGATAAAACCAATCCTGTTCATCTTTTGCATTTCTCATTCGAGCTTTATTATTTTCAATTACTTTTAAATGCTCACCATTTGTTTGAATGATTAAATCAAGATCTTTTTTCATATCGGGAAAAGCTTGAATTAAACCCTTCGCCTCCGAAGTTTCCATCCATCGCTCTAATGATCTTTGGCTAAAATTTCCCTCTGAGTCGAATCCAAAATCTCTAAATCGTCTAAGGGCTGTTTCCATAACTCCACGAGTTGTAGTTGACTGATTTAAAGAATTATATAAAGCTTCTTTTAGTTTCGGAGCATCGTTTAATAAAGCATCATTTGTTTTCAGAACTTCTTTTAACTTAGGTAAATCGATAAATCCGCTTGTCGTATCAAAGGCTTGCATTCGTATTTGATTTAGTAACGCACCCGCTTGTTCTGATTCTAAGTTTTGTCCAATTCCTAAACCTGTAGCTTCTTGAAGTTTTAACAAGTTTTCTAAAACAACTCTTTCCTGTGGAGGTAAAGATTCATCAGCAAGACGGTTTTGAATAGTTCGTATTGCAGCAGGAACTTCTACAGTATTTAAATCATCTGCAAATTGTGTGTAAAATCTTTGTAAATTTTCGTTCAAACGGCTTATGGAGCCAAGAAAATCATCTCTAGCTTGGTTCGCCTCAACTGGAGATAGATTCAAAAGGGTTGTTAATTCTTGAGCAATCTCAAATTGCCCAATCGCATCAATTGCTCTTGCCCTTTCAGAGGCAAATGAAGAACTAAATACGCTATCAATAACAGATTCAGGAGCAATACGGAAAGCCCCTGTTCTATCTTTTGCAGTAATTTTACCTACAAACGGTTTTGTAAAAGCGTTGTTTAGGGCCGCTGAATAAGCTCTTGCTAAATCATATTGACCTGTATTATCTCCTACATTTCCGGGAAAACTTTCAAGATCTTCTAAGAAAGCATTTGCCATTTGATTTAAAAAGTTTGCTTTTTGATTATCTTGTTGCCCCGCGGCTACCCTTGCTTCATTCAACAATTTAGATCGTCGAAATGTTAGAGTTTTACTGCTAATGGACCCTTCGGGAGAAACAGAGGGGGAGTCCCCAAAAACAGATTTTGCTAATGCAAGAGGATCTTCCGCAGCATCAAGGCCATCTTCCAAATCATAACCAAGCTCTTCAAGAGTATCCATGACGTATTCATTGATATCTTTATATTGCGGATCTTTTAAAAAACTTGTTCGATCTTTTGGATCATCTGGCAACATAGAAAACCAAGTCGATACAAAATTAGGGGCATTTACCACTTTCCCATCTGGTGTGGTAATTGTATTTAGAGCGCCTCGCCCATTACGAAAATCGCCTATACTTATGTTATATTCTGGAACTTCTGCCCAAAGTCGTTTTTCATTGTTCCGAGCAGATTTAAGACGTTTTAAAATCATACCTTGAAGGTCTTGTGATGCTTTTAATAAATCTGCTTCATCACCAGACTGAAAGAGTTTTTTCCTTGCATCTGTGTATTTTAAAACAGCCGCTGCAACATCTTCCTCCATGTCTTTTGCAAAAACTAAAGAGGCTAACTCTCCCGCAACTCCCATTAACTCTTTATCTTCAGAGGCAAATCCTGCAACAATCATATTTTGCATAATTTCTCTAAATTCTCTATGCGCCTCTTCAGCTTTTGTCCCGAGTTGATTTATGCTTCTTTGCATTGAAGGGCTTGAGCTTTGCCCTGTGTTTGCCTGCTGTAAAAGCATAAACCCTAATGAATTTCCTGCTAAAGCTGTTGGCAGGTTAACCATTTCACCTGAGCGTGGATCAATTGTTTCCGTAATAATATCGCCAAATTCAGCAAATAAATCAGCTTCTGTTACAGGAGGAACGTAACCCTCGTCCCCTTTTTTACCTTTTCCGGGAACAACTTCTACGTTAGGATTTTTTGGAATTTCTCTACCTGCTAATACAGCATTCCTAGAAGTGGTATACCACTTTAATCTACGATAAACTTCCTGGGGGTCTTCAACAGTAGAAATCATTTCGAGGGCATAAACGGCTAATTCAGCTTTTCGTTTATCTCCCAAAGCTTTTGAAGTCTTCGCAACAGTGTCTTTTCTAAACCCTTTATCAAAAAGTTTTTTTGCGCCTCTAAAAATATTAATTGATGTTGGAAGGGCGCGTTTAAGAGCCACGTCTGTTAAAACGCCTCCCGTCGTTGCACCTAAACTTTCTATAAAAAACTCTGCAAAAGCTCCTTCAGCATCACTGCCCAATTCAATAGCTCTAGCGCCTCCGTATGCCGCTCCAAGCTCCACTAAACCTGTTCTTATAGGTTGTGTTCTAGCTTCAGTTTGAACTCCGGCTAATGATCTTTCAATTGCCCCAGTAAGTCTTGGCCCAACCCGTTTTTTTTCTGCAAAATTTGTAATGAGATTAGAACCAAGATTTCCTTTAAAAAGATACGGAGCAGCGAACCAACTGCTATAATCCATTAAAGATTGTCCAGATTTAAACTTGCCTGCTTGGTCTGGCAAATAAACATCTGCCTTGCCAAAAATAAAATCATTTGCAGATTGAGCAGGTTTTTCAGTCATAATAGTTGATACGAGTCCCCCTATAATGGGACCTCCAATTCTAAGCGCGGCTGTCCACGGCGTAACAGGGGGTATGCCGCTTAATGCATAGTTTGTTGCAGTGGCACCTGCATAAAAACGTGGGAAAGAACTTAGACCAGGAATGATTCTACTTTTCATCCCCTCCCCGAATTTGCCCGCTGTTATTTTTTCTCCAGTAGGACCTCTGGCAAAGTATTCAAAAATATCACCTTCGTTTTTAAAAATATTTGCTTTTGCTTCTGGGGTAAGTTGAGAACCTGATACAATTTCTCCAGTTTTTGTATTTCTAAAATTAAAAGTATTTAAGATTGGAGCCGTTCCATCTCTTAATGTAGCAACTGATAAATCATTTGGATCGAGATTATTTTTGCGAATAACATCTCGAACCACTCTGTTTTCAAGAGCTTGACCCAATGTTGCATCCGCAAGGTCCCCAAATTGAATATTAAAATTATCCATTTTTTCTTGCGTGTATATTGGATTAGAAAAGTTTGAAGGAAAGCGTTCAAAATCTTCTTGTTTTGTTAAAGTGGGAACAGTGTTTAAATTTTCTTCCGCCATTATTCGTATTCACTCTCGGTTTGTGCTAGAGCCTCTGACATACTTTTTGAAGAAGCTGAGTCAGTAATTCTAACCATTGCTAGAACACCGTCTAACTCTCGTATTTTTGCCATTGTTTGACCTAAATTCTCTAAAGCTACAGGATCTTCATCGCTGATAGCCGTCAACAACCTATTTCTTTGTGCCTGCATTGTAGTCACAAGTTCTTTAAATTTTTTCGCTTCGCTTGCAGGGTTTTTCAACAAGTTAGTTGCTTTCGGTAGAATCCTTTCAACCCGTTGAATGTCATAAACAGCTAATCTTGGGTTAACTGTAAGAGCCGAAACAGCAATTATATTGAACCTTTCAAGCGCCAAACGAGCTTCTTCAGTGCTTGCAAAAGTTTTTGAGAAAAAGTCTGGAGCAATCGTACCACCGATATTGTTTGCAAGAGCGAACAGATTTGAAAAGAAACCCGTGCCTTTTCTTACATCTTGTTCCGTAATATCTCCATAAAGGTTTGTAATAGTGTCCTTTTCAAGTTTTCGTAAAGCTTGCTGCTGCTCGGCAGGTAATGGTTTATTATCTGGGCCAACGTAAATCTTTGTATCAAGATAACTAGTGGCTTCTT
>Ga0208157_1001014_pt1 | contig 13577 bp, 20 predicted proteins | sample 5_EtaG_FD_184077 | JGI IMG/M metagenome (GOLD analysis project Ga0208157, IMG submission 184077) | Marine viral communities from the Subarctic Pacific Ocean - 5_ETSP_OMZ_AT15132 metaG (SPAdes) (version 2) | ecosystem: Environmental > Aquatic > Marine > Oceanic | place: Pacific Ocean | collected...
TGTGAAGCCCCGACCTGGCGTGCCAACTCCGAATACGACCAATTTTTACTCTCGCGGAATATGTTTATGTTCATACCGTCTTTCGTATCACAGCTTGACGTGATATGTAAAATCATTTATCACGATAATCTGTCTTTAACGTATTCGGACAAGGTGATACATTATGCGAATGGCAAACAACTTAAATGCAATGATCGCTAGCAGCGGCCTTTCAAAAAAAGATGTCGGCGCTCTGGTTGGGCATACGCCCGAAACTGTGTCAAGGCATATCTCGGGAAACATCAAGATGAACCTTGATCACGCGGAAGAGTACGCGCGCGTTCTTAATTGCAGCCCATACGACATCATGTTTGAGGCCCAACCAATGCCAATCATTGGCTGGTGTCACATCAATGTTGAGGGCGAAATTGACCGTGTTGTTGGCAAAAAAAATTACGGCCATGTCTATAGCCATACTTATCGACCAGACGAAACAGCTATTGTGTATTGGTCAATGGATGATGAGTATCAGGGGATTTGGCAGTATTTAAGAGACGGTCTAGAATCAGTATTACTTGATCCAATTAGAAACAACTATGTTCACCCTGATGCAAAAGGCCATGAGTGTTACGCATTGACAAAAGAGCCATATGAGTGTGGGTGCCACGGCAAAAGAACGCGGTTAGCGGCTGGTACCCTTTATCCAGAACCTGGGAACCGTTACACAATTCATAACGGTGATCGCAAAGAAACATTGCGTGGGCAAGAACTTGTTTGGGCAACACCGCTCTGCTCAATGATTATACGACCTGATTTGCGTGGATTAAAAATAATACTCGATAAGTGACTTGACGTAATACGTCAGTCAATGTTACGCCTTATGGGAAAGATAATTTCTCATAAGGTTTTTTATGTCTGCACCTTTCGACAAATCATGGGCGTTTGATAAGTCATATTATCATCATAGCAATCCATCTAAGCCTATCTGTGCAACTCTCTATGACAAGTGCGTGATGCGCGTTGCGATCAACAGCGCATGGAAAGTCATCAAGGGCGAAACTGCTGGTGATGTTGATGCCGCGTGGGGCATTGTTAAATTTTACGCCAACGACAACGCAAATATGCAAGGCGGTAAAATTGCACAGACTTGCTCTGACTTAGTTTTATTACATGGTCACACATATGAGGCAGCGCTCCGGCATGGCATGAGCTTGCTTGACAGTTATAAGCCGCGCACATGGGATGATGGCAAAGATGAGCGCAAGCTGGCGGTCAACCGTGATGAGTTTGCTGATGTTCTGCGTAATGCCATTGACGGTGTTGAGGAAGCGCACCGCCTTGCTGGCCTTAACCGCATTGAGGGCGAAAGCGAAATTCTTGTAAATTTAAATGGGCTTGAACTGCCTTACTCTGGTTTTCCAGATTACTCGCGCAGAATAGAGTTGAAAACAAAATGGTCAGGCGCGACCAACACCAAATCTGGCAAGCGCAGCGCACCTTTGCCCTCAAAACCAGATTGGAACCACGTCATGCAAGTGGCGGGCTACTGGGCTGGCACTGGCCTGATGCAAACAATCGTTTATGCCAGAGCAAAAGACTACGTTGTGTTTAACTCTGACAATTGCGAAACGCTGTCACAAGCTGGCCTGCAATCAGCGCTTAATTACATTACCGCAAAATGCGCGATCCGCGAAAACTTACTGAAAAGCACCGATTCGGTTGAGGCCATGCTGCGCCTCATTGAACCAGATTTTAAGCATATGTGGGCATGGGATATGCGCCCAGAGGTTTTGTCAGAAGCTAAACAACTATGGGGATTTAAATGAACAAATATTTAAAACTGCATATAGATCAGGCCAGCCATTCTGCCAGGCGGCGCTTTCGGATTGCCACAGTCGTTGCCAAGCTGGCTTGGTATATCGGCCTTTCATACGCTTTTGTGTTGTCCATTTGGTGGTGCATGACGGTTGTTTTTGCCATGACACCGGGAATGTGATCATGGTGCAGCAAACAATGTTTGAGGCTTTAGAAGCCCCTCGCAACCAGCGTGAAGCACGCTTTTTGGCCTTTCACAAGGCAAACCCAATTGTTTACCAGCTTTGGGATCAGTTCACGCGGCAAGCGCTGGACAAAGGCCATAGGCGCGTTGGCTCACAGATGATCATTGAGCGCATCCGCTGGGAAACAACTATTGCCATTGTTGATGCACGGCCAGACGGCGAGGCATTGAAAATTAATGATCATCACAAGCCTTACTATGCACGGCTTTGGATGAAAAACAATCCAAACCATAAAGGTGTTTTCGGAACACGGTCAGTTGAGGGTGATAATGAGTGAAATAACAGAACGTGCCAAGGTCAATGCCGCTATCGCCAAGACAATGGCAGCAGTCCAGACCGTTGGCAAAGATGATAAAAACCAGCATGGCAATTACAATTTTGCATCTATTGATGGCTTTCTAGGCGGGTGCAGAGATGCTTGTGCCGCTAACGGATTGCACCCGGAAATCAGTGTGATCAGTTATGAGCCATTCACAGGCAGTAACAGCAAGCAATGGGCTACATACACCTATGAGGTTGTGATGTGCCATGAATCTGGCGAGGAAACCAAGCCGGTGCAAACGGTTGTTTCACTGCCAATCACAGGCGCACAGACTAGCGGCAGCGCTCAATCATACGCCCTAAAACAATATCTGCGCGGCTTGTTTCTTATCAAGACTGGTGAAAAAGATGACCCTGATTTCAATGCGCCTGTTGATTTAGTGATTCCAGCGCAAGCTGTTGCACGGCCAAGCCAAGATTATGACTTGGATGCAATGGAAGCAAAGATATTGAGCATCAAAACACTGACGGCGCTGAATGTGTACATCAGTGAATTGAATGGGCTGTTTGTCAAAATGCACAGAGACAACCCAAGTGACTACAACCGAATTTACGCTTTTTGGAAAAAACAAGAGAAGGACATAGAAAATGGCGAAAAATTATCCTGATTACACAGGCGGGAAACCTAAACTAGAACGTGAAATAGAAATCACCGATAATGTGCAGATCGCTTTTTGGTTTAATATTGACGATGCTGATCTGCGTGCAAGATTAGATGCTTATTACAAGCAAAATAAAGAAGATTGGAAAAAACAACCAGGCTTACAATTACAAGTCAAAGTTGGTGAAAATTACCACGATGTTTGTAAAAGTCGGTTATGGATTAGAGAAGACAGCACTTCACAGCAAACTGATGCAACGCAACAACAGGCTGTTGCGCCTGCGCCTGCGCCAATCGCACCGCCGCCTGTTGTCAGCATGGAACCGTCTTTTGACCCTTCACCAGCCCCGCCACCGCCAGAGGGTTACGGCAATGGCTAGTCAACGGTTGTTCACGTTGAAAGAAGCGTGCCATGAACTTTTCGGCGATGGTTACACTGACTGCAATCGCAGGCGGGTCAAGCGCTGGATAAAAAACGGTATGTTTCGGGGTGTAATTGTAGACGGCAATCGCCATTACATTCCGAAAAACGAGATAATAAAAATGGGTGAGGCAAATGAAACAGGATCGTAAACCGTGGAGCGTTGCTGCTAGGGCGGCACAATCTAAGCGATTAAAGGCCTATTGGGCTGGCAAGAGAGCCAAGGCCAAACCTTGGTATCAACAACTATGGGAGAGGGTGAGAGGGGCGCTATAAGCGCCCTTTTCTTTTGACCAATATGTTTGCAGCGGCCTCGCGCTTGCGTGCGCTTTTCTCGTCATCCTCAATGTAATGACCATACTGCTTGCGCGTAAAGTTGGCATTAGTGTGACCCATTGATTCAGCCACCTCTGCCCAATTAGCACCAAGCTGGTCAATTAAATTACTGGCAAAAGCGTGACGCAGATCGCCCCATAGGAAATGTAACGGCTGACCAGTATCTTCATCAACAAACGGACAAGCGGCGCGTATGGGCTTGCAGGCTTGACTAAAATCGTTTTTGCGTAACGGTGTACCAACGGTTGATGGAAACACTAAATCATCAAACGCCTTAAATTTGCTTTCAGCTAACCAAGCATCAAGCATTGCACAGACTTCAGAAGGAACTTCGATTTCACGATCTTGACCAGTGTCAGTTTTAACATCGCCTAAATCTTGTGTGCCGTGATCAATCGCTAGGCGCGTTGTTATCTTTTGCTTGTTTGATGAGTAATCACAACGGCGCAATGCTCTCAACTCGCCTTGGCGCAATCCAGTTGTCATTGACAAAATCATCATCACTTCCAGTTTATTTGGGCTAATTGTTAGTTCATTACGCTTCTTGTAGCCCTTGCGGCCATCAGCCAAAACAAGTTCAGCCGCTTTCGCATATGCCGCGCTGTAAGCATCAAGCCCATCAGTCTGCAACCATGTGATAAATTCTTTTTGCACTTTAGGCGCACGATCATCCTTTTTGCTTTTCTTTGGCAACTTCATATCAGTGATTGGATTAGCATTAATCCAACCCTTGCCTGCCGCAAAGGTAAAAAACTTTGACCAATGTTTTCGGCGCGTGTGCATTGTCTCAATGCTCTGGCCTTCATTTTTAATTGCAAGTTCAATGCACGTTCTAAAATCTTCGCGCTCTGATTTGCGCCCAAAGCGTTCAATCTGTTGCTTGCCCAATGTGATGCCATCAAACTTGACCGCCGCCAAAAGTGATAGATTAAATTTTTGCCCTTCATGGTAAGGCTTTTTTTGCAACAATATTTGGTTTGCCAGATATTCGCTGATTGCTTGTGCAATCGAAAACAGCTTGGGCTTTTGGTCAGCCTGCACATCACGGCCAAGGACAAACTTTGCTTTTAGTTTTTCAGCCTCTGCAACCGCTTCTTTTTCTGTTGCGAAATTACCATATGAATGTGACAACCCAACCCTTGTTGCGTTGATAATGTAATAACCGCGTTTTGCCCAAAACTTAACAGGTAAATCTTTCATTATTCTTGCCCCCATTTAACGGATAACGAACTTAACTATGACGGATTGCGTCAAGATATGCAAGAAAAACTACAACAAAACTACAACAAACACAAAAAAACAGCCCCCAGCCTGTTAGGGCCGAGGGCTTGTTTTTGAAGCTATGCTTGGGTTGTAGGCTGGCATCCCGTAGGGGATTCGAACCCCTGTTGCCGCCGTGAAAGGGCGGTTTTAAAGCGTTTTTGCGCGTTATTTTTGAGGGTTTATGGGTTATTTTAGGTGCGTTTGGGTGGCGATAGGTGGCGCAAACCTACAACAAACTACAACAAATTTAAGCCCTTGCAGTCTTAGCAGATTGCCGAAACGCCTTAGCAGTCGGAGCGCCTTTGCTGCCAACTTTCCGCATCCGTTCGGGCTTCTTGCCAGCCGCTTTTTGCGCTTTGATCCGCGCACGTTTCTTTGCAATGTTGCGATACAATCCGGGGCGCTTCATGGTTACACTCTCCTCAAGCTACGGCCACCCATACGGCCAGCAGGCTTTTTCTTTGCTGCTGTTTTCATCGGCTTCTTTTTCTTCATTGGCTTTTTCATATATCCTGGCATTGCTCTTACCTTCCTACTTTACGCATAGCCATCCTATGCGCTTCTGTGAATGTCTTGCCGCCCCGCATGGCTGCACGCATTGATGTCATATGCTTTGCCGTATGATGGGCGCTATGACGCTTCAGCGCGGTCTGCTGCCGTGCTGTTAAAGCCTTTGGTTTTCGCATTATGATCTCCGTGATTTAGCGCCAGCGCATTTCCAGCGGGCGCGGGATAGCCTTAATGGGCTATTTGGATTGCGTGCAGCTTTCGGGTTCTTCTTCATCTGCCCTGCGCTACGAGCGCAATAGCTATCACCCTTCGATGTGCCAGGGCGCACCCTTGCGCCGCCGCCCTTGGCCTTGCCAGCTTGGCCGTAACTGACCCGCTTGCCTGTGGCAGTGATCTTAACCTTGGCCTTGCCCTTGGCTGGCTTTGCTCTAGCCATCAAGCAGCCCATGCCGATAACCGTTTGCCCGGTCATAGGTCAGCACCTCTTTGCGTGGCTCATGCACATAGCTGCAATGCACCCAGCCGCTGTTGCCGCCTGTGTAGCACTCCAAGATTAATTGATCGAACTGAAGATGATCGCGAATCCATTTGGCTAATTGCATATTGCTAATGCCCGGAACCTCAAAGTCTGCCGCCTGCCCTTTTGCGTGCTGGCTTTTGATATTGCTACCAACAGCAATGCAAAGCTCTGGGCATCGGTATCCCGAACTGACGGTAAACGGTATGTTATAAGCATCTCTGATTGGCTGTAATATGTTTTCAGACAGCTTGATCATGTTGTCTATGCTTGTTGAATCAGGAATGTTGTCGATGCCTTTGCGCTCTGCCGTCTGGCTTTTCACCATCTCTTGCAGGCTAAAGTTCGCGGATAACTGCATTATTTGTTTCTCTTTTCCATAACGCCCTCAAATGCACCGCCACCAAAATAAAAGGCCACGATGGCAAACATGATTTCGCCAATGTAAAAGTCACCCATAATTGTTTTGACACCGTTAATATCGCCCTGACCCATCAGGGTCATGCCCATCACAATGACAAACACGGACAAATAGGTTCCGCCAAACATCAGCGCCAAGTAACGCTGGGCAACCTTAAAAGGCGCGTATGCCCCAAGCAAATCTGTCTTGGCTTTATTTTTTGCTGCAATTTCTTCCTCAGTGCTGGTGTGCATATCATCAATAAGTTCCATGCCCTTACTGATCACATCACCAGACCCAAGAATCTTTCCAAGTATTGCCATCATTGTGTCAACATTCCCCCCGGTAGCTTCCGGCATTGATATCGGACTGGTTTGTGCGATTTCATGTATTGATTGATATCGCCAGCCATCTTGAAAGCCCTAGCCTTGCATCTAGCCTCGCTCTCAAACCATTGCTGGCCTTCAAGAACCACGCATTGATTCATATTTGCTATGAAACAAGCGGTGACTAATGCCTGCCACATCACTTTTTGCCGTGCATGATTGCAGCGCTGCCCATGTAAGCGCCGACAATGCCAGCGGCAGAAATATACATAAGATCACTGATAGAACTAAGCGCTTCCACGCGCTCTATTGGCACGAGAAACATCGCCACTGTAAACACACCCATGCCAACCAAAGCGGCTGTTGCCATGCGCCGTTGTGCGCGTTGTTTACGCAAGTCGTGCTGTAGCTCTGCCGTTTTCATCTCATTGTCGGAAACAACGCCATCATGGTCTAAATCAAGCTCGTTAAACTCGCTATCGACTTGCAGCTTTTTCTGGGCCACGGTTTTATTGCATCATATTAGGCATTTGGTCACTTACACCTAATTCCGTTGCTTTTGTGCTTGTTTGTGAAGTTATGGTGCGCGGGTTCACAATCATGCTGGTTAATCGGGGTAATAAGCTAGGTGCATATTTTTTCACAACTTGTTTAATTCCTTTGCCTGTGAGGTCTTTTTGAATTGCAGCAAGTTTGCCTGGGTTGTTTTCCACTAATATTCTAGCAAGTTCACTCGCAACTTGCGTTTCTTGCTTTGTAGCAATTGTTTTGAAATCCTGACTGATTGCACGGCTTACAAGGTCAGTAAGGCCAGTGATTGGATTAGTTGCCGCCGCATCTTTTATCGAACTAACAACCTCACCGCGCATGGCTGTCTGACTACCTGACAAAACACCTTTTGATGTTTCGCGCATCAAGATTTCATCAGCAAGATTGTTCATAAATTTATCAGCCGATTTCGCGCCAGCGGCCGTTTGCGGGAATGTTAAACGCAGCAGCTTTTCTCGTTGTGGCGATCTAACTAACCGTTGCACTGCTGTACGCTCTGCACCGCGTTCCATTTCGTTCAAAATGCCTTGCATTGCACCCAGCCGGAAACCTTCCATTTCAGAACCTGACATTCCACCAAGTAGATCAGCTAATTCATCAACATCAGCCTTGAGAAAGTCGCGGCCTGTTTGCATTGAATCCATTACCGCTGACTTGCCAGACCAGTAATTTCTTGCAATTTTATAACTAGGATTTTGGTCATCTAGGATTTCAAGAAATGCTGCCCTCGTGCCTTTTGCCGCATTTACCAAATCTTTACCAGCGCCGCTGGCTGGTGATTTGCCAACAAAAACCTCGTCATCTAAACCGCGTTTAACGTAATGCAACAGCCGTGTCGGGAGCGCTCTAACAGTTGTACCCTTTGGCCCTAAAATGCGCCCATTTGCTGCAAAACTAATTTTTGGTAAATTCACGCCTTCTTCTTCTGCAATTTTCATCGCCCTTTGCAAAGCAGCCTGCATAGATGGTCTTTTGAATAATTCCTGTAAATCACTGTTTATACGCACGTTATTGCGATAAGCACGCTCATATAGTTTATTGCCAGTGGCAGAACGAGCGTTTTGCAATGCTTTAAACTCACTGAAAAACCCAGCCCTGCTGCCAAAGGCTTCCTGTAAATCACTTGAAAGCCTTGTCAGTATGCCGCTATCACGCGCTTTTAGAAATTGTTGCGCTGTCTTTTTGCCAGAACCGGGCAGAACATTAACTGCATCAAGCAGCGCTTGGCTGTTAGGGCCAAGGTCAGCCAAAGTGTATGGCTTGCCAGTAGTGTTTTTATTCAAAACATATAAAACAGCTTCCTCAACGCTGGTGGCATCATTTTCCAGCGCTTCTTTTATAAGTTCTCTTGCTTGTTGATTTGCTAATGATTTTGGGCCGCGCACAATCCGCGCAACATTAGTTGCGACACCGCTTATTGGTTTAGATGCAGCTTGAATTACTGGCCCCACAACGCCGCCAATGCCAGCGCCTGTGAGCGTGTCAGCAGAACGCTCTTCTGGGCTACCCTCACTCGCACCAAAAGCAAACGCACCGCCAAATGCCGCGTTAGGTAAGATTTCACCAGCAACGGTTGGCAAGCCTGCGCGGCCTCTTGTTAATGCAACTGGCGCAGCCGCGCCGATCAGTTGTTCAACAGTTGAGCCAATTGGCGATTCAGATGATGCTTCTTCTAATGCAGCTCGTTCAATATCAATGGCATTACTAGCTGACAGCCCAGGTGTCACCTTACTACGCATCCAACCCAAAACCTCATCGCTGAGATTGAAAGTTGCCCCTTGCAATAGATTGCCAACTAATGGGCTAGTCCAAGAGCCATCTTCAATTGCTTTCAAAGTAGCTTCACCGTCTGGCAATAGCTTACCATCGAATTTTGCGTCCTTTAAAGCATCGCGGTACTGTGTAAGACGATCTAACGCATTTTTGTTTGCATCTGCCATTACTGTGCCACCAACCCTTGATTTATTAATTGATCGAATACGCTGCCACCGCTTGACACTGGTGGCGGTGAGCCTGTCAATTGTGTATATTCATCAATTAAGGCTTGCCCAGCTTGTGTGAATAAAGGACTGTTTGTTGCAACTTCAGTTAAATGTTTTTGCAATTTTACATAGCCTTGCAGGCCTTCAGACCCAATATTTATATTTTCTGGCCGTTGTAAAAACTCTTGCGCTGCGTTTGACAATGCAATGTCTCTTGCGTTTGAAAGTTTGATGCCCTTTAACAACAGTTTATTGCCTTCGACTGACTTGCCTAAAGTTGGTGATGCAGTGACAAAAAACCTCAAATCTTTGTCTGTTGGATTTGACCCTAACTGTTTTACCAATGGCCCAATCATTGCGTTTGCGTTACCAATAAATGCTTCTGCGCCTGCAACTTCTTTTACTTTGTAATCAGGATTAAAAAACTGCCCTACTCTTTTCAAGCCAGTTATTGTTTCCTGACCAAACCCTGTTGCTACACCTGAATCCAAAAGACCTGTCATTTGGTCAACGCGGGCCAAAGTTTGCCTCGCAGACTTTGCTGTTTTCGTCAAATCTGTGATTGCTGCTACAGTTGCTTCACCGCCTTTTTTGTCACCAGTATTTATATTGATGCCACCGCCGCCAACTTGCACAACTTTTCCAGTAGTTGACCTTTGATATTTTTGCCCCTTGCTTGTGTCATAGCCTGCCTCTTTCGCCGCTGCATCAGTCAAATCAGTAAAAGTTGCTGGGCTTGCACGCCTTTGAACTAGACCGCCAATTGAACTTGTAGGCGTTGTTGAGAATGGGCTTTGCGTTTTAGTTTGCACATAAGCTAAATCGCCCTGGTCTACAATTGATTGGCTAGTTTTTGGCTGCAACAATGCTGCCGTGGCCGCACCGCTAACTGCTGGAAGGTTTGCCCTGATTAAAGAATTATTCTGCAAGGCCTCTGGCAAACCACCTAAAATTGCATCCGTCATTTTAGTTTCACGCGCTGATAGTTCATCACCAGCCTTGCGCTGTAGATAAGCACCAACAAGGGCGCTAGACAGTCTGCCAAGCCCTTGCAGCGGTGTTCTGACAGGCGCAGTGCTAGTTCCCTGCCCCATCAATGTCTGACCCAAGATACGGCGCGGATCAGACTGATATGTTTGGTTTAGCTGCTGATACTGCATAGATGGCCTAGTGCCACCAAGCCCCAGTCTTTGACGTATGTCCATGTTTTACCTCTATGAAAGCAGATATGCGGAACCAAGATTGCCAGCCAGGCCAAACAAGCCGCCTAGATTTGCAGATTGACTTGCCATCGCCTGATTGTACGCATTTTGCTGGGCAGCCTGCTGGGCAGCGAAAGCGCCCTGCGTGTCAACTGTACCGGGTGCAAAGAAGGATGGCTGCTGCACTTGCTGACCGCCTAGCAATGCCGCCAGTTCGTTAAAGTTCTGACCCCTGGTTGCGTTACGTTCTGCAATCTCGCGGCTGCGTTGCTGATTAGCAATCTGATTAGATAACAACTGGTTAGCCACAGTGTCTTGACGGCCAGCATTAGCAAGCTGCGCGTTCGCCGCTGCTTGGCTGAAGCCTTGACCTTGTGAGGCTAGCCCAAACTCGCCAGCCGCTGCACGTTCACCGAACTGCTGCGCCCTGATGCCACGCGCCTGATTAACAATGCGGTCACTCTCCTGACCCGCTGCCAATGTGGCTTGTTGCGCCAACCGTTGCCGTTCCTCGCCCTGCTGCGTCTGAAGCCGCCCAATCGCATCGTTATAGCCTTGTGATGTGATCGGTATGCCCCGGTCTGCGAGGTTTTGCTGTAGTTCTTGAGACTGCCGCGTAAACTCTGGCTGTAACAGCCCAAGCTGGCGGTCAAACAGGGTTTGCTCAATATTGCTTCTAAGGCTGACAGGATCGTTTGTAAGCGCTGTCAGGCCAGCCGTATTGATGCTTTGCGGTATTGCCTGACCAGTATTGATATTGCTCTGGAAGGCTGGCAGGCCTGTGGTTGGGTCAATGTCTTGTGACTGTCTTACCCCAGCCAATGTCGGCGCAGTCTGAAACGGATTGCTGAAATTAGGATCGTTAGCAAATATCGGTGAACCGTCAGGGTTTTGCCCCACGACTGTTTGCCCGGTCACACGGTTAAAAGCTACGTTTCCAAGGCCAAGACCAGTGCCTTCTTGAGCCGCACGCATTTGCGTTTGAAAGGGTGTTTCCTGGGTAAACGCGGCTGACTGTGTGTCGTCACCGCCTCTGCCCTCGACAAACTGACCCTGATCGCCAACATAGCCAAAGCGCAAATTGCCGCGAGGTGTGTATTGCGTTATCCGGTTTGCATCTGCCTGTGCGTTTATAAGCGCGTTTGGATCAGGCGTTGGCGGCAGTTGTGGGCTTGATTTTCCCATTAGTTTGACCCTCTATCCATTTACATTCGTCCTTTAACATTCCCCAAAGCACCGCATCATGCGGCGCATATAGCTGGCGCAGCCTGCCCTCTTGCGTAAAGCCAAGCTGCCGATTCATCTTCATGGCCTTTTCGTTGCTCTCACTGCACTGCACTAGCAGCCTGTCAGCGCCCACCTGATTGAAGGGGTAGGCAAACAGTGCGTGCAGGACAGATCGAGTTGCCCAGCGTCGGGAGAAAATTGCCGCTATGCTCGCTTCGATCTGCCCTTTCCGTAAATCGTGATAGACCGCTGCTGCAATGATCTCGCCATCGCGCTGAACGCCTATAGCCACTGACGGCCCAAAGCCATCAATGCCGATTTGTTTTGCTGTCCATGTTTTCAGATAATCGTCTGCGCCAAAGATCAGGCGGTTCATAATATTATTTCGTCCATTGCGCTTCTTGCTATTGCAGCAAACATAAAAACAAACAGCACTAGGGCGACAACAATGACAAAGGCGATGAGCGCGACAGCTTTAAGCGTTTCTTCAAGCTCTTGAGATTTACGAGCCTTTTCACGCATCGCCGCCTGCCGCGCCGCTTTCTGTTGCCTAAGAGCTTCATTGTGGTGGTTTAAAATTTCCTGCCAGGTGCTTGGCTGATTAGCTGGTTTAGGCCAGCGCATATTAATTAATTGGGAAATCTGTTGCATTTCCTCGTTTAGCCTCTTCGCCTCAAGCACTGCGTCAATGCTGCCCCTGAAACTAATATCGCCAACCCCAGCTTGCTCATTTCGCTTTTCATTCAGAACCTTCTGGGCTGAAAACAGTGTGGAAATCTGCCCCGAAAGCTCTGACACAGATTGCACATCATTGACCCTAGCCTTGATAAATGAGATTGCACTGGACGCAGCACTGACTGCCGCCAAAGCGGTTGTGATAGGCTCCATAATTTTGCTCGATTTTTACTTAAAGTGCGTCCGGCCAATCGTTAATCGGCGCATTACCAGTTGGCTTGCCATCGCTGTCCACAGGCGCATCGTACAAAGCCATAAACGCATCAAGGTCACTTGCATTGCCAATTGATGTCTCTATCGCCGCGCAAGCTGTCCTCACGGCATCTCTATAGGTACTGACTGCGCTGGGTATCGCTGTAGACTTCTCTGACTTTCTAGTAACGTACCAATCGTATGGCGCAAGCTGACCAGCCGCTTGGGTTTTAGCTAGAGCTATGGCGTTAGACTTGAGGCCAAGCGTGACAAGCTGCTTGCCATCAGGCCCATTGACTGCCTTACCATCCTCATCAACTACATCAATGTCTGTAAGTGAGCGAGGAATCAGTTTGCCATCAGCATCACGGCCCCAATAGAAACGGTTGTCGTGGGCAGCAACTTCATCTTCCCATGTAAGACCTATGGCAGCTTTTTCATCTGCGCTTAGATTATTCCACACCGCAGGGTATTGTGTGCCGTTATTGTCAACCCACGCCTTGCCAACTCTGATTATTCTGCCTGAGTATTTCCACGGCATGTTAGTTTCTCCTATCGTGCATTACTAAATTTAAAGGGCTGGGATGCAAAGGCGAGATAAATATAATTACCGCCTGATGCGTTTAAAGAACCAGAAGTAGCTCTCAACTTGAATCCATTACTAAGGATGTCCATTGCATTAGCTGACCCACCAGAAGCACTGGTTGAATTTGGAAGCAACGCTTCATCTGTTACATTGTGAGGGTCACGCTCAGTGTCGTAGATTAGCCAATTTTCTGAACCATCACTGCGCTTCATTAAAATCCAAGAGGCACGAAAATTTAGCGGTACAAACGTGCCATCTGCATTTCCGTTTCCAACAAAGCTGCCGACCTTTGAGTAGCCTTCGACTGAGTGAAAACAGTAGGCTATATAATCAGTTCCACTTTTATTGATTCGACCTTCATCTCCGCTGA
>Ga0208157_1001015_pt1 | contig 13572 bp, 17 predicted proteins | sample 5_EtaG_FD_184077 | JGI IMG/M metagenome (GOLD analysis project Ga0208157, IMG submission 184077) | Marine viral communities from the Subarctic Pacific Ocean - 5_ETSP_OMZ_AT15132 metaG (SPAdes) (version 2) | ecosystem: Environmental > Aquatic > Marine > Oceanic | place: Pacific Ocean | collected...
TAATCTCATTTTAGACCTATCTACACCCAATACAAATCTTTTATGATAAGTTGGGTCATTGTATCTATTCTTTAACTGTTTAACCATTACTTGGTCTAATTCTTGCATTTCTTCTGTAGATATCAAAGCAAACATAAAGTCTGCTGTTGCTGGTAAACCAAATGATTCAGAAGTATCTTCAAGACCCACATCTGTAGAAACAAAACCTGTTCTATTTGTTTGTGTTGCAGACATGATTGGAACATCAAATTCTACTGCTAGTCCTCTTAATTCTTCTGCAATTGATTTAATATATGAATAAGTGTTTACATTACTACCTGGTCTAACTCTAAATGAACTACAGATATTTAAATAATCTATAAAAATAATTTCTGGTTTGAAATCTCTTTTTAAATCTAGTTCTTGTAATAGATGTCTAAAATGACCACTATGTGCTGTTGCTGTTGGATATTCTTTAATAATTAATTTACCTTTAGTCTTTTCTCTGACTCTAGTAATCTTTTTCTCATACATCATTTTTGGTAAATCTTGTAAATCGTTTAATGATATATCTAACAAATTTGCATCAATTCTTTCAGCAATCTTTTCTTCTGCCATTTCCATTGTGATATACAATACATTTTTACCTTGAAGTAAAGATGCTGATGCACAATGACACATGAATAATGATTTACCAACACCTGTACCTGCCATGACTATATTTAATGTTTTATTTGGAAGACCACCTTTACTGATTTTATTCATCAATTCTAAATCAAATGGAACTCTTTCTTCTTCTGTATGCATGAAGTCATATCTTGAATCCCAATCTTCTATAAAGTCATGACCAATATTTGAATCAAAAGATACAGATAGTGCTTCTCTTAGAATATCGGGTATCTCACCAGAGTTTCCATTTTTATCTTGAATAATTTCAATAGAACTCATTACACCATTATAGACAGCTCTATCTTTACACCATTTTTCTGTAGAATCTACTAACCATTCATCTGGTGTATCAGATATATCACCTTTAATATCTTTTATTAATAACATAGTATCTGATATTAATTGTTGGTCCACATCTTGTTTTTCATCAATATCAATGATAAGTGCTTCTGGTGTTGGTGATGTTTGATACTTTAAAAAATAATCACGAATTTGTTTAAATAAAAATTCTTCATCTCTTTCAGAAAAAAATTCTGATTTTATGTAAGGTAAAGTCTTTCTAGTAAATTCTTCATTCTGTATCAGATTCTTGAGAATCGTTTGTTCTAATCGCATTGCCATATAAAAATTCTTCTTTCGCTACTTCATTAAGTTTGTCTAGTACTTCTGGTGTGAAATACTTCTCTGGATTATTGTTAATTGTTTTACCAAATTGAGTAGTCCCATCTGGTAATTCAATTCTTGTAGATGATTGTTTAAAGATACCATACTTGACAGCTAAATCTAGTAAACCATAATATCTGTCTAGTCCTGAATCATATTTTAGAATAACATCTACCATTTTGTTTTCAATAGTAAGTCTTGATTTTTCATTCTTACAATGAATGATATTACCAATAACATCTTTACCATCTTTTTCTTTTTTCTTTGATAAAAATATGATTGATGATGCAGCATACTTGAGTCCACTACCACCACCCATAACTTTCTTTGCAAACAATCCCATTTCATCATAAGTGTGGTTTGTGACTATTAATGGTACTCCTGCCTTACCAAGTTTAAGAGTTAAAACTCTGAAAGCACCTTTAACTAATTGTGCTCTAGTCATATCTCTAGTTTCTGCACCTGATGCTGTGTCTTCAATCTCTTTAGTTGTTGACAACATACCTAGTGAATCAAGTACAAAACACATTTTCATATCTGAATTGTCTTTGATATATTGGTCAAGTATCTTAATAGATTGAGTTCTAAATTCTTGTACAGTTGTGACAGGAACAATAACGATTCTTGAAGAATCAATTCCTCTTTCTTCAATCATGTCTTTAGTGATTGCACTTTCTGATTCAAAGTAGATAACTGCTGAATCAGGATTATCATTTAAGAATTGTTTACACATTCCAAGTGCAAAGAATGTTTTACCTGTTGCTGATTCACCTGCAAGAGCTGTAATCTTGTTGTTAGGTAAACCTTCATAAATTGAACCAGACAAGAGAGCGTTAAAAATATAAGAACCTGTGTCAATGTACCCACTAACATCGGCTGCTTGTACTCCGTCTTCTACAATAGAAGCGAACTCATTACCTGTTGTTTTTATTAAGTTTTTCAAATAACTCATAATATAATCTCCATAATTTATTTTTTTCTTCTTTCTTCTTTTCTCAAAGCTTTTAGACTATTATCATAATCTATATGTTGTCTTATTTCTTTTTTCCAAGATTGTATTTCAGTATATACTAGAAAAAGTAATATCCAAGTGACACAATGAAAAGACAAAAATATGTATTGAATTTCAGTCATATATCTATTATACTACCAAATCTGTATCTGTCAACCCAGCTTTTTCATAAGACATTTCTACAACTCCTTCATCAATTAATTTTTTACGATTAACCATATGAGCTGATTTTATATCTTCTTTTGAACCACCATAATAATCTACAGCGTGTCCGTCTTCAACTAAAGCTTCTACGACACTTATACTTTGACCATTTCTATCTACGATAAAGTCGCCAAGTATTCTACCGAACTTACCTTTCATGTCTTCACCGTCTCTGTTAATTTGTGTTTTTAAAATTGATGTTTTACCCAACATATCTTGTAAAGCTTTCTTTGCTGCTTTACCAAAAACTTTTTCTACTTTATCTCTAGTTCTAGACTCTGGTGTATCAATACCCATTATTCTAACTCTTTCGTCTGTTAATGTCACACCAAATCCTAAATCTATGTCAACATCAACTGTATCACCGTCTACCACTTTTAATATTTTTACTCTGTACTCGTACATTATTACCCCTATGGGTAATAATTATTACCCAAAAAATGAATCAAGTGTACTGACAGGTTCTGTAGTCCACCCAATTTTATCTAATATAACGCCTAAAGGTTCAACAAATGATTTTTGAAATTGAGTATCGTAATCAATATAATCTTCAAGTTCAAATTCTTTAGGCAATGCTGAGACAAATGAAATAACATTCTCATTCATAATATTAGGTAATTTCATATAACAAAATTTAATTTTTTCACCATTCTGTATAATTGGATATTTCTTGTCTATATTGTATTTATATAAAAAGTTATTGTAAAGTAGTGAACCACGAACATGAATTGGTGTTCCTTTATTATAGATAGAAGCAGCATTATGATACTTCTTAATATTTTGAACACCTCTTGGAAAAGATATTTCTTCTATTGGTAATTTATTAAATTCATTTTTTGAATTAGTTATAAAGTCCCAAACATCACTTTCTGTACCTGTCATTACAACTTTGAGTCCTTCTTCAAGTTTCTTTCTACACCACATCGGTGTTGAAGATTTTGCTGTTTCAATACCCATCATTTTAAGTTTTGGTTTTTTATACCTTACACCTTCTGAATCATGAACATTGAGAATATATCTTTTCTTTGCTGTCCAAATACCTTTATCGGCAATAACTTCTCTACCCATTTCCATTTTGTTTTGATAAGCATTCATGTAAGAAGCAAGTTCTTCATAAGTTTCTTTCATGTATGGTTCTAATTTTTCTTTCGCTATTGTATCTAAAAAATCAATCGGATTATTTGGTTTGACTCTTTCAACTAAATCTTCAAATGTCACATAAATTGAATCAGTATCAATTGCTACAACATAATCTTTATCACTTTCTAATAGTTTGTTTAAATAGTCATTAACTGCTTTCTCAATCCATTTAATACTCAACTGTCCTGATGTTGTGATTCCTTCTGCAATCTCTCTGTTGAAGTATCTGAAATATTGATTACCCAAAGCACCATAACAACTGTTAAGAGAAATCTTTCTAACCATTTGATTATTGTTATACTTAACAATATCATATTCACATTTCTTTCTTTTTACAATATCATTCTTATCAATAGTTTCAAGTTCTTTTTGTTTATTAATCATTTTTCTTTTAAACAAAACTCTTTGGTCATACATTTCTTCTAAAAGTTCTGGTAGAAATCCTTGTTTATCTGTTCTAAACAAAGCACCATTTGGTGTGACAGTAGTATTAGTCAACATACTTAAATCTACTTCACCTTCTAATAGTTTTTTGACATTTATTTCTTGATTAAATATCTTTCTTTGGTAAGTATCTGGACTCATATTATATTGCATGATTAAGTGAGGATATAGACTATTTAAATCAAAAGACATAACCCATTTATGTTGACCAACTTGTGGTTCTTTTACATAAGCTCCAACAATTCTAGAATCTTGTGCTAGTTTTTTTGGTGGTGGTACCATTCCTCTTTTCTTTAAGAAATTGTAAATAATTAAATCCCAATAACGAACTGAACCGAATACATCTTCATAATTACACTTTGCTTGATAAGCCATTGTTATAACTAATTCCATAAGTTGTAGTTTATCATCTAATTGTTCAACAAGTTCTGTATCACGAATGTTATAATCTAAAAACTTTTGATAATCATTTCTATAAAACAAATGCATTGCACCGAACTCTGAATAATCAATCTTCTTCTTACCTAATTCAACTTCTGCGATATGGTCTAAACGATATGTTTCTCTTGTAATGTATGTAAACTTTTTATACATTTCAAGATAATCAAGTATTGCAACACCAGAAATATTATATGATATCATTTTTTTCTGACCCATATATAACCATTCTCTTGATGTAATTAATTCGTGAGGAGATAGTTTTCTAACTGTATCCCAATCAAATAGTTTCCAAATACGATTAACAAGATAAGCAATATCAAATGTTTCTACATTCCAACCTGTGACTATATCTGGTTCTAGTGTATCCCATATCTCCATAAACTTCATGAGTAATTCTTTTTCATGTCTTGTTTTATGATATATGATATTTGGATTATCTGTTTTGTAATCAAAATTATCAATACCAATAACATGAGTTTCATCATGACCAAAAAGTTTCATAGTGATTGCATTGACTCTTTCTTCTGCTTCAGTTGGTTCTGGAAACCCTTCTTCACATTCACACTCAATATCAATGTTCAATATGTTAATATTATTAATATCAAATTCTATATCAGAAGGATATGTTTCAGATATGTAAGTATATTCCCATTGTTCTAAACCATGAATATCAATACCTGTATTATCGTATTGTTTTTTCCAATGACGAGCATTACTTGGTGAACTAAATTTCTTTGATTGTAAATATTCTCCTGCTATTGATTTATGAGGAGTTGGTTTGTTTGTTGGTATGTAAAGAGTTGGTTCGTATTTTAATCTCTTAATATATTTCTTACCATTTTTCACACCTCTTGCGAGTATGAAATCTTTATACCTTTGTATATTTGTGTAATAGTGCATAATATAATTATACTATAGAAACTCCATAATGTCTATACCATTCTGGTTTCTGTTGTATTCTTTCTTCAATTCTTTTCCAAACTATTGCTTGGTCTTCTTTTGTGGGTTCCCAATCATTAAAATATTCAGATGGGAATTGTGTTGATTTAAATAATCTATTTTTATCTAAATTATAATTTCTTTTTTTGAGTTCTTTTTTTATTTCATCATATCTTTTATAAAGATATTTACCTTTGTTATAAAAAAATAATACATGACCTTCATTCAATGTAAATTTTTTAGGTATTCTTTTTGGGTCCCAATTTTCTGATTTAAGAGACCTTTGTAGAGAAGAACCAATCATGAATATTTCACGATACTCAGCCATCAAATGTTGGTCTGTTAATTCTTCTACAGGTACAATATTGATTCTTGTCAAATTACTCTATCAGGTGTAAAGTGATGTTCTACAGCTTGAAGTTTTTCTTCTGCTTGTGTAAGTAAATTAAGTTGTTCATCAATAGCACCTATGATATCAGAATGTTCTCCAATACCAACTGACTGTTTCATATAGACATTTATGTTAGCTTTTGCAGCTGCAATTTCACCTTGATATTTTAATCTAAGTGCGTCTCTTAATTGTTTATCTAGTGCTATCATACTTCTATTGACCTGAGTCTGTCCATTAATCTATGAGACCTATTGTAAACTTGTTTTGCCCACCTTGAATCTAAACCTTCCTCAGCTGCTGCGACATAATCACCATTATTAAGAGCTGCAAACATCTTTTTAAATTTTCTAAGTCTAGTAATACCTAGATTGAAAGCCATGTTAGCAATAATTAGTTTTACTTCCTCAGGATATGTAGACCATTCACCTAATTGTTTTTCACATTCATCTAAACAAATATTAATATCTTGATAAAATAATTCATCACATCTTGTTTGTGTAATTTTAAATCCCACACCTTCACCAAATTCAGGGTCGTCATGTTTGATTAAATGACCAACACCTACAGTTGGATATCCTAAATGGTCGTGATATACTTCTAATACAACACCTTCATCTGCAGAAATTTCATCCTTAAGTTGAACCATAAATTCATTACTATATTCCATTTTTTAGTTCCTCTAGCCCTTGATTGGCTAATAATTCTATGAGTATATCACCCATAAGTTGATTAAATTCTTCATCTTCTGATATTGTATCAATCATATTTTCAGGACAAGACCTAACTGCTCTTTCAAAATCTACAGTAGGCTCTTCTGAAACTTCTCTTGGTACAAGATTTACTTTACCATATTGATAAATAACATCTTTATATTTACCTGAAAGAATTTTTATTGCTCTTTCTCCATTTTGATGAACTACTTCTGTATAAAGACCTTCATCAAAAAGGGGATAATGAGTATTTATTACATTATCGTCTTTGACCATAATGTATCTTATTTCTTTTTGTTTTTAGAACCTTTTGGTCTACCACGACCTCTTTTAGTCGGTGTTTTACCGTCATTATAAGCTTCATTTACATTAGGTGTAGATTTATCATCTGCAACGAATCTTCCTCTAGAATCTCTAGCTCTAACACCCGTTGGTTCAACACCCAAATTAATTAATCTTTTAAACCAATTAAACATAATATTTCCTCACATTATTTTTTTATTACTACTATTATACTACTAAAACCTGAGGTGTCAAGCATATTAACACCCCAGGATTTAATATTTATTTATTCAGACAAAAATACTTTTTTATCTGACTTTTTAAGACTACCAATCTCAATAGTTCTAGTTTTCTTTTCTTCTGGAACTATTCTCTCAGCATAAATGGTAAGTATACCATTTGTTAAGTCAGAACCTTTAACCACAACATCATCTGCTAGAACAAAATTTCTAGAGAATTTTCTTTGTGAGATTCCATGATGAACAAACCCTTCATCTTTATCACCTATATCACCTACTACAGTAAGATTATTTTCTTTAACAGTAATTGTTAAATCATCTTCACCGAAACCAGCAACAGCTAGTTCAATTAAAAATGTATCCTCTGTAGAACCTTTACGAATATTGTAAGGTGGATAATTAGTTTGTGGTATTTGTCGGACTCTATCCAATTGTGTAAACACATTGTCAAAGCCGATTGTGAATGGAGATAAATCTCTCCAGATTGCTTCATTTATAGTCATTTTGACCTCCTTTTAGTAAGCAAGGTTAATAAAAATGTAAACCCTATTGGCGTTTACATATTATATTTATAACAGAAATTATCTCTGTTCTAAATAATTCGTTAATAATTCTTGTTTTTTTGATTCCCAAAGTTTTTTCATTTCAGGATTTTGTGCTCTTTGTTCAGCTTGTCGTAAAAAAAATATTCTTTTTACCAAACTTTTTTTGTAATATTCTATTTCATTAAACATTCTTTTTATTTCCTAAATATTTATTATATTTAATTCTGTTTATAACTGTTTGTTTAAATTTATTTGTAGGGTCAAAATCATTTACAGTATGTCTAATAACTGTTGCTCTACAAGTAAAACAATCACCCATACCTAATTTTCTTTCTTGTTCTTCTGTTTCAATTCTATCTGTATTAGAAAAACACATTAAATAATTATTATCTTTATCTATAAATTGTAGAGTATAATAACCTCTGCTTGTTGGTCTACAAGCAATATACTTTAATGTCATATCATATCTTTTACTTAGTTTACCAACAAATAAACCTCTTGGTTTATCATCTGAATGCTTATCTTTAAGTTCTGCAGATTTTTGTTTTTTCTCAAAATATAACATTGTGTTTCTAACACCATTAATCTGTTTGATAGAAATATCTTTATTTGTTTTAATTTGATTCCAAATAGATTTTATAAAATCATTTGCATCTTCTGTTTGAACTATTTCATGTAGAAATTTATATATCTCAGGATATTTTTTATAAATTTCATTTCTTTTCATTATGATATAATATTTAACCCAAATATAATTACAAAAACACTAATAGTTGATACAAAATCCCAATCTAATAGTCCGTTCTTTTTAATAAATTCTACCATTTTTACCTCTTCTTTCATTATGTACATAGTATAACAAAAGTGTACCAGCGGTATCAAGTATATTCTCCCTTCAATGTCTTGGGTATTACCCCAATTTCTTACACTCTATTTTTTATCTAAGTGGTTTCGGCCTTCCACTATAATGTGATGTTGTTTTAACCCAATCCCAACTAACCAAGAATTTCATGGAATCATTTCAGATTACTATTTCGAAAGTTCCTGCGGGAGTCTTACCTCGTCTTAATAGATTTTATTCCAACTATAAACCAATATAGAAAAGAACTTTCACTTCGTCCTTACTCCTCTCAACCTCTAACAACCAACATAACGAGGAGTTCTTTCACACGATTATATACAGTATATCAAAAGTGTACCTGCGATGTCAACTATAAATACGATTAATTGTCACAAAAATGTGTCAAATGTGTCAGGTTTGTGTCATAAATAACTATATGAAATATATAAGGAAACAATTTAAATCACTTCATAAGTTTATGAAAGCCGGAAGAATACAAAAAGTTATAAGACTAATTACTTAATTTTTATAAAGTTTACGAACCTCACCATTTATCAATGGTGCAAACATTTTAACAGGTTCTTCTTTACCTTTTACTTTAACTTCACCCAATACACTCATTGGAATATCGTTGCATTTAAGATATGAGTATTCAGATACAATTATCGGTGTATCCTCTTGTCTTGTCTGTGCTTCTAATCTTGCTCCTAAATTAACAGCATCACCAACAACACTATAATCCATTCTAGTTTCAGAACCCATATTACCTACAATACAAGTTCCTGTATTTACACCTGTACCAAATTTAACTCTTGGTAAACCCATGTCTTTCATTTTTTCTTCTAATTCATCACCAAGAAGTTCTATTTCTATTGAAGTTTTTACAGCCATCTCAGCATGATTCTCACAAGGTATAGGTGCATTCCAAAATGCCATGATACAATCGCCCATATACTTATCAATAGTACCACCATTCTTTAATACAATCTTTGTCATTTTATCTAAAAACTCATTAATTAATTCTACTAATCCTTCTGGATTATCTTCTTTCATATACTTTTCACTTATCGGTGTGAATCCAACTATATCAGCAAACATAAAACTCATTTCTTTTCTCTCACCACCAAGTTTCATTAGACTTGGGTCTTTTACTATCATATCAACATATTCTGGTGATATGTAATTACCAAACTGACCTTTAATTTGTTGTTTTAATTTGAACTGAATATAGAAGTTGTTAAAACTGGAATGACTAAATAGAATAGTAAGCAACATCAAAGGATATGATGCGTCTATCAAAATTCCGTAAGCGAAAGCTTCAAAACCAGCGTAGACAACGCCGACTAAACTCCCACCGAAAAAAATTGCAGATGCCCATATCGGTAAACGATACACCGAAAGAAGTAATAGAAGTCCCAAGAAAAACAATAGACATACCTCACCCAAAAGAACCCATTGAGGTCTGGTAATCTGTTTACCACCTGTAAGAGTATGAATTACTGATGCTTGAATATCATGAGGATATTTAAGACCCATTGGTGTTGTGACTAAAGGTGTTATTCCTTCAGCTGTCACTCCAATAATTACTGTCTTATCTTGTAAAAACATGGGTGATAAAGGATTTAATCCATGTTCTGTAGTTTCACCATATTCATATCTTTCAAAAGTATTAGACCAATCTACATATATTGAACCCGTATAATCAGTCACTACAGGTTCATATGGTGGTATTCTCATATTTTCAATACCTGTTTCTTCTACTTTCATTGTGTATGATTTTTTATTAGCCATGACACGAACTACTTCCATACCAAAACTAGGATACAATTTATCTTGTACTGAAATGACTAAAGGTATTCTTCTAACTGACCCATCTACTTCAGGAGATGACGATAACATTCCAACGCCTTCAGCTGCATCACCGTGTATGTTGTTTACTACAGAGTTGTACCTATAAGCAAAGGTTGTCGCATCACCATTACCTAGAGTAGCAGTTCCTACATGAGGAGCCACACTATCTAACCCCTTCCCAGAAGTTGTGATGGACAAAACAATACCATTATCTTTTACCCATGATGCAAATATTTCATCACCACCAAATCTATCTTCCTCAGCAAACATAGGTGTAAAAGCAATGATACCAGCATTACTGTTTCTTAAATCAGATATTAACTGTGCGAATTGATGTCTTGGGAATGGCCATTGACCATATCTTTCTAAAGATGTTTCTCCGATATCAATAAGAACTATTGAATCATTTTGAACTTGTTCTTGACTTTTTTGATAATAGTCAAAATTAATTACACGAAGTTGTTCTACTATACTAGGGTCATAAACTCTTAAACTTACTAGACCAACAAGAACTATGATACAAGACCATATAGAAGTTATTTTCATCAATCGCCTTGTGATACACTAATATTACAACCACCAACTGTTTGACAATTTTGAGATAATGAATATGTTTGAGCTGTGGAAGATGTTTGAGATAAATCTAAAACAGTACCATAAGTACCTGTTAAATATATAGACGCTGTATGTGTAGCGTACCCATCTTGTTCAATATCTACTGTATTGTCATCATTGTAAATTACTAAAGTTAAATTTTTAGAACCGTCAGCTTGTTGTGTTGCGTAGACTGAATTATCATCACCATATATCCATATGTTAGATGTATGACCACTACAAACACCTGCTGAACAATTTCTTTGATGTCCTACAAGTGTATTTCTGTTTCCATGTACATCTAGTGTAGCTGTATGTCCACCACCTTCACTAGTATCTAACGACCATGAAGTATCTGTTCTATCGTCTATAATAAATCCTTGACCCCACCAAACTTTATTATTATCTCCTAAAGCTACATGAAACTGTATATCATTTTTATTACAATTACCAGCTGACTTTGTACAGTTCTGCCAAAATTTTACATCTGAATCATCACTATCAATATCACCACCATAGGCAGCTGCAGAACCCCAATTTGGCCAATCATTTGACCAACCTATTTCGTTATTGTGTCCTACTTGTTTTAAATTTATATTTGTAGAATCAGAATCACCAAGAGAAAAGAATATTTTATTATCATATCCTATTTGGTCAATACTTAATATTAAGTTTTCACCACCACTAGTTACTTGTTCTATTTCTATTTTATTTGTATTATCAGCCAGACTGTTTAATGATGATAACGACACTATCGCCATCATTAACAATGATTGAATTTTTAACTCCTTCATTTTCACTCTCTATTTTTACTCCTGATTCTATTGGTACTCTTATATCTATAACACCATTAACTTCTCTATAAAACCATATTTGACCTTGTGAATCATCTATTATTGTATTATATTGAGTAGTCTTATCAAAACCTAATGCTGTTCCTATTATATTACCTTCTATAGAACCTGTTTGACCTTTATCTCTCTGTCTCTGTTTTAAAATATTTACTTCTTCAAAAATTTTAAGAACATCTTGAAGAAAATCAACATCTAATAAATCCATATCAAGTTCAGAAAATTCTAAATCTTCTTCACCTTCATCCCAATCTTCTTTTAAATAATCTATATCTAAATCATTAAAATCAAGAATACCATCTGAATCATTTTTATTTTCTGCAGCTTGTTCATCTTGTGCTTCTTTAACTTCTGCAGGTGGTGAAACAATAAACATATTATCTATTGCATCTAAATTCATAATATTATCTAATCTTACAGGTTGTATTGGTGGTGTTGATATACTACTCACCATTGTTGCTTGAAAAGATTCATTCAATACTACCACACCACCTTCATTAGTGACTGTTATTTCACCTGAAGGACTACAATCACCATCAATCGTACATTCTGTTTCAGGTAGAAGTATTACTAAACTTCTTCCAAGTTCATCTACACTAGTTGTAAAACTAGTTCCACGAACACCAATTGTTGCTGTTGGTGTAGTTATGACGATATTTTCTTTTGGTACTAGACCCAACTTACCCGTTGTAAATCTAGCTGTTCCAGACACAAACTTCATAGACATTTTAGACTTTGAAGGGTCTGGGTCAAAATAGTATTCATCTATTACTACTTCTGTATGCTCTGTTAGTTTCAAATTTGTTTCATCAACAAACTTGATATTCATTCTGCCTTGAGCTGTTTCTATAGAATCTTTGAAGTATATATCTTCTCCAATTCCACCAACTAGAGTTTCACCTGTATCTCTTACGATACCTGAACTACCATCGTGTTCGGTAATATCTCCTATATCTTCGTTAGCACTTAAACTTACAAAAGTAGTTAATAGACAAAAATTAGTTATCGCCTGTATCTTTTTGATTAATTGTAATTGTAGCATTTTCACTATCAAAATCTGCAATTATTTCACTATGACATGAACTTATACCTTGTGGACAAGTTCCAGAACTTTGAACAATATCAATATTACCACTAGATTGAATTAATTCTAAATCAATTTTATGATAAGAACCATCAGTCATACTTGTATTGACATCATTAGAACTACCTGTAACATCTACATCATATCTTGCATCATCAACTTCAATAACAGTTGTAAATATATTTGAACTACCTGTAACATCTAAATCAAAATCTAGTCTTTCAGCTGATTGTGCAGCACCCCAATCTAAATTCATTGTATTAGAACTACCTGTCCAAGTAGATAATAAATTTGATGAATCAGCAGAACCTGAAGCTCCAATAGTCCAATCCCAATCATTACTATCTCCTGTCATATTTACACTTAATGTTGATTGGTCAAGAATTACAGGTCCGTAAATCTTATTTAAATTACCAATCATATCAAAATTAATTGTATTAGTTGTACCTGTAATCACCATTGCTGAATTACAAAGACCACTTGCTATAGAACCACACAATTTATTACCATAACCAATCTGGTCAATGGTTAATGTAAGGGTATCACCAGCTTGGTCAAGTTTGATAACATTATCAGTTGTTGCTTCAGCAAACATTAATGTAGGTGTGAATAATACTAATGCTAAAAATTTATTTAACATTTTCATTTTTTTCTTCCTCGGTTATTATTAATTTCTTCTTCTTCGGTAATTAA
>Ga0208157_1001017_pt1 | contig 13569 bp, 18 predicted proteins | sample 5_EtaG_FD_184077 | JGI IMG/M metagenome (GOLD analysis project Ga0208157, IMG submission 184077) | Marine viral communities from the Subarctic Pacific Ocean - 5_ETSP_OMZ_AT15132 metaG (SPAdes) (version 2) | ecosystem: Environmental > Aquatic > Marine > Oceanic | place: Pacific Ocean | collected...
TGAAGATGACTATGTTCACCTTGCGCCCGAACATATCATCAACCCAGAGGTTCCTGAATTGAGATTGCCCTGCTATGTCTGAGTTTGATATCGGATGTCGCTCCTTTTTCCATTTTATCTCCTTTCTATGGGCCTTGGGAAGTATTGGCCGCCCGTAAGAGTCAACTGGATGCGTGGTTCTGAATGCCTCAGGTATCGTCTCTATGTCTCCGGGTACAGTCAGATACTGATCCAAGGTCGTCTTTCCAGTCATACTAGGGCCGTATATGCCTATCTTATACGGTCTAAATGTACGATAGACTCTTCGGATTGTGTTGTATCCCAAGATGGCAATGTGACCTGCGAGCAGGGTGCTACTCATGCGACATCACACTAGCGTGTTGATCCAATCCCATATATCGCTTGGCGTTAAATCGCCGATCTCCTCAAGAAAGAAGAGAGATAGGAACGTAACCGAGACTCCAAACAATAGGGCAAAGATAGTCCTGACCCAACCTGCAATACGCTCTAATTTACGCTCGTATGAATTCTCAGCGAGTATCTGCGACATGGCCTCCGCTTGTCGTTCTTGACGGGTCGTGAACGGCCACATCGAGCATCACCCATCTATTCCGGCTTGTCCTCATTGTATTGAGTGTTCTGCATGTTGGGGACGCCGAAGATCTGCTCTCCGTTAGCATTCATCTGACTCTGCATGTCTTGATAATACTGTGACTTCTGAGCCCTTCTAGCCTGCATCTGCATCTGCTGCCTGAACCACTTGTCGTACCTCGACTCCTGTGAGAACTCGGCCCTCATGGCAAGCGAGTCCCTGACTCCTCCGACTTGGAAGAGAACCATGGATGCACATAGGAAACCGAATGCTATGAGTCCGTATTGAAGGCCCATCTCTCCGGGTGTCGCATTGGGCAGATACCAGTTCATGTGCGATATGGATACAGCCACGCCGGTCAAGAGTGCCTGCCACAGCAGCATGGCGATCAGGTTCACATCGACCCTGTTCGTCTCGTTGGCCCATGGTGGCGGCGCGTTAAAGTTCGGCGGTTGTTGCATTGGCGGCATCATTGGTTTGTTTGTCACATCACTCACCCTTGTCGAGATGACGGAAGTATTGCTCTATCGCATAATTAAGATATGAGGATTTAGACTCGCGTCCTCTTCTCTTTTCCATCAAATGCCATAAATCATCACGCAAAATTATCGAAACGTGCTTCCCCATCGGAACTATGGCAGTTGTGAGAGGCTTATCACTGTTGGCATCAATAATAGGGTTCAGAAATCAAACATACTTGAATCATAGTTGAATCCGACATCCTTTGGGTTGGTGATGTTGGATCCAAGAACAGGAAGTGTCGGCATTCTTGATATGTTATCTCCTCTATGGCGCGCAGCATCCATGTGCAATCCATCCATGTGCTGCAAATCGTCAGCAGATCTCGGTATTCTAGTCAATTTATTGACAAGAGCGCCATGCCCGTTGTAGTCGATTATCTTGATGTTGTTGTTCCAACACGCACGACAACCATATGAGTCACATCCCTTTTCTCCGGTCAACAGAGATTTGACATCGTAAGAGACAGGGCAAGGATACGGTTTCATGGCAGGCCATCCTGTTTCTAACGGCTCTTTATTTCCCCATGATCCGTGAAAGTAGTATGTCGGATCTGACATTTCGTCTCTGCCGCTGTCTAAATGGGACGCATCTTTAGTCGATATTGATACATTGGGATGCATGTGAACAAGATCTCTTAGTTTATCACTCATCAACTTGGCAGCATAGTCCTCTGATACTCTGAATGATACGTTGGACGGTATCGCACGAAGCAATTTGTCCTCATCGACAGTTATGTTGTCCGACGAAAATTGTTTGAGATATTGAAAGAGCATATCCGGTTCATGGGTTGGTAGCCAAATTTTCTTCAATGGATTCAATCTAGCGAGGTCCATTTTCTGCGCGATGTGGCTGAGTCCTTGCAAATCGCCAGAGCCGAACAACCTAAACCATTCATCTGGATGCATTCTCTTCAACATGTAATCCATTATCATGAGTTGCTCTTTCGGCTTTGCAAGCCCAAGGAAGTTTCTCATGTATTTTATTTGATTTTGAGAGTTCGGCATATTTCCTTGTTGGGCATAGCAAGTGGTGCATAATGGCAATTCAGAGGGATCGATCTTGACTCCTTTGCTTTCAGCATCCTCAAGCATCTTCCGACCTTTCTTTGCTAACATCCTGCCTCTTTGACATGTGCTAGTTGGCAAATCATGAGATCCACCGGGCATCTTGGCAGTGTGCCCCCATCCAGTTCTGGTTGTAGGTGAAACGCCCATGATGCCTTCTTTATTGGCATAATTTTCAAGTGAACGCAAATTAGGATATGTATTAGGCGATAACAGACCCATCCTCGACATCGTGACTTCAAGAGGATGATTCGGGCTAGTGGATATATCACTAACAAGTCCGGGCTCTCCAGCAGAACTGTAATTATCCTTAAGAGAATTCGCCACCTCGCTTCTAGCGGCTTTGAACATTTTTGTTTGCTTCTCCCGTTGAATACCTGCGGTCCCAATTCCGCCTGCGTCTTCGCTCCATCTATAACTGGTCCTTCCAGTCTTTTCGTTGTGATGCGCTATCTGCGAGCCTGTTGCGTGTGCAAAGGACCAGTCTCCTTCGTCTAGCATATCTTGGATATCCTTCATCGACTTCTCAAAAATCGGCATGGATGTGTTTTTCTGTTCAACTAGAATGTCCTCAATCAGAGGGTGATGTCTCTTTTTACCACAATCAAAGCAATGGAGGAAGGCATCGTATCCGGCTATTGGGCCTGAGTTCTGAGGAACGGTCCAATGATGATGCCTGATCATGTCAGGACCTCAAGTTGCAGAGAGGGGATGAAGGGGGAAATGATAGGATGAAGCCCAGCCAAGTGTGACGCATGATGAATATGGCCTCCCCTCCCTGCATATTATGTTATGCAGGACAATCGTATTTATTCTGTGGGATCTTCATTCACTTTCCTACGAGCCCTTTCGATGTGTCTCATCTGGGCTTTAGGGTCTTTCTTTTTGCGTTCTGGCATCCGTCCATCGTCATGAACCATGTATGGGTCTGACCGCTGTTTTCTATCATCGCTGATATACTGTGCCGCCACATCTTTCCCTGCTTCAGTTAAGCCATTTTCGTCAATCCAACCAAGACCTTCTGAAAAGGGACTATTGAGAATATCTATTTCTGCTTCTTCTCTTGAATAATCTGGAACAGATGGCTTCAGACTGGCATAGGGAACCACATCATACGCCCCATCTTCCTTGACGACTCGCCAAGCAGCGTCGAAAGCAGATGGTTCAGGCATGTCGGTCAGCCATCCTTCCTAGTATATACTGGTATCCGAGGTAAATCACCAGACTGCCATAAATCAAACTGACTAGAATGATTGGAATCATGATTAATCGTCCTATGAAATCAATTGTTTATGATTACTTCGGGAGACAGGTGCAGCCAGAGTCGTCTAGTCCGGTCCATCCACAGTAGCAGGGCTCGCATTCATCGGGTTGAGGTTGTTCTGGCATGGTGTCCCATGTTCCAATCTACTTTTTTAGATCTCTCTATCATATCGGCTCGATACATGCATCTGTATCATGACGCAGATAAACACCACATTGGCATATAGGATGAGCATGGTTGATACCTCGATTCCCTTCTGATCGGTGATAAAGAATGTCATCATCATGGTATATGTCATCAATAGAACGATGACCATGAATGATGATACGTTGTATCCTATGGTTCCGAACCTCATCAGTTCAACCTCAGGAGAGTCATCAGAGTGGACATGAACTTGTTGGTGGACGGAGTTTCGACTATAATATCCTCAGAGATTTCATTCGCCCACTCATTGAACCATTGGCAATTCCTGTCCACGGTGTAGAAACTGCACCGATCCTAATTTAATGTTGGCATGACAGGCGTGTCATCAGTAGGAAATCAGGGCCATATCGATTTCATCAGAATCCTAGCCTCTGCCCATGAGGTGACGGGGAAGAACCTCCTCCTATCAGATACTAAATTGCGAACGAACCTAGATGCCCGTGTCAGTGATCTCAAGTTGATATCGCCTATATCATGGCCGTTCTTCAGTGCCCATGATACCAATACCTCTGTGGACAGATTGCTGCCAGATCCATCGACATACGGGCATCCACCAAGACCGGCTATGCTGCTGTCGAACTCCTTGACGCCCATTGCGTATGCCAGAGACAGGAATGTATCGATATGGGTCTGCGGCCTCGTATGGGACAAGTGGAAGTGGAGCGCCAGATTGTCTATCCCCAATGTCTGAGAAAGCCTGATGCTATCTGCTAGGGACATCGTGTCAACAGTGCCGTCTGTGTCGGCGAGAACGACCGTCGATGCGATCATATTGGCCCATGATAGGCATTCTGCTATCGACTCGCCCGGATTCAACTCGGTGAAGGCGCATGAGACATACGCCCTGACATTATGTCTCGGTATGTCTTTGAGCATCTCCTCGTACATCATCATGGAATCATGCATGTCCTTGCCGAGGTTGTGATGGTTGAATCTCTGAACCGGGCTTAGAACTATGTTGACATCCTTGACTTTAGCCTGAAGGGCATCCTTCATCCCCCTTTCATTCATGACAAGCAGGGAGTATCGTGCATCAGGATGCATTTCTGACAGCGTTTCATACACCTCTGCGCTGTTGGCCATAGTAGGGAGCCTATTCGGGTTCACCATGCTGCCTACCTCGATGCTGTCTATGCCAGCGTCGTGGAGAAGGCTGACCATCTTCACCCTATCCTCGACTGATATTATCTTTGGCAGGCCCTGCAAACCATCGCGGGGACCTACTTCATACAGACGAATCACGGTGTGTCATGTGTATCTAGGGACAATCCTATTTGTTGGTTGCCTGTCCGACCCCCATGATCCGAGATGGTTTCATGGATATCGTGAGGAGGGCGGCGATGGACATGGCCATCAGCCTGATGCTAGGATTGGGGCTTCTCGGCCTGATTATCGTCTTCGCTCTGTCGAACTAGGGTATCTGAGCAACTCGCTCCTGTCTATCCTCTTCATATCATCTGGTAGGTCCCTTCCGAGTATGCTCGCCCAGAATGGTAGCGAATTATGGTTCAAGGCGGCGCTCCGCGTCACCAGCCCCTTGCCGCCCCTCCTCTCCTGCATCTCATTTATCAGATCGTATATGGCGCTTGCAACACCCCTTCTCCTCATATCAGGCCTAACTCTGATGTTCAAGGGATATGTAGTCCCAACAGGTGGAAGACCGACATGGCGATAGGCACTCTGCATGGGCCTGTTCTTTGAATCATCATCGACATCCATGAATCGACCAACAGCAAACGTGCCAATAGGACTGCTGGGGGCAGTGACCGTCACTTCCGTCTGGTTGGGATAAAGAAGAGAATCCCTTCGGCTTGCAGTCATGTCATATCTGCCGCCAGTCTTCGGGTCTATGAAATCGGCTCTGAGTCCATGCCTGCCAATGTCCCTGATGCTGTCGTAGTCCAGTGGCATCTTGGATACGGCCCATGCGATATCAAATGCGTCCATCTCTAGCCCCTCCCTGTCCCATTGCACATCTGGCACTCGTATGATTCCATCCTTCGATTATACGTCTTCTGCTCGCCAGTCCCCTTACACTCAGGACAGATGAGGGGTGGCTTTTGTGTTGTCGAATATTCCATGTCATGGGGCATGAAGTAGCCACACTTGTCGCAAATGAAGCCATAGACTGTTGGATATCCGTGTCCGAGGGAGTCGATGCCTTGTCTCATATCTGAGCCACAATCGGTACACTCGGTGTTCCCACCGAACTCAGCGACTGGATACTCTCCCTTGATGAGGTTCCATGCGGCGTCAAACACCGTCACGAAACATAACCCCATTTACTGTCATCGCATACGGGACATATGACCGACATCTGATATTGTTTCACGTCACGGTCACTATGACTTGAGTCAAAAGTTGGCATTTGCTCTATTTCCCATTGACATTGCTTACCATGATCGTAGCAAGTGGGGTCGTTTCCTTCGGCACAGTTCCTTGAACAGTAGTCATCATCCCATACATCACGACCCGTCGGGCCTTCAGTTGCAGTTTCTTTACCACAATTCTTACAAGTGTGTATCGGGGGGTTTATTGCCGATAGATTCTCACCATTTTCTCCTATCATGTCCATAATTCTAGGATTGTTCTTCCAAGCCTCAATAATTTCCTGCCCCGGCGAATATCGATGAACTCTCTCGGTGTATTCCCAATCCTCAGGACCTCTTATGCCTAATCCTAATTTCTCTCTTGGCAGTTCAGGCCAATCCGGCCTATCATCATCGGCCTTGACAACATTCCATGCTGTGTCGAATCTGTCCTCGGAGGCATACTTCATCGGATCGAAGTTCTCTCCGAACGGACCTTCTGGATATCTCATCTTAATTCGTTCGTCCACGGTCCTCTGGGCTAGGCCATCAACCCTCTCTTGAGTGATTTTGTCTTTTCCCCTCTGACTGAGATTAGCGTACTTGGGATCAATCAAAGGCATGGTGCGTCCTCTTTCATCCACAAAATACCTCGCATTGGCCTCCTTCATATCGTCATTAGCCTGTTCGATAGCATCTGACTCTTCCATGTCGTATTGATCCACACAATCCCTACATAGGTTGCCGCCGCCCTGATTTAGGCTTGTGCTGAAACTCATATGCTCATCCGCTAGTTGTGCCCTCGTCTGAGGGATTCCAACGTGGAATCCAGACTCATGGCCATCCACGACCTTCTCATCGGCCCATTCATCGAAGTTCGGTCCAGATAGCCCTTCGCTCATACATGAATCACAGAAGACATCAGAGCATCCGTTGCACTCATAGGCCTCGTCTCCAGTCGATTCCCCGCACCTGCTGCAATACTCCTCAAACTTAGTGAGTTTCCATGCTGTGTCGAAGATGGCATCAGCAGATCTGTTGAGTTCCGTGAAGTCCTCTGTGCCGAATTCCCTCAGTGACCTAGCACGTTCATCTGCCTCCTCCTTAGTCCTCTTCACAGGAGGTTCAGGGGTCTTGTTCTTGAGAGAGCCCATGCTGATCATGTCTCCTATGATTACCATCGTTTCTAAGATTTGCTGGACCTCATGGGAGGCCACTCTATGTATCTCACAGGGAACTTGGAGTCCCCATATCCAAGCCTCTTCATAGCGGCCATCCTATTCCTGCCGTCATGCGTGTTCTCCCTGTAATCGAAGTGATCTGGATCTGTGATGTTCGGATCGACCAAGACGAATGGCATCCCCACCCTTACCTCCTCATCGTTGTCGAGGGCCTCTCTTATCTTCCTCTCATACCATCCCCCTAGATCAGGATGAGAGGTTTCTGGAGTCCTGCTGAGATACTCATCTGGAGTCATTTCTCGTATCTGCGTCAAAGGAGTCTCAGGGTAGTATGTTCCTAGAACATCATCAGTCTTGTTGCCCCCATGATGTTCCCCCGGTTCTCCAGTTATGAATCGGATATTAGGTGCTGGTGTCTCGTATATCGGCATCTTCACCAAAGCCCACGCTTGGTCAAATGCAGTCATTCTCCCCGCCTCCTTAGATTTTCTATCAGATTTGCAAGATTTCCGCCTTTTAACCCCGACACCACTGACAGATCCCATTCGGGGTTCTCAAATCCCATGTCGAAATAATCATCCGTGGTATCCCGTTGAATGTTATCGTAATCCATACTCGGCCTAGTTCCAAAGATACGCTGCCATTCATCGTGATCGAAGTCGGGGTTAAGGAACTCAAGATTCATGAGATTCTCATAATTGGTCGAGCCATTGCTCTCATATGGCTCACCCTCATCGAAATGCTCGCTTTCACGCAGTCTTTGAATCATGTCTGCCAATTCGTTATCTGGCATCTTAACCGGCATTATGCCCTCGCTATCCAAACTACCCCCTATCTCTCCTGATTCGATATCCCCATATTCATCTTTGAAAGCAACGCGCCGTAAGGCCAATGCACGATCTATCAAATCATACGGCATGTAATCTGTATCAGCAGGCAAGAAAATATCATGTTTGCCGGGGTCATATGAATACAATTCAGGGATCGAATCCCTAGCATCTATCTTATTGTCCCCAGCCCAATCGTATCTCGTCCCAAATAATGCGTAAGCCAACGCCTTGTCCTTGTGAGGCGTCCAATACCCTGTATCTCTCATGCCTGCTCGTCGTCCCTGATATACGGGGCCGTGAACGGACAGGCCATCGATGAAGTCCTCATGGTCGGAATCCAGATGAATAGGCATCTTGACCAATTGCCAAGCGGTGTCGAAGGAGGTCATTGCATGTCCTCCATAAACGGGAACGGCATTATCGGGAACATGGACTCCTCAGTGGGCTTGGAGAATGGTGCGAGCGCCTCTATCATGTCCGCCACAGGACCGTAGTCATTGATATCGTCGGGGATCTCAGGCTTCACGTCGGGCTGCATCTGATACTCCAACTCCTCGTTCCTGCCCTGCCTCCACTCCATCTCATTGGCCCAGCAGTTCCGGCATAGGTCTATGGCCGAGTATCCTCCTTGAGGACCATAGTCGCCGGGCTCGCTCAGGCGCAACTCCGCGACGAGGGCATCCTCACCACAATTGTCACACTGTCCCGTCCGTGGGGCCACCACGTCCATCTTGGCGATGTCCCATGCTCGGTCAAACGCTGTCATTCATCCTCCCTCCAACTATCCAAAATCCGTATCGCCAAATCTCGTTCTAATCTGAATGATTCGTCGTGATCGTTAGCGAGTTCTATCAACTTCTCATAGAACTCATCTTTAGGCATGGTAAAATAGCGGTTCTCAAGGAACTCTGCGGTTTCGGCTTCCTCCTTTGCCCATTCCGGCTCATCTGCTGGAAAACGCCCCGGTTCGACATTGGATATATTCAATGCGTCTTTGATGTTAGAAGCGTTGGGATTTATCCCACCGGGGTTGAGTTGGATGCCAAAGGTGTCGAATCCCCGCCAATAGTCACGAACCTGCTCAAAACCGCGTAATAGCCGCATTTTTTCCTCGTAGCGTTCAATATCACCATCATGTGAAGGGATAGGTGCATTATCATGTTCTTGCATTATGTTCTCATGGGCTTTGTCATAATCACCCCTCCAACTGATTGATGGATCATCTGTGCCAAGCGATTCCGGCCATCGCTTCGTCTTCATCAAATCCCATGCTCGGTCAAATGCTGTCATCCCAAATCACCTCTGAGCCTCCATCTCGGCTCCTCGTCATCCTCCATGTCCTCATAGATGCTCTGCCAGAGTCTCCTTCCGTCCCCTGTTTGCATCGATGAGGGGACAAGCACCGCTTTGTTGCCCCCATCCCGCCTGTCCAAGATGTAGGAAGCCAAGTCGTAGAGCGCAGAAGCATATCCTCTTCTCCGATACTCATCATCGGTATTGACTCCGCTAGCCGCGTATTCCGCCGGTCCGTCTTCGGGTTCTTCTAATCCCATGAAAGGACGATTGTCCATATCACGCTCAGTGAACATGGCTCTTGCCCTTGGATGCAGTCTGTATAACGTGTCATATTGAGGGTCATCCTCATCCTCTATCTCAACGCTCAACACCCCTACATCTTGCGTCCTCTCTCTGGGGGCAAAGGCTGCATTAATCGGCAGTCTCTCTCTCGTTATCGGGTCTTCAAACTCTCCTGTGAATTGCACTGGATCCTCAAAAGCATAGTAATCCATGCGGCGCGGGCCTTCCCTCTCCGCACGATAGTTCCGGCGGACGGAACCCGGCACTATGGGCATCTTGAGCAAGGCCCATGCTTGGTCAAAGGCGGTCAATCCAATCCCTCCAACCAAATAGGCCTACCATCCACTGTGAGATTCTTCGGATTGTCTGAATATGGCTCAATTTCCTCCATCAGATTTCGGAATGATTGTAGTCGATAGAGTGGGTTGTCCCGGTCTTTGTGGGATACTTCGGGTATTTCATCAAGCAATCTGCTCGCAGGGTGCTGGATTCCGAAAGCGTTCATATGCTCTTGAAGTTGTTCGCCTCTGGACATGGGGCCGTGTATGTCAAAGAGGTCTTGTCTAGTGTGTCCTTCATGAGGCCACCAGTCATCGGTAAATCCAATTGAATCAAGATCGAAATTACGCGCCCCGCCAGTTGAATCATCAAATCCGTAATTACCAATATTACGGTCATTAATGAGATGCATGAGTGTTGCATCAGCCATTCTTTTCTTCTCACTATACTCAGAATTTCTAGGTCTATCATATAATCGAGGCTGGACAAAGAAGGAGTCGGAAATATCGTCTATCCTATCCAAATTGCCCAATTCGCCCACTATTGGATACCCAAGGCGTTCAAGCAAGGCAATGGTATCATCATTTTGATTTCTTCTTTGCGAATACCTCTGTGTCCACTCATCATCAGAGTACGGCACTTTCATGACATATCTGCTATCGAGAGGATGTTGGTATGTCGCTACTTTCGTCCCCTCATCGAGATAAAGCGGGTGATTTACGTTTTCATCATCATGAATTAGGGGTTTCGGCATTTCAGAAGGGTCGAGATTCAACAAATCTTGAGCGTCTCTGCGCCAATCAAGACTGTATTCCTTCGTGAACGCCCACGCTCGGTCAAAGGCGGTCATCGTCCCAACACCCTGTCTGCTATATCACGGATTTCTTCATCGCCTTCAAATACGCCATGTTCCATTAACTTCTTCCATGCTTTAGAACGATCATGATGCTGACCTAGATTCGCCGCCCATTCGGTTGCTCTCTCATAATCTCGATCTCCATGGTTAAAACCTGCTTCTCTGAGCATCGGATGCACAGCCTGATGAATCGCCTCATGGCGTCCGGTTGAAGCGAGTTCGTCCATTATGTACCTTTCATCACCCATTACCCTCGCCATTCGATGAAGGTTGATGTTCGACCCTGTTGGTTCGCTTGTGATTACAGGAAGGCCATCGGGCCCTCGCACGACTCGCCTTGCTGGACGATGCGAAACCATGGCTGGAAAATTACCTGCCAGAGCCCCCTCCTTATCCGAGAGGATTCTGAAATCCTGCCACCCCTCTTGAGGCATGGACTCCTGACCGCCTTTAGAATTAAATACATTCAAGGGCGGTCCGCTATCCTTGGCGATTTCCCATGCTCTGTCAAAGGCGCTCATTGGTCCGATCCCCCCATCAATCTCCTCGCATTCTCCCTTGCCCTGCGACCCATTACCGCGTTCATATCCCTAGCAGGGGTCTTGCGCTCCAATGACATCAAATCGTCAATGTCATAACCAAGATGGCGATACCTATCATGCAACTTCTTAAATCGTCTATTCGGCGCAACAGTGGTCCCAATCCTCAGTCTTGGACTCCCGCTGCCCTTCCGCCTACGCATGGAGTCTAGGGCCATGAGCGCATACTCATGACCTCGATCATACCTGTCCATGAATTCCTCCTTTGCCTCTCGATTTGGTTTGGAGGTATCTGCCTTGTAGGGTATCGGGTCATTCCGTGGCTGGATGGCCTCTTGGAGAATTGAATCCAACGCCTTGTGATCTCCCTCATGCCTAAGCGTCTCAAGGAGAATGGCCTCCTTCTCCTCATCAGTGGTATTTCTGCTCCCGCGATAGATTCCTTGATCAGTCGTATGGAGGTCACGGGCATCCAAGTTGGCATAGATCTCTCCTGTTTGGTTGTTGAACTGGCCTAATGATTGAAATGCATCTATGTAATCCTCAAATCCAACAGGCTCCCCCGCCTTTTTCCTTTCTTCAAGTTCTCGTCTAAGAAACCTGAAGTCCTTCGTGAGCGCCCATGCTCTGTCGAAGGCGCTCATCAGACCTTCTCCTTCAAGACATCCCATGCATCTCGGAATATCCGATTCTCCGATCTCATCATTATCTGGAAGTCCTCTGGGAACGCCTCCGTCTGGACGGACACGTCTCCCATGTCCTCCATCGGCCCGATATCCCTGTCGATCCTGTCCAAATACCTCCTCTCCTGCATGGTGTTGAGCAGGTCGGCGGCCTCTGAGGAGAGAAGACGCCTGAATGCCGCTCTGGTCGGGGCGTCCGACAATCGTTCCTCGTTGAAGACATCTCCGAACAGGGGCGTGTCCTCCCCAGCGCCCTCAGGCTTGGCGAGCCCTCTCAGTCTATCTGTGTCCCGAACCCTCGCTCCCTGCGCCCGTGGAAGATAGCCGCCGAAACCATCTAAGTCGTATTTGACGTTATCATAGAAATCCTCCATGCGTTTTGGGGGCCTCGGCCTACTCCGATCCGTCAGGCTCATCAAATCCCCGCTCCGAGCATCCATCAGTCTGGCGTTTATTATGGCCCTCATGTTATCGTATGTCGAGGGCTTGTTGCTTCTCGATCTCTTGTCATCAGCACCGACCAGCCTGAGTAAGTCATCCGGCATGTAATAGCCGTCTCTCCTGTTTCCCTCAGGCGGGGTGAAATCAGAGGTCGCCTTACGACCCCGATCCTTCATCCCTTCTTCAGAAATAACCCCGTATTGGACATCATTCACTAACTCATCGTATTTCGGACGCCTGTTGAACTCCAAGGCCATTCTGAGGGCGTTGAGGGCAGGCCCCTCGTTGAAGAACCCGGTTTTGCGATCCGGGCTGTCATCGAAGAAGTAGTCCTCATCCAGAAAGTGCTTGTACCTGTCGTCAGCGGAAGGCGCATCATAACCCGGTGTCCTGATCGTATCCCGATTGCGCCTGACCATGATTAGACACCCCTCAACATCTCTCGGTCATAGTCCGTCAGGGAATTCCACCATGCCCAGAACTCAGCATCCATATCATCGTCAGAAGATGTCACGGTCAATCACCCCTCTCCTCGTTCATCTGCCTGAGTTTCTCCATGATTTCCGCCATCATATCGCTATACAACGGGTTCTCATACATCATGATGCCCGGATTACCTGCGGATCTATCCTCGTTCGACGGCTTCCCTCTGGCTTCCATGTTCGGGAGGACATCCTCACGGGGAATCGGCTCTCTTGAAACCACGGCATCGCCCTCTCCCGGCTTGTAGTCTTGGCCCATGAGCATATTCACCAACATGGGACTGTGATCGAGGCCGGGTCCGATTCGCGGGTCGCCCTCGTCACGCCAGAACGGTATATTCGCTATTCTAGGAGAATCCCTCCTTGTCATGGAAACCCATCTCGCAGAGAGTTCTGGATCCTTGGATGCATACACCAGACCATCCGCTCCGGGTTTTATCCCCTCTGTGAGGATGGACATGAGGTTGTCTTCTGGCGTTGCATGGTAGTACCAAGGCGCTTTCACAAGATTCCAAGCCGCTGTGAAGGCGTCCGCCATGGTCGTTCATGCACTACAATGCTTGAGAAGGGTTTTGGTGTGTTAGGTATGACAGGATTTTTCCGGGAAAATTTTTCTGCGGATTTTTCAGGGCTCCATTGATCGCATTGAATCCTGACAGGGCTGTCAGAAAAAAAATCACGAAAATATCCGCCGAGCGTATGTGGACAGGGGCCCGGCTTCGCAGAAAAAAAAAAAAAATGGGCC